>Ga0209277_10000985_pt1 | contig 14225 bp, 14 predicted proteins | sample JI81AbrownDNA_FD_187503 | JGI IMG/M metagenome (GOLD analysis project Ga0209277, IMG submission 187503) | Wastewater effluent complex algal communities from Wisconsin, to seasonally profile nutrient transformation and Carbon sequestration -... | ecosystem: Engineered > WWTP > Effluent > Algae... | reverse complement strand
CCTGAATAAAGAAGATTTTTTAAAACAAATGATGTCCTTACTTTCTCAAAACTTGGGAAGCAAGGCAGGAACAGAAATCCTATTCACGATAGAAAATATTTATGATATCCAAGCCAGAGCTTTGAGCGAGTACTTTAAAAGTCTTGCTCTTTTGAATGCGGCCACGGAAGAACAAAAGAAAACAATACGATTTGAAACGATTCGACGGGTCGTTGAAAAATACAAACCACTTCTAAAAGAAAAGAAGATACGAAATGTTCAGGATGTGGAACAGGCATATTCATCCAAACGATTGCAGATGATAGAAACCCTGATTGCGAATACACCCAATGGATACAGACTGAACGATGCTCTATTTGAAAAAGGTAGAATCTTATGGGAAGCGGGAATGTTTCGCGGGGAAGAAGGCCTGTTAAACGAAGCCATCTCAAGCTGGTCGAAAATTAGAATCACAAAAAATGATGAGGGGGGTTTTCTCTCCAGTGCGGCTTATGACTCGATTTTATTTGCGTTACGAGATGGTGAGCTAAAGGATTCGTTTGGAAATCTATCTCAGATTTCGAAAGAGAGAATTGATATGATCATTCGGTATCGGCTGAGTGAAATGCTTGAAAAAAAGAAAATCAGAGAAGACCGACTGCTTTGGCCAAAAGGAAAAAAGGGGAATTCGAATTCTCAAGGAAATTAAATCAAGAACATGTGTGGATGGAAAGCTGGTAGGGTTTTTTTAGCTTTATACTTTTAAATTCTCTAAACCATTATCATGGAATTCATTGGCCCAGTGGTCATGAAAAGGAGTTTCTTTTTCGATGCGTTCTTCGATTGCCATTTCCGAAATAGCGGATTCTCCAAAATGCCGGAGAAAATCCCGGTGGGCGAGTCTTTCAATCAAGGATTGCCAAAAGACTTCATCTTCGTAGTCCTCGAGAATATCAACCAGGCCACTCTCTTCTTCGAATTCTCTTGTAAGATACGGTTCTCCATTGTTCTGATCGATTTGGACGATGTTTCCTAGACCCGCCACCTCAGCATGATTGAACACATGTCTTACTACTTCGGCATAGCGGCTATCATTGTCGGTATCGTCCTCTGCTCTTTCCTTCGCCTGCAGGGTGGAGATCACCCAGTCTCCCATATAAACGAGTTTTAAAAGAGTTTCGTATTGCTCGAGGGAGAGTTCTAGATTCATTTAAAGATCAAGTTCGGGTGCTAGGTTGTAAAGAAAAGAGATTTTTGACCCTAAGATCAATCCTCTAGCAAAATTTCTTTCTCTCGTAAGGGGCGGTATTTGTCACGTACGATGGCCGTTATATCGTCAATAGCCAGAAGCACTTCTTGGCTACTTGCGTTGTTCTCATTTGGCAGATAAAAAAAGCCAACCAAGCGTATATTCGAACCTTGTAAAAAGACTCGATCATTCTGGTCGAACGCACGTCCGAAAGGAACCACGCAGTTTTTCCAACCTCTAAAATTGAGAGACGTGACGGAAAGTTGTCTGGTCTCATAGTCCTGGTTCTGAACAATCAATGTTAGGTTCCCAATTGTTTGAGAGGAATACACTGGGATGCGGATTTCTTTGACAAAACCGCGCAGGGAAATTGGTTCTGGAAAATAAACGCCAAAGGGGAAATTTGCTTTTTTCGGGACCCTCAGAACTAAGGCTTGTTTGGAACTGGGGATCGGTGCTGTGAAATTTTGTGAGAGGGATAATTCAGGTAAAACGGTGTCCTTCTCCAATTTGGTTCTGACATTTTTTTGAGAATAGTTCTGCTCCTCAAAATTCTCAAGGGCAATCTCTTTCCAAACGATCACCTCAGATGCAAGGAAAGGCACCCAAAAGAGAAAAATGCACAGGAAAGTAATGTTTCGGAACGCAATCAAGTTGACAATAATACCTTACAGATAGGATATATAAGTTTTATCGGTAAAAAGGAGAATCTTAATAATGCAGGCGCACAAATATACATTGGCCATTTTAACACTATTTTTAGTTGGCCATCTTTCAGCACAATCGGCTGAACCAGAAGCAAATACTTCTACAGAAACCAAAGCAGTAGAAAAAGCAGAAGAGGTTGTAGATGACCTTCTAGGAAAAAAAGGAAAGACGGGCGATGTGGTTACCGCGAGCAAAGAAACTCTTTTCATCACTAGCAAAACGGCATTTACTTTAGAGGCGAAAGATGATTCTTCTTCTATCGACTACATTGAATGGAAACCGAAAAACGGAGACTACAGAAGATTCACTCAACCGATCCGTCTCTCCGAAGAAGGTGCAACAGAGATTCACTATCGGTCAGTAGATAAAGCTGGAAATTCTGAAATTCCAAAGGTACTTGTAGTAGTTGTTGATAATACGGCTCCTCGGGTGAATTTAATTCCTGCAGAGCAGCTTTTCGTTTTAGATGGCGTACCTTTCACATCAAAAAACAACAGCTATACAATTGTTGCAGAAGATAAAAATGGCGTAGATAAAATCACTTACAGCATTAATACAGAAGCTAACAAAACATACGCTGAGCCCATTAAATTAGAAAAAAGTGGTGCCAATGTGATCAAGTATAACGCAGCAGATAAGTCAGGAAATTCTTCGCCTGAATCTTCCTTAATCATTTCTGTTGATGATATGAAACCTACCGTGGAAATCGTTCCTTCTTTGCCACTTGTTGATATTTCTGGAAAAGTTTACGCGAAACGCGGAAACGTTTTTCATGTGAATGCTTATGACAAAGAGTCTGGCGTTAAAAAAATCCTGATCAAATTGGATGCAGAAACTGAGTTTAGACCATACATAGAAGCAATCACAGTGGAAGCGCAAGGGGAACATGTGATCCGAGCGATCGCTGTCGACAACGTGGGAAATCAATCCGATGTCGTAGAATTAAAGTTCAATGTTGACTTGACTCCTCCGTCTTCGGTCATCCAAAAGTCTGACAAAGCAGCGGAACCTACGAAAACAGAACCAGCAGCAGTCACTCCAGAGCCAACGACTCCCGAACCGACAAAATAAGATTTTTTTCCTTTTTTTTCGGAACCAGATTTCCTGGTTCCGAACCTATTCGGGGGAACGATCATGTTGACCCGGATACTTTCCTTTTTTTTCCCCACATTATGTTTGTCCTGCGGGCGGTTGGATGCATTTTCGCAGCGATTCGGAATCTGCAAGCTTTGTATGCGCGAGAGAAGAGGGAAACAGAAGATGTCTCTGTCCGTTCCCCGTTGCAAAGTTTGTGGACAGTCCGAAATGAAATCCACTACAGAGACATGTGAATATTGCAAATCACGTTTTATCTTTTTTTCCCAAGTGATCACCCTTCGATCTCGTCTTGCTTGGGAGAGAAAAACCTTGCAAATCTGTAAATTTCAGAAGGAAAAAATCCTGACCGAATACTTTGCCCTTGATTTTGAAAAAAAAATACATGAATTGAAAATTCGACCGGATCGGATCCTCTTACTTCCTTCCAAGGACGAAAAGAGAGATCGAGATTTTCACCCGGCTTGTGTACTCGCGTCACGTTTGGCTAAAAAATGGAAGGTCACAGAATGCAATGGCATCCGAAAAGTATCCAGGCAGAAACAGTCAGGTAAAAAATACTATGAACGTTTTTCTCATGCAAAAAAGGCATTCGAGATGATAAAAAAGGATAGAAGTTGGGAGGGACTTCATATCTTGATCATAGATGATATCTTTACGACGGGCGCTTCCTTAAACGAGGTTTCTCGTATGATACTTTCTCATGGTGCAGTGAGTGTATCTTGTATGGTATTATTAAGCAATGAAGGTGATTGAATTTAATGGAAGTTCAAGTTAAAAATGATATTAGAATCGTCAAGTTCTCTGGTGCGATTTTAAAAGTCGATTCAGATGAAATAGAAAAAGAGCTCTCCAAACTCACTCAAACATCGGCGAAAAAGATCATACTTGACTTAACGAAAGTTCATCATATTTGTTCGACTGCCCTCGGTATATTTGTTGCCACGAAACGAAAGTTAAAACCTATGAATGGTGATATAAAAGTCATCGTTGTCGATGAGGACTTGATTCAACTTTTTGAAATAACTATGCTTGATAAAGTTTTTGAAATCTTTCCAGATTTAGCATCAGCGATCGAAGGTTTTCAGTTGGATGCAGAAGATTAAGCTTTTTTCTGAATGGAAAAGAAGATTGCTTTTGCCTCTGGAAGTAAACATAAATTAAAAGAAGTCGGTTCCCTTCTTTCCCCTTTTGGTTTTCAAGTCGTTTCTCCCTCCGACTTAGGTATCTCTTTTTCTCCGGCTGAAACCGAAACGACTTTTTTAGGAAATTCGTTCATTAAATCAAAAGAACTTTTTCGACTAACAGGACTTCCTTCTATCGCTGATGACTCCGGTATCTGTGTGAATTCGTTAGATGGACGACCAGGCGTTTATTCTGCAAGGTATGGAAATCCAGAATTTACGGATAAAGATCGGGCACTTTTCCTTCTAAGGGAAATGGGAGGCGTTGCAGACCGATCTGCTAATTACACTTGCGTTATAACGTATGTTAATGGTAATGTTGAAAAATCGTTCGAAGGAAAAGTATTTGGTGAAATTACCTCTGATTATGATGAGGATGGAAAATACGGTTTTGGTTACGATCCAATATTTTATTACCCACCATTTGGAAAACGTTTTTCCGAAGTGCCAGAATCTGAGAAGAATAAAGTCTCGCATCGAGCGATAGCGATGAGTTTGTTTTTACAATGGTTAAACCAATAAAAATATTTTTATTCCTACTTTTCTCTCTCTTTCTCCCATTTTATTCCGTTTTTTCGACAGCCATTTGTGTAGGTTATGAGTGTTCTTTTGTTTCTAACGAAACTCTTCTACTTGCAAACCTAGCCGAACCCATACTTGGTGAAATCTATACCAAGGATTTTTTATCTTCAATGGGAGAGAGCGCCGTATTGCAGAATATAAATTCTTCGATGATGGGAGGGACGGCGATTTCAAAAAATAGAATAAGCCTTGGTTACAGTGTTGCCAGAAGTAAAATCAAAGCTCGGGATTTTTACTTTCAAGCCACCGAACTAAATGAACTGCCGACAGAAGGAATCGCAGCCTCACCTTCCTTGTCTTATGCGGGAAATCTGGGGCATGTCTTTAAGCGAAGTGGAGAATGGATGAAATGGAATTTTTATGTTCAATATTTCCCATTTTACCTTTCGGAAAAGAATCTTCCTTTTTTGAAAATTCGAAATACGGACGTTGACGGTCGGGTCTCGAATTTTAGTATGAATCTCCGTTATTTTCCTTATTTTGATACGAACAATCATCCGAGTGGCAATGGTTTATCCTTCGGTTTTGGTTTGTATCAAACCAACCAAGAGATTTTGCTGTATGCCTATGACAGGAGAGCCTCCCAGTTTCAAGTGGACGGTGATCGAAGGAAATGGCTGGGAACGAACAACCTTAATTATGAATCAAAAATTTATTCCACAACGGCTGATGTTCGTTATTCGTATGGAATTGGGAATTTTTCTGCATTCGGAGGATTCGGAATCATGTACAATCACGGCATCACCATGGTCAAGGTCGAACGCGTGGCTTTGATTTCTTCCTTTGTCAGTCGTGATGATTTTTTATCCAATCCAAGTGGGATTGCGATTGAGGTTTCGAAAAAAGCCATGATCCGAGAGGCAAATTTCTACGGAATACTAGGGTGGCAATATAGGTGGGAAGCCGTTGGGATTGGTCTAGAATATCTACGAAACAAAAACACCGAGTCTTTGAATCTCGGCATTCATTATTATTTCTAAGTGGATACGACAGGGCCGCCCGTGAGGCGTTTGTAAAAGTCAGCACCCTCTCTTTCGAGGAATTCTTCGTAAGTTCCTTTGAAGTCTTTGATTCCTTCTGGGGTGACTTCCACGATACGTGTACAGAGAGAAGAAATGAATTCTCGGTCATGTGAGACGAGAAGTATCGTTCCTTCGAATAAAGAAAGCGCATAGTTTAATGCTTCGATTGTTTCTAAATCTAAATGGTTCGTAGGCTCATCCAAGGCGATTACGTTGTCTCCGGCAAGAATCATCTTACCAATAATCATTCTCGATTTTTCTCCACCTGACAAGACCTTAGTGGACTTGTTTGCCATATCTCCAGAAAATAACATCCTACCAAGGATTGCGCGAATTTCTTGGACTTCTGTACCTTGCGGTGCATTTCGTAGTAGCCACTCTATCAAAGTATCCGCATCTGGCTCGATCGCCTCTCTTTGGTCTTGTGGAAAATAAGAAGGCTCAACAGAATCTCCCCATTTTACCTCTCCAGCATCAGGATCCAGTTTTTTCATGAGCATTTTTAGAAGTGTAGTCTTTCCGACACCGTTTGTTCCTACGATACCCACTTTTTCTCCCTTGGAGATGGAAATCGAAAAATCTTTGATCACGGAAACACTATCATAAGATTTATTTATGTTAATAGCTTCAAAAACATCTTTTCCTAAAACTCTTCTAGGTTTAAAACGAATATAAGGAGCGACCCGAGAAGAAGGTTTAACATCCACCATTTCTGCCTTAATTTTTTCGATCATTTTGGCTCGAGAGGTTGCTTGTTTTGATTTACTCGCGTTAGCTGAAAATCTAGACACAAACTCTTGTAAGTCGTTGATTTTTTCCTTGGCTCGTTTGTTTTCATTTTGGAGTTGAGATTGTGTTTGTTCCGCTGCTATCATGAAATCATCGTAGTTGCCGGAGAAAATTCGAATAGTATTATAATCCAAATCTGCTATATGAGTGGATACAGAATTTATAAAGTGACGGTCGTGGGATATTACGATCACGACACCGTCATAATCAAGAAGAAGTTCTTCTAACCAATGTATGGTTTTGATATCCAAATGGTTCGTAGGTTCGTCGAGAAGCAAGACGTCAGGTTTTAGAAATAAAACTTGAGCGAGTAAAACTCTTAGTTTGAAACCACCAGTCAAAAAATTGAGGGGTCGATTGTGAATGTTTGTAGGAATGGCAAGTCCTTCGAGAAGTTCTCCTGCAATGGATTCGGCTTCATATCCACCCAAATCGGCAAACCTGTCTTCGATCTCGGAAATGCGAATTCCTTCCTCGTCTGTCATTTCTTCTTTCGCATAGATCGTGTCACGTTCTTGCATGAGCTCCCAGAGTTCTGGATTTCCTCGCAGGACGGTTCCGAGAACTGTCTCATTTTCATACTCATAGTGATCCTGCTTCAGGTATCCGACCTTGATGTCTTTGTCGATGGCCACAGCCCCAGCTGTAGGCTGTAGAATTCCGGCCAAAACCTTCATGAACGTCGATTTTCCCGATCCGTTGGCCCCGATGAGGCCGTAGCGGCACCCTGGTTTGAATTTGATAGAGACGTTTTCAAAGAGAGGTTTTTTGCCGAAGGAGACGGTTATGCCAGTTGCAGAGATCATACAGTCAATTTTCTAAGGGAAACTCTCTTTTCAACCGACATTTCGTATGATATGGCACGGATTCTCATCATTCTTCTCATGGTTTTAGGGGGAGGGCTCATCAGCTCCCAGAGCACTCAAAATGGTGTACAAATTCTTTTTGGGGAACTCATCAATACGGGCCATATGATCAAAACCGAAAAACAAATCCTTCGGCTTTCGCCAACTCCTTTGCAAGAAGAGTTGGCTCTGATCACGGGAAAGAGCATCCGCCTGTTATGTGATGTAAGTGGGGATTCCTGTACACCCATTCGATATGAACTTGCTCCTCTAGAAGCAGCAAAATCTCCCGACTGGACTTTAAAAAGAATACCGCGTTATGTGACAGGAGGGCATTTTTCGTTCAATCCACAAGTAACCCCGGACGGTAAAATGTTATTTTGGACGGCTCTCATCAAAGAGGGGACCAAATCTACCCAAAAAATCTGGGCATCCAAAAAAGACCAGAATGGATTCTGGATGCCAGGAGAACAGCTGGCTTCTCCACTGAACAACAAACTTCCTTCCGCAGTGATCTCTGCCTTGCCAGGTGGAAATGAACTTTTTGTCTTTGGAAATTTCGGTGAGGAAGACATGCTCGAGACTCTAAAAAGAGAGATGATGTTACGTTCTCAGGAAGCATCGAGAGAAGCATTGAATGCGAAAGACTTTCATTTACGTCTTTCAAAATTAGAAAATGAATATCGAGAACGTTCGGAAAAAATTCAAAATCGTGCCCCCCTGTATAAATCTTATCGCAAGGAAGTAGGTTTTTCACCTCCGGTTCCGATTAATTTTCCTTCCTTTTACAATTGGTATCGTAAAGCAGATAATCCATATCAACAGGTGTTTGGTGGATCTGCGTTATCTTCTACTGGCAGGACTATCATTTATTCAGCACAACAAAAGAAAAATGTTGGGAAACTGGATTTGTATGTAACATTACAATCTGAAAACGGTCTTTATGAAGACGGAATCAATTTAGGTTCTACTTTAAATACAGCGGAAGAAGAGATGGCTCCCTTTCTCGCACCGGATGACAAAACGCTCTATTTCTCCTCGTCCGGACGTAAAGAAGGCATTTCCATCTATGTCTCTCGAAGACTTAATGACCAATGGAATTCTTGGTCCGAGCCGCAAGAATTATCCTCTAACTTAAGAGGAGTGAATTTTTTTTCCATTCCAGCAGGTGGCAATTGGGCGTACGTATCAAGGGAGGGGGAACTTTTTATGGCTTCCATCCCAAAATCATTTTTACCCGAACCTGTCGTAGTAATCAAAGGGAAAGTTGTCGATGAAGAGGGCAATCCGTTGTCTGCTTCTGTTCTTTATGAATCGCATACAAAAAAGAAAAGTCTAGGATCAACGATTTCTGATCCGAACACAGGTGAGTTTTCACTTATTTTGCCTTATGATGAAAATTATGGTTTTTATGGTGAAAAAGAAGGATATTTGCCTTCCTCACAAAATCTAAATTTGGTGGGTAAGGAAAAAACAGAAGAGGAAAAACAAGTCTTGTTGGTTCTTCCTAAACTTAAAAAAGGCAATGAAATGGTATTAAATAATCTATTTTTTGCTTTTCGTTCCGCGGAAATTGCGAAAGAATCAGAATCAGAACTTGACCGTTTAGCCAATTTACTAAAAAAGAATCCGAGGTTAAAAATTGTGATCGAAGGACACACAGATAACGTGGGTGGAGATCATGCGAACAAAAAATTGTCCGTAGAACGGGCTGTATCAATCGCTAATTATTTAAAAACCAAACATAAGTTAGAAGAGTCTCGGATCACTACTAAAGGTTTAGGTCAATTGGCGCCTGTTTCAGATAATAAAACGGAAGAAGGCAGAGCGTTAAATCGGCGAGTCGTATTTAAAATATTGGAAGACTAAACGATGGTAGATCTAAAAAAGATCAATATTCCTAGTATCCCTAAAGTTAATGTAGATACTAAAAAAATGATGGGGGCCGTCGACGGATTGGTCGACAAAATCCCGCCACAGGTTGCATCACTTTTAAAAAAAATCGCCATTTCACTTCTTGTTTTTTTTGTATTAATGGGAATTTATACTGGCTGGACAAAAGGCTGGGAAACGGCGACTCCAGAAGGTTTACAATTAGCATCTGATACACGGTCCCTCTTTGCGATGGATCTGGAGAAGGAATACAATCGATCTCGTAAAGATGTCCGTATGAGTAATCCAGACGATGTAAAATATGAAAGCCGCCATCGAATGCAATTTGAGTTTGTTAGCGAAAGAGAAAAGGCAAATCCAGATGAGAAACCCGCTCCTGAAGTGGACGACTTTCTTGGGAAAGAGTATGATTTTCGGAATCGAAAAAATGAAGCGAATGGTACACCTCCTCTAGCCATTCCATCCGGAGATGGTTTGATTTCATCACCTATCAATGTGGAGACAATCGGTGCTTGGGAAAATTCGGATTCTTTACAAGAAATCGGAGTAGGAAAAGAATTAGAACGAAAAAATCTGAATCTGGCACCAAAACCAAGTCTCGTACTTCCTGGATCAAACAGTTCGACGGACTTAGATGTTGAAAGCGAAGAAGACATTCGATTTAAAAAAACGCTAGATCGTTTGGAGAAATTAGAGAAACTTTCGGCAGAGAAGAAAAAAAAGGAAGCTACACTAAAAGCGCTCGAAAATACAAACCCGTCAACGCCACAGAAGAAACTCCGCGAATTGGAACCTCTGCGTAAATAGATTTCATGACGACTCCAAATCAAATTTTAGGTTATCTATTTTGTTTTTTGTTTTTTGCCTTCCCGATGCAGAGGTTCGGACAAATTACGCCAGGTGCCAACGAAATTTATCTTCCGTTTCCCGTCGAATCGAGTGATTCCACAACGGATGACTCAGAATCTCCAACGAAAGCAGAAGAAAAAGATAAACCTGATCTTTCAACAAGTATTACACCAAATACATCTTTGGTGCCGAATGCGGCAGATAAAAAAGAATTAGATACAAAACAAAAATCAGATCCCAGTAGTTCTAAAACTCCCGCTCCCATAAAGAAAAAAAAGAAAGGCAAGGGAGATTTAGTCGATCCAAGTGAACCCGGATTCAAACGGGGAAAGGCGCTTCTCACACGAAACCTCAAAAAATCTGCAGAGACTGAATTTGCGGATTCCTATTCAAAAGAAGGCGCAAAAACCAATCCATCACGAACAGAAAATGCCAACTTATTCGGATTAGATGCCCGCGACTCCGACGGAGCTGGACTTGTCGAAAAGATTGAAGATCCAGATGCAAAGATGAAAGCTCAGTTCGAGCTAGCTAGGTCACTGGATCGGATGGGTGTCGGGGAGTCAGAAGAAAAGGCTTACAAAGAATATTTAAAACTCCTAACATCTTTCCCCGTTCATGCAGAAATCACACCCCGAACGCATTTAGCGATCGCTGTGTTACTTTTTCGTAGACAAGAATATAGACCTGCCCTCCACCATTTAGTAAAAATTATAAAAGAATTTAAGACTGCACGGGAGTTCACAACTGCTCACTATTATGCGGGTAGAATTTACGAAAGTGTTTGGACAGACCGTGATTTAGAAAGAGCGAAAAAATACTATGATATCTATTTAAGAGAAGCAGAATCTAAGGAAGAAACTCCAGGCAATGATTTTAAGAAGGATGCTGCAGAGAGAAGGCGACTGATTGAGTCACCATTAGGGGTTTAGGCAATAGCTACATTTACTTCGACTCGACCGAATTTAGAGTAAAGATTGATCGAGAGGGTCGGTTTTTTGTTGAATCTTACGGAAGTGTTTTTTGATTCTTGTATGTTCGGTGTGGTGATTTCTACCGATTGTCCGGCAGAAGTAAAGATGTTCATCGCATTTCCTGTGGTCATGTTCGCGATCTCACCTAAAATGTCTTTGTATTCGTTTTGAACGTCTTCTTCCGAAAGACCCGGGACTAACTTCCGGGAAATTTTATAGGCAGCGTCAAAATTCATGCTATAAACTACTTCACCACTAAACGATCCGACTACACCGATAATGATTGCTAGTTCATGGGAAGGAGTCGGTGAATCCTTGATCCCGATTTTTCCTCGAATGAGATCCTGACCGAGAACGTCGCGGAAAACGATCGTTGCGGCTTCGAGGAAAGGATTGATAAAGTCGGCTTTGATTTGCATTATTCTAAAGACAGAGCCTTTTGCTTGTCGATGTTGTATTCTCCTGATAGAGACTTGTTTATTTCAAGAAAAAAGCCAAGAAGCTGGTTTTGTTTCATCATTTCTTCTGGAGAAGAGACCGGCTTTGCCGCTACTTTTGCCACTGGAGAAAAAGACAAATCGCCAAATTCCACATAAATCTGCTTATCGTTGTCAGTGAATGGTCCTAGAACCTTTTTTTTACCGAAAGGATTGGCAGAAAGTTCTTCCCAGAATTTAGGATCGTTGGCCAATCGAAAACTGGATCCTCTCGGGGATTGTAGAAGTTTTAAATTGGATAGGGAAGTCGCTGCGATCGATTCAATGGGTTGTGAGGTTTCTTTTGAAATGCTCTCGAGGGCATTTTCAGATAATACAAGGGATTGGATTTTTTTCTTCCAAACCTCTAATTCCTTTCGCTTTCGATCAAATTTTAGTTTGGAAGTCAAAACTACCTTTCTGTCGGCAAAGGAAGGCAAATTGCCACTCGCATCTTTGGAGAGGTTTCCTTCTTTCTTTTCTTTTTCATACTCCGCCTGCAGGTCTGCCTCGGGAATTTGGATTTTGGAATCGAGTTGGTTCAGAAGATTCACTTCCGTAAATGCCACTAGCCGAAAGGAAACTTTTGCGGACTTCGCTTCCGATTCGGTTTCTGCTTCTGCCGTAGAGGGGGTCATCTTTTGGTCTAAAAAACCTTGGAAGAGGGAATATCCAGTTGCTGAGTCCAAACGGTACGGCATCGGAGAGGAGCGAAGGATTTGTTGGTAAATCTGATCGACTGTGCGCGTGTCTTCTTCTGCGTACCCTGCTTGGGATACCGTTTCTTTGTGAATTTGGCGAGCTTGGAGTGACAATTCTCGTTTGATGCTAGTTTCGGAGACTCGAAAACCGACAGCCTGGGCTATGTCGTTGGCAATGAATAATTCTTTGATTGTGGAAAAGGCACAAGATTGGATCAATTCATTGTTTCCCGCCATTTCTTTAGAATACTGTTGGTAACGATAGTAACAGTCTCTTCGGGCCGCATTAAAATAATCCATAGGAACAGACCGTCCAGCGATCGATCCAGCCTTTGTGGAGGAGCTACCCGTGAGAGCTCCGATAAAACTCTGTTCCGCATCTCCAGGGAGAAAGGTAACGACGAGCATGGATACAAGTATAAATAAAAACAAACCTACGACGGCTCTTGTGAGCTTTTCTTTCCAGGTTGTGGCTTCTTCTTCGAACATATGGGAATGGTTTCCCATGAACCTGACTTGTAAAGAAAAAATGTGATCAAGGGAATTGGCAAAAGATAAGATAATAGGAGGGGTATGTTATACGCGGCATTAGCAATGATTTTTGTTGGGGTACTTTGTTTCCTGTATGTATCCTTAAGTCCTAATTCCGCGAAGTCCCTTACAGGTTCAAGGCGTCCTCTCCAGGAAAGAAGCCATTCTGGCTCGGGTTACAGCGCCAATTTTCGACACAATCCTACACATAGTGTTTCTCCTCAATTGGACGAAAGGATTCGTAGAGATAGAGAAATTGCCGACATCAGACCACAATGGCAGGAACCTAGCATAAATTATACGAAGCCTATCGTTCCCCCCCCTTCCATTGTCGAAAAAACTGCAGTGTTAAAAGATTCGGAAGAAGGATTTTCGGAAGTTCCACCAGAGATTGAACCGAAAATTCATTCTTTTCATATGGAAGGGGTCTTGTATTTAGATCATTCTGGAAAGATTCCCTTTGGTGAAAAAGATCTTTCCGAGACAGAGTCAACGGAGGAGACACTTCGCAATTTCAAACGGGTAGGTCCCGCAAAATTAAAAGAGGAAGACGGAAAATTTGTATTCTATTCGGGTAACGCTAGCTATACGTATCAATCGTATGAATTAGACCAAGTTGTATTCTATGACCAAGGAATCGTATTTTTATTAAAGGATACTCGAGCACCAAGACCTGTCTATTTCACGAAAGAAATGGACGAACTGAAGGACTTTCTCTCGCAAGCTGCTGTCGAAGTTTAACAAATTTCTGAAGGGGGGGAATCTCAGTTCCTTTGCAGTCCCTTAAAAATTTTTTCTCCTAAAATATAGTATCTTTTTCGATTTTTTTTCGAAATGCGATTTCTTTGGATTTTAGAGAGGAGACGCTCCAGTATCATCAATTGGCCAATCTCAAAACTGTCTTCTTCCGATTCTGTGTCAGGCTCTAAACTTTTAATATTCAGACAGATTCCGGAGCCCACGTCTAGCAGTCGCAAATCGCGCGTTAATCGGTATTCTTTTACTTTTTCCATCGTATGTGGGTCAGGAATTTTTCTAAACGAGAGGATAATCACTGAATTGGAAGGTGATGGTTCGATTGTACAAAGTAAATAGTAGCCAAAGTCTTCCATATCAGCATCACATTCGAAAAAATCGATGTTTGGTGGATAGACGCCAAGATTCATATCAAGAATTTGGATCATTTTATAATAACGTCCAGAATCATCTTTGAGTCGAATCGAAATGTCCCCCGACTCTATAACATCCGCTAGGGTAACGTTGTCGTTAATTGACTTTCGTATACTATGTACGTTTTCTTTAATGATGGATTCGATAGAGAGAATCTCGGGTGAAAGAACTTTTTCCA
>Ga0209277_10000984_pt1 | contig 14231 bp, 15 predicted proteins | sample JI81AbrownDNA_FD_187503 | JGI IMG/M metagenome (GOLD analysis project Ga0209277, IMG submission 187503) | Wastewater effluent complex algal communities from Wisconsin, to seasonally profile nutrient transformation and Carbon sequestration -... | ecosystem: Engineered > WWTP > Effluent > Algae... | reverse complement strand
TCCTTTTGTATAAATGGTTTTGGATGACTTGATAAAAATAGAACCTTCAGTTATATGAATGATTCCGAAACTAACGGGATCGGTTAAGGGTGCCAAGGTAACATTTTGCCCTTGTTTAAAATCCCATGATTCTAATCGAAACTTATCGTTGTTAGTAAACAAAAATCTTGGAAATGGTGAATAGGTGATTAGATTAGGATCTTGTTTTTCTGAGGAATCCGATTTTTGAAAATTTAAGACGGAAAGTGCTTTTCCTAAATGTAAATCTCTAGGTTTTCCATCATCGCCGAGCCGACCATAATCATAAACCCGGTAGGTTGAATCAGATGATTGTTGCACTTCCAATAATACGACTCCTGCACCGATCGCATGGATCGTACCTGGGTTCAGTAAAAATACATCACCTGGTTTTACTTTCCACTTTCTAAGAATTTCTTCTGCCCTATTTTCACGAACAAGCTCCTCGTATGTCTGTTGATCTGAAGAATCGGAAAACCCAATCACTAATTCAGAGTTTGGTTCCGCAGACAAAACCATCCAGCATTCTTTTTTTCCAGAGGAACTAGGATCGTATGTTTCAGCATAGGCGTCGTCCGGATGAACTTGCACGGAAAGTTTGTCGTTGGCATCAATGATTTTAATTAGAAGTGGAAAACTTTGATTCAGAAAACTTTTTCCTAAAAATAACTCAGTTTGTGTTTGATACATTTCACGAAAGGATAATCTCGTAGAATATGCATTTGGTGAAGTTTTAGATATGTCCTCTCCGTAATCTGAAAGTTCCCATGATTCTCCAATTAGCCCTTCAGGAATATTTCTTTTAAAATCAGTTTTTAATTTTACCCCACCCCAAATTTTTTTTTTATAAATAGGATCAAATTTAATGATACTTGGAAAGGATTTCATTGATACGTTTCTACTCTCATTTCATTAGACGGCAAGGGATATTTTTTTCGATATTTGAATCATGACTCGAAGCGATTTCTTTTTAAAATGTGTGTATGCATCGGGTCTAAATTTAGAGAGATCAAATTCAAATATCCTGCGATCTTGAATTGTGCTGGGTGGGAATTCTACTTTTAGATTCCTGGAACCTTTATAACTACCTGCACCATCGCAAGCCGGACAGTGTAAATCTCCTCCCATGCAAACCTGGCAAACAATGCGCACCGTCAGAGGAATTGTTGCAATGACTCGTCGAATGGCTTCTCGCTCTTTGATGGTAACAACGATATCGTAGTTGATTCCTGTTACTTTTCTCCGATCTTTGGTGCGAAACCCTTTACGCATCAAACCTCTTTTCGCTAACTCCAGGATACCAGTGCTAAAGTTGATTCGTGCAGGCGGAAGTACGATCGGCGAGGACCGATTCATCTCTTCCCGAATGAATTCTACTGCTCTTATTTTTTTGAATGAGTCGTCGTACTCTTTTCGTCTTGGTGAGCTTAAGACCTTATAAGCAGTGTAAATTTGAATGAATTTAATTTCGGAACCAGTCATTGGTACGTCAGGATGAAAAACTTTGGCTATGCGGCGGAAGCTGGTTCTAATTTCTTCCGCCGTGGCACCAAATGGGAGCTCTAGTGCTTCATAATAATCTGGGAATGGTGGATATTTTGTTTTCATACCACCCTTCAAAACTATGGTTCTTGAAAGTCTCCACCTACTGTTATTTCAAATATAGAATCTTCTATTTGACGAGCTTCAAATTGTCCTTTTGACATGATATACCTGTCGATTGAACGTAAAACTTCAATTTGACGATCTCGATAGGCAGTTGCTAATTTTACTCTTTCCCAAGGACTTTGAATTTTATCGAGTTCGTAGGTGTTAGTTGTATCGTCCGATATAGTTACAGTTCTTACTGTTAAAACTATTCCCTTGGTTCCGCCGGCTGTTGCTGAATTTTTAAGTTCGCGATAAGTTGTAATTGGTTCTCTGTTTTTTGTCGTTAAAGATTTTCGAGACCAAAAACTCAATTCATCGAGTGAAAATCCACCACCTTCTGCACCACCGCCACCTTTCAATTTCATGACGTAACGACTGTGTTGCACATAACTTGGCTCAAGTGGTAGCTTAATTTGGCGAGCGTAACCTACCTGGCCATAACGAGAGTCTTTCACTCTTTTTTCAAAACTAAGGAATTTTAATTTTTCATTGATTTGAGCATTGTAAGAATCAATCTCTTTGCTCAAACTTTCTACACGTTCTTTCTGTTTTGCATTGTATGGAATTAAGGCGATGCTTCCGTCCGAATTTAATTTGTACGGATCAGCCTGCGTGTTTTCCTGTTTGTCATCTTCGGCAGCAAAAATACCGAAAGACCCCATCGTAAAGATTGAAATTGCTAGTATAAGTCGCATAAGAACTCCCAAAATATTTATCTCTATATCTATTTTCGACTTTTGAAGTGAAATCATTAAATTTGAGCAAAAATAAGGTTGAATAATTTTCAATAAAACAAACCCTGTAGGGTAGACGTAACTATGGAAATAAATTTAAAGAAAAATGCAGAAGCCCACGTGATCAGTATCGCGGGTAGTTTGGACATCTACACTTCTTTGGATTTCAAAAATTTTCTCGAAACCAATGTTCCGCAGGATGCCGGTGAAGGTTTGCACGTGGTTGTAAACTTGGAAAAGTTAAATTATATCGACTCTTCTGGCATTGGAATGTTGATCAAGCAGCTGAATTATGTCCAAGAATTGAAGGGCAAGTTTTCTATTGCGAACATGAAGCCTGCCATTGAGAAAGTTTTTAAAGTAGCGGGACTTACTAGCTATTTTCAGACGATCAGTGAAGATGATTATAGAACTAAGTATGCTAGCTAGAATTTACTAGTCATTTAGCTTATTTTCGACCAGAAACGCATCCCATATCCCCCAAAATCGCCCAGATTCATTTTTGCTAGGAACGAGTTCGATCTGAATCTTTCCCTCTTCAAACTCACTTGGTTCGAGAGCAATCTCTACGGGATTGCTAAAACTCTTGTTTCTGTTCGTAAAAATATCTTTTTTCAATTTCCCGTTCACAAATACAGATAATTTTCGAGGCTTAAATTTGGCACGAGCTTGGGGAGTGTATCGCGTGAGATCTAGATAAAGATACATTTTACCTTTCTGAAGCATCTCCTTTCCCAAAAGAAATCTGAGTCCTGTTTCTGGAATCATTCTACAAACCTGGTCTTGGATCCCAAAGGCAGGAGAATCTTCCTCCAGTTCAAAGAATTGATAAAGAGCCCAAGTTTGCAATTCGGGAAAAGTTCCAATATCCTCCGTCAAAAGGCCTTCTTCTACGTTGAATTCATTGGTAGTCCTGAGTTGATTTTCTGAGTATACCTCGGTGAATGTGCTACTGAAGCAGAAAAAGATTGCCGTGAGAAGAAGAGACTTTAGTTTCAAGTGTAGCACCTATTTTTTTTATCGGATTTTTTTACCATCTAACCTTGAAAATTATCAGAAGTATAGATTCGCTAAAAGATTTGTTCCCAAACGGCACCGCACTCACCTTGGGAAACTTTGATGGGATACACTTAGGCCACCAAGCCCTTCTTCAGAAAACCGTCGAGGAGGCACAGCACCTCAAATTGCCCTCCGTTGTAGTAACCTACTATCCGAATCCATCCGTTGTTTTGGGCAAACGGCCCAATTTCAAATACCTGACACCAGAACAGACGAAAGAAAAATTAATTGCTTCACATAACATTGATTACCTACTAGTATTGGAGTTTACTGAGGAACTTTCTCGTGTACGTGCAGAAGACTTTTTAGAAAATATTATCATAAACAAGTTAAATGCAAAGTATATTGTAATAGGCTATAACCATTTTTTTGGAGCAGAGAGACGCGGAGACTTTGCCCTTTTAGAAAAAAATGCACAAAGACTGGGTTACAGAGTAGAACTGAAAGAAGCAGTTGTGAATGGAGAGCAAAAAATATCGAGCTCAGTTATCCGAAAACATATCGAGTCAGGTGAAGTCGACCAGGCCAATATTCTCCTTGGTAGAAAATATTCTTTAGAAGGAGAGGTTGCACAAGGAGACAAACGTGGTCGAACAATTGGTTTTCCAACTGCGAATCTAAAAATTCCGATTGATGTCCTTTTACCATCGATCGGAGTTTATGCGTGTTATACGATATTCAATGGAGTCCGTTTTAAATCAATGGTAAATGTTGGCAAAAATCCTACTTTTGACGGTCGTCATATGCACATTGAATCGAACATATTTGAATTCAATGAAGATATATACGGAAAACAAATTGAAATTCAATTTGTTAAAAAAATTAGAGACGAAGTTAAATTTGATGGAATTGAATTTTTGAAAGTCCAACTTACTCACGACAGAGAAGACTCGCTTCGGATTTTAACCTAGTCGTAATAAATGATAATGAATGCCTTTACGTCTAATTTTCCCGATTACTTTGTGATTTCCCTTTTCTTCCTTTAGTAAACCTTGGATAGAATCTTTAGATATTGCCCAATCTTCTAACAATTCATCAAAATAAAAACCTTCGTGTTTTGAAGATGTTAATTTCACTAGAAGAACATTTTTTTTCAAAGGTGAATCTTCCTCGGTTATCAGGAATCCTGGACCTGGAAAGAGTAAAACCTTTTCTTTGTTAATCGACATTTTTGATTTAAATGCAGGTATATTTTTGATAATTCTGTGAGGTCTTTTTGGGATTAAAAAATGAACTCCACCTACTTTGAATGCAGTAAAGATTTCTTTATTTTCTAAATTCTTTGAACTAACTCTTTGAGCAGTATTGGATGGAAGAAGATTTCCAGCAACTTTTGAAATTCTATTTTTTAAAGCTGAATCTAAAAATTCGATTCGATCCTCACTCTTAATTTTTTCTAATGTATGGTAGATTCGATCAAATTCTTCAGAGTGATAGGCTTTTCGTAATTTTAGAGTGTTTATATGCAATTGAAGTTTTTTGACACGTTGTAAAAAATAAGCAGACTGGTTATCTTCAGCAAGCATCTGTAAAATGTTTGCCGATTCTTCCATGCTTTCGAGAATCTTTTGACCTTCTAAAACTAATTTTTCAAATTCGATTATAGCCTGTTCTAGTTTAATTTTTTCCGTAAAAAAATCTTTACTAGCTGTAATCTTTTTTGACGGAACACTCATTAGTTTGCAAATTTACGTTTTTTGATTGAAAGTATGATTCCAACAGCGGTCATTGCCATCACCAAATGGGACCCACCGTAACTCATAAAGGTCAACGGCACTCCTGTTACAGGCAGCAAACCTATCACGATCCCGACATTGATTGCGATATGAAAAAAAATCATAGCTACGATTCCAGCAGCTAACAAAGATCCAAATCTATCTTTACTTTCGAATGATATTTGTAAGCCACGAAGTGGAATGGACATTAAAAAGAAGAGTAAAAGTACGCTACCTACAAAGCCAGTTTGTTCTGCCCAAGATGCAAAGATAAAATCCGTACCTGCTTCAGGAACATGGGGTACTCTTCCCTCGGTCATCTCACCATGAAAAAGTCCCTTTCCAAAAACTTTTCCCGATCCGACGGCAGGTTTAGAAGCTCGAAGTTGATAACCCGCTCCCTGTTTGAACTGATCAGGATTTAAAAAGGCCGTGAGTCGTATAACTTGATTTTCACGAAATGGAATGGATTTATGAACCGCCATTGCAGATAGAATCGCAAGTCCTATGATTCCGACAGGAATATAATATTGGCGAATTGTTTTAGATCCTCTAGCGATTCGAATGGCAATCATAACAATACTTATGATCGTCAAAAATGCACCTAATCCAATCATAAAGCCGTCATTGGATAAAATCTTAAAGCCTATACTTCCATATTCGTCTTTGACGGTATCAGCTGCTTCCCGAATTAACTGTATGTTCTTTTGATTTTGGAACCCAGGTATTTCAAACCCTGGAACCTTTTTTCCGTCGAGTATAGGCCAAATTTTACCCTGTACTTGACTTACGAGAGAAACTAATTCGACTTTATTTTCTTTCCTCAATAGTTCAATCATCGGTTGAACGAGAGTTAGCTTATAGTAAGCAAGGTACATGGGAACCATTAAGGAAATACTTCCGAAAGTAAGAAGAGATCCTACATGTAAAATATCAGCTCCACCAAGAAATAACATGGTAAATAACATAGGGAGAAATGAAACGGCAGTACCGAAGTCGGGTTGTAAAATAATGAAAAGCATCGGTACTAAACAAATAATGAAGGGCACAATTAAGACCGTAATCTTATGCATTTCTTTTTCTCGAAGAACCAGATACTGGCCTAATAAAATTACCGTCGCTAATTTTGAAAACTCGGACGCTTGGAGAGTTATGGGTCCAAGTTTTAGCCAGGACCTAGCTCCTCGACCAGAGGGTAGGTAACCAATGCCGGGAATTAAAGTTAAGATTAACAGTAATATCGAAAATAAATAGATAAATAGTGCATACGAACCTATCAATTGATAGTTGATGCGAGACATAAACCACATCCCACCTAATCCTATAAAGACGAAGATGAACTGTTTATACCACCGACCGAGGCCATCTGCCGTATTCGCTTCCTGCGTATAGAGAGTGAGTACGCCAGCAAGTGCGACAATAAAAACTGAAAATATAAGGAAATAGTCTAATTTTTCTGTATTACGTTCTGCCATTAAAATGCTTCCTCCTCAATCGGAGCCTCTTCTTCCATAGTTCGAACTCTTGACCTATCTGTTCTCGGATAAGATCCAGGCGGGAAAGCAGCTTTAAAAATTTCACGTGCCGCGGGAGCTGCGGACGCTGCGCCACCCACACCGTATTCAACAAAAGTTGCCACTAGCACTTGTTTTTCGGGAGGTGCATTAAAAGGAGCATATCCTATAAACCAAGCATGATTCGATGAGGAAGCACCTCTACGTCTAGTTTGAGCAGTTCCAGTTTTTCCGGCAACTTCAGGTAACCCTGTGGCATTTAAGACTCCCGATGCTGTTCCAGAATAACCTACAAGATATAATCCTTCTTTGATCGATTCTACAGTAGATTTTTTTAAGGGAACATCTCTTAGAATCGTTGGCTCCGTTTTTTGAATGATCGAGTTATCTAGCGGACTTCGAACCTCTGAAATAATATAAGGTTTATATATTTTTCCATTATTAATGATCGCCATAAAAAAAAGAGCCATTTCGATCGGAGTAACTGAAATGAATCCTTGTCCGATGGATAAATTAACAGTATCTCCATCAAACCATTTGTTACCGTATGTTCTTTTTTTCCACTCTGAACTTGGTACAAAACCAGTGATTTCACCCGGAAGATCAATCCCTGTTTTTTTCTCTAATCCAAATAACCGAGAGTAGGCGAGTATCGGTTCTGCTCCGAGTTTGTAGCCAAGCTGATAGAAGTAAACTGAGTTAGATTTTTCGATTGCTTGGGCAAGCGTGAGCTCTCCATGATTTTTTTTGTCCCAATTGTAAAAAACTTGGTCTGGGACGCCTTTAAAGGTTGATTTTAAAGTAAAACTAGCCGGGCAAGAGAAGGTTTGTTTCGGATCATAATTGATTTTATGTTCACTTTCCATTGCTGCAAGGGCAACTAACACTTTAAAAGTGGAGGCAGGAGGAAATTTTGATTGAATCGCTAAATTCAAGAATCCTCCGTTGTTTGTGACTCTGCCAAAATGGTTGGCGCGTTCTTGTTTATTTTTTCCAGACAATATGTTCGGGTCATAGGAGGGATTAGATGCCATTGCAAGTACTTCGCCAGTAGTTGGTCTGAGAGCAATGACCGTACCTCGAACACCTTTTAGCGCGCGATAGGCGGCAATTTGTAAGTCACGATCAATTGTAAGGATTAAATTATTTCCAGGAATAGAATGTTCAATAACTCGTTCTTCTTCAATATTACCCTCGGTATTTCGTTTTTGAATACGGAAGCCATCCTGACCACGGAGGATAGTATCAAAGAGTGCCTCAATCCCGCCTTTACCAACTAGTTGATAGGACTTGATTTCTTTTTCTTGTATATCATTAGTAGTAGGCTTCCCCACATAACCAGATACGTGCGCGAGAGCCGGACCCATATGATAGATTCTTGCAGGTGATGAAACCAAGTAGACATAACGGTTAATATTATCTAATACGAGAATTCGTTCTTGTTGCTCTCTGGAAATTCCTTCTAGGAGGACAAATGGTTCGCGTGATTTGATTTTTTTAATCAGTCTACTCTCTTGCAGATCCTTTTCAAAATAGGCAATCGGAATGGATAACGATTCGCAAAATTTATAAAGAAAATCCTTTACCTTCTTTGGATCATTTTTAAGTAAATTTGTATTCAGAATCACATCGAGAGAAGCGGAATTTGAAACTAATGGTTGAGAGGTTTCGGGTGTAATAAAATTACGATCAAAAATTTGACCTCGATCGGCAGGTATGGATTCGCTTCGTCTAACAAATCTTTCTGCCTTAAGCGAATTTTCACTTCCTTGAACAACTTGTAAATTGAAAAGTTGAAGTATATATGCTGTGAGAGTAAATACAATCATTCCAGAGAAGAAATAGAGTCTCCTCCGAAACGATGTCTCTAATCTAAACTCTGTGGCAGAACCACTCATTGTCGTACCTCATCTGGTTCGAGTCTATATGCCAATGTGAAGAGAAAAAATAAAGCTGGCCCAATGAATGCATTATATAGTGAAACATAAACAAATGAGTAACTATGATTGGAATGAAAGAACATCCAGAACAAGAGATACGTAAGAAATCTAGATAGGATAGTGAATCCAAATACATAAATCGTAATCGAGATATAATTTTCGGTGTATGCGCTTCTTGTAACCTTGCCGATTACATAGCCAATCAGAGAATAAGAAAGCGAATGCAAGCCAATTTTGTAATATATCGCATCATCTGGTCCAATTTCTCCACCTAATGATGTATCAGTGAGCAAACCGCCGAAAAAACCTAACCAAAGCCCGTACATTGCACCCTTTCTAAATGCAAAAAAAATGACGAATATGACCATAAAATCTGGTCTGATCGCATTTCCAAGTTCAAAGAGATTGGAGCCATTTAGAAAATGCGATAACAGCATCCCAAAAATAATAAATACTTTATCTAGTATCATGGAGTTACCTCAGTATTACCAGTATCAGGTGGGGAGGTAGGATTCGTATTAGTTTCTGGAGGAGTTCCATCCGGTTTCACCAATGGTTTTAGGTTATTAAATGGCTTTTTTGTGGAATTGTTTTTTTGAGAATTATAGTCCTTTTCTTTCGGAAAATCAATTTCTCCAAAATAAGGTCCATCTATCTGGATGGTTTTTTCCGCAGGCCACTCTTCTCTCCATTTTTCAGGAAGTTTCTTAAGAATGATGACATTCAATAATTTATCAAACTCGACAAATGGTCTCACATACGCTGTTTTAAAGGATCCATTGCGAGTACCTTCTTCGACGATGATTCCAACGGGAATACCTTGTGGATAAACTCCAGATCCACCGGAACTAAATACTGGTTTTCCAATTTTACTAAAACCTTCTGTAAAGTAGGTATTTCCTGTATTCGCTTGCGCTGGTCCCATTGGAAATGTACCAATGGCTTTCGGATCAATTACAATTCCAGAATCAATATAATCTAATAAAACTTCTGTTCCGCGGCCACTGTTACCATTCAGTGACGCCCATAAATTGGTTCCAGGGACAGAAACACCCATAGAGAAGTTTGAATTTATCAGTGGCTGTATGACCGAGGATCCCTTAGAAACGGCAATGATTTTTCCGACTAGCGCTTCTGTGAATTTTCCCTTCTCATCTAATGCTCGTGCTACGACTGGCATATAAGGTTTAATTCCGACTTCAGAGCCTTTATTGATTATGATGGTTCTATAGATTGAATTTAGACGAACACTCAATACCTCCGCTCGCACAGCAGGGTAATCGTTCCTCAAAGGAAAGTTCAATTCTTGGCGTAAAATCGCATTCTCAGCCTTGAGTCGATCCACATCTTTCGATAGCTGTCGATATTCTTCCATCACATTCAAACAGGAATCACGTTCCTCTCTCACTCTCTCAAAGGACTCGAGTTTGTTGTAAGAGCTTTTGATCAAACTTCCGAAGGAATCGAAGGAACCGGAAAAAAAGTCGCCAACGCCTTGAAATGTCGCAATCCCCCGCACCATGAAATTCCCATTCCAGATGAGGGAGGTAAATGAGAAAATAAGGACGAACCCAATGGATAGGGCCTCTCCGTTTCGGCTAAATCGGTTCCAGATCATGGATATTATGTCACATGAAATACAAGGGAAAGAAAAATTCAAGAAGATATCTTGGATCTATCTTACTTAGATGAAAATAGAAGCGAGTTGTGTGAAATTTTTTGAGCCCTACCTTGCACGGAAAGAAGACCGATGCCTGAACGGTAAATGTAGGCTTCCATTTGGCACTGATTTGGTAGACCAGGGTATTTTTTTCCTTTGATAGAGAGTAATATTTGGCCGTCCAGCTTCTCGGAGACGATTGCCAGTCCGGTTTGCTTTCTGACTCGGAACGCTATGATTTCTTCTGATTGAATGTCGAGAACTCCTCGGAACTCTTCTCGCCTGTGCAAAGTGGACTTCTGCTCTCTGTCCAGCTTACAAAGCAGTACCAGATAATTGGCTGCCTCTTCTCCTTCATGGCTAGCCAAATAATGAATCAATTGTTGTCTCATGGACTGTTTCGAATAAAAGAGACTTTCTTTTCTTTTGAGTGTTAGCTGATTGAAAAAATGATAGAGTATTCGTCTCTCGCTCCACCTAAGTCCGCGTTTTGTGGCAATATGGTTTAATCTATACCAGTTTAATTTCGCATTTTCATTTCGTTTTGTATAATGGTTGATTGCTTTGATGACCAAATAAATGAATAGGAGAAGTACTCCGAACTGAAGGAGAGAATATGTGCCAGATCTTGGCCAAAGCCATATTGCTCGTTCCGGATGCATATTGGATTAGACTCTGATAATAAGGCGATTGTCTTTCAATTTCCCAAGGTCAATATTGTGAATTTCACTTTAATTTAAAATATGACGCAGAAATTTTACCCATAAATTCCAATTAACTTTTGTTTGTTGTAAACTCAAAGTAGATTCTAGTTTCGTAAATGCATCTTCGATGAGGGCATCATGTAAGTGTTTGATAACTAAACACCAAAGAAGAGAGCTTTTGAACTTTGTTTCCATCCGAATTTCGTGGGTCAATTTCGAAGTAGTCTCATTTCCTTCTAGTTTTAAGAGATGAAAACCATCAAAGCCTTTTGGACTAAGAAATCGAAATTTGATCTCTTTTTTTTCTTGGATTTCATCAACTAAATATCGAATCGGTCCATGCCCGCCCTTAGCGCCCAGAACGAGGCCCGGATGAAGAATCATTCGAGGCCATTTTTCATAAGGCCAAATAGGATCTATTCTTGATGACAATAGACCGATTTTTTCCCAGACAATATCTCGACTAACAGAAAACTCTCGAGTATGAATATTGATTACTTTCATTTTTTCCTCATCTGATTAAGTTTAACTTTGAAATATGAAATTGATATGTACTTTCAATGAATGTAAAAAGATACGGGGGAAATTTTTTCCCAATGAATGGTTTTGCTACGTTCATTGGGATATCTACAATTACTGATTTTAGGATAAATATTTCTTCGGCAGTTACTTTAGATTTTGTTAGATGGTCCGACCACTTTATCCAGATTCTTTGCAATTGAATTTTTAACTTTTTTTCTAGTGTTTTATATTTCGGCGACCACTCTTGGTGATTTAAATCTTCCTTTCTCACCGAAGATAAGAGATAAGCAAACTCTGGTTCTTTTTCCATCCAACTCGCAACTAGTAATGCTGCTTCTTTTCCTGCAACAATTGGATCTTTTTCTGCCAATAATATTTTTTGAAACTCGTTTTGAAAGTTTTGTAAAATGCTCAGCCATAAATCTGCGATCATCTCTATTTTTGATGGATAACGATGATAAAGTGATCCTATAGGGATTTGTAATTCTTTCGCTACGAGCTGCATGGAAAAACTGCCGAAACCTTGCTTTTTTAAAAGCGTGCACAATCCTTTTTGAATGTCTTCGATATGGAATAATTGAGTTCTACCCATGAATCATATTAGAATAAATGTTCCAATATGATCAATTCTATTTTTTATTGGCAAATAAAATAAAAAGAGGCTTCTTTTCGATATTTTTTTATAATTTCAATTCAAGGAGATCTAGAAGGTTCTGTTTTAACCCCATGATAAAAAATTTCAAACAGGCCAGAAATTTCATCGGAAACGTTCATCGGATACTTAGGTGCTAAGACTAATTTTGTAATTAGAAAACTCGCAGCCAAGTTATACGATGCCCGCGTAATTTGTTCGGCTTTTAAATCTTTTCGTAATTCGCCACTTTCTTGAAAAATTCGAACAGCCGCAATGGAGGGCTCATAGAGATTCGATTTCCAGAGTTTTCCAAAGATTTCAGAGAATTCCTGCGAGAATAAGATCGCCCCCAGTAACAATCTTAATTTGTTTGGTTGCTTGGAAATTGCCTCGTATCTCGCCGAAAGTATAGATATAAACCAAAATTTAAAACTAGTTTCTCGAGATTGAATTCTATTTTTTAGATCTGACATGTGATCAGGAAGGATTGTGGAGAATAATAAACCTGCTAATACACGCCTGTACAAGTGGGATTTTGTTGGAAAATATTTGAAAAGGGTTCTTTCCGTTACGCCTGCATTTTTTGCTAATTGCGAAGTTGTTGCACCTGCATAACCGAATTCTGCAAAAATTCCTTCTGCCGCTTGCACAATGTCATACTCTTTATCTGATTGCGGCTTTTTATACGCCTCATATTCCATCTGAAGATTTTTTAAGGTAAATTTCATTAGTCTCGTCTTAATTTTTCGCTATTTCTTACGAAAACAACAAAAAAAAACTTGCATCCTAAGTATAGTGTTTGCTATACGTGTTGCTAAGGTAAGTATAGCAAATACTATACTGAAAAATTTATGAAAAAAGTTAATTTATCGCTTCCTGCCAAACTTGGTATTTCTTGGACACCGAAAAAAGTTTCCAATGCGGAATCTGGCCGTGAAGTTCTATCTGATGGTAGAGTTAAGTATTGGATTCGGCATGAAGTCTTGAAAGGGATAACGACAGAAATGTTGGTATGGTGGTTTAAACATTTGGAAGGTGACATTTTGCACGAAGGGAATTTGTACAATCGATATCATGTCTGGCATCCGGAAGATCATGTACACGTCAGTTATGAGGAGAGATTAAGCGACGGAAGTGTGGGGCCGGGGGCAGTCTTGCGAATAGTTGAGTACTTGGGTCGAAATAAAAAGTACTTAGTGAATGTAATCAGCTCGATCGAAAAATTAGATCAGAGCGGATTTATCCATAATCCTCGTTTGTATGGCTTTCTGCCTCTTGCAAGAATGGAGTATCAATTCCAAGATACTCTCGAAGGAACTCGATATGAAAATTGTTTGATCATCGGATGGAGAGGTTGGAGTTTTAAGCTCTTAAGATCTATATTTGAATTTTTATTTTTTGATTCTAAGCACGGTTCAGCTTGGATCAAACATAACATTGAAGAGGTGGGGCAATTCGAAAATTTTTTAATTGAATTGTATAAAAAAAGGAGCATAGCGTTTGAAGATTAGATCCCTAATGTTTTGAACGAGAAAGATCATGCAAAAAAATAGTCAGCTTTTGTAGTTTTTCTTGAGACGGGATTTCCGTCTGTTCCACACGGTTGATTGTTTTATTATAAATTTCAGAAAGGTGTTTTTTTAATGTGTTGGAGGAAATATTCAATTCCTCAGCAATAGTGATTCGTGATTTGCCCTCGCTTAATGCAATACATACTTGTGCTTGTTGGTAAGTAAGATTATAATCTGATTGTAGAATCGTAAATACAGGTCGTAACGATTTGTGTTTTGTGGGCTCAGGATCTTGATTTTTTACTGCGGTAATGTTGATTTCTTCCTTATCAGGTCTTTGGTTTCTATTTTTGATTCTATCTCCCAGAGCAAAGGACAAAAGAATCACCTCAATGCCAGATCCGATTTGGCCAACATTCTCAGCTGTTAAGTTCAAGGCTCCAAGGTTAGCAAGGATTTGAATAAAAACAGCAAGAAGCAAAAAGGACCATCCTAGTAGAAAAAATCGGGCAGGTCGATAGCCTCGTTTGTAGACAACCACGGCAGTAGCAATGATCGTAAGAATTAAAA
>Ga0209277_10000982_pt1 | contig 14258 bp, 8 predicted proteins | sample JI81AbrownDNA_FD_187503 | JGI IMG/M metagenome (GOLD analysis project Ga0209277, IMG submission 187503) | Wastewater effluent complex algal communities from Wisconsin, to seasonally profile nutrient transformation and Carbon sequestration -... | ecosystem: Engineered > WWTP > Effluent > Algae... | reverse complement strand
ATTAATAAAGTTGGCGCGTTTGAATTTACGGATGTACCTCCAGGAATCTATACTCTCGAAGCATTCGTCGATAGTGAGAAAACCGGAAAGTATTACTACGGTTCTCCTTTTCCATTCCGACCATCGGCACGCTTTGGCGCCAGCGCTGCCGAGCTCACGGTGCGCTCACGCTGGACGGTCGAAGGCGCTAAAGTGGAAATTGCGAAATAGCAGTAAACGGCAGAACCTCTTTTCTCAGCGCATTTTTCCGTAAATTTGGATAATTATTTAAGGATATTGCATGGCAAAAACAATTCTCATAACCGGCGGAGCAGGATTTATCGGCAGTAATTTTATCCGGTACGTGCTCGCAGAGTCGGACGTTACGCTCGTGAATCTCGACGCGCTCACGTATGCCGGTAATCTTGAAAACCTTGCCGATGTCGAGCTTAATCCGCGCTATCATTTCGTGCACGGGAGAATTGAAAATACCGAACTCGTGCGTTATATCTGCAAACAATATGGGGTTACGGGGATAATTAATTTTGCCGCAGAATCGCATGTGGACCGTTCGATTGAAAATGCGCAACCCTTTGTCGATACAAATATTTCCGGTACGCTTGCGCTGATGACGGTCGCGCGCGAACTCGGCCTCGAACGCTTCGTGCAGGTTTCGACCGATGAGGTGTATGGTTCGCTCGGGCCTCAAGGCGAATTCACCGAAGAGAGTCCGCTTGCACCAAATTCTCCCTATTCAGCGGCGAAGGCGGCGGCTGATTGTCTTGTGCGGTCATTTGTGCATACATATAATTTTCCGGCGGTGATTACGCGGTGTTCGAATAACTACGGCGCATATCAATTCCCCGAAAAGCTCATCCCGCTGATGATCCTTAATGCATTGGAAAATAAAAATTTACCGGTCTATGGCGATGGTCTCAACGTTCGGGATTGGATTTCCGCCCGTGATCATTCAGCAGCGGTATGGCTGGCTTATACGCAGGGAAGAATTGGCGAAGTGTATAATGTCGGCGCCGACTCCGAACGGAAAAATATCGAGGTTATCAAGGCGATTCTAGCGCTCACGGGCAAAGGCGAGGAGTTAATTACCTATGTCAAAGACCGTCCGGGACATGACCGCAGGTATGCAATTGACTCAACCAAAATCCGCACCGAACTCGGTTGGAAGCCGACTGTAACGTTCGAGCATGGACTTGAGCAAACGGTGAAGTGGTATCAGGATAATGCAGACTGGTGTGCCAGCGTACGCTCGGGTGAGTATATGAAGTATTATCAGAAGCAGTATGGGGGATTAGTGGTAAGTGTGTAAGTCTGTAAGTCGGTAAATTCAATTCCGTCACCCTGAGCTTGTCGAAGGGTTCAATTACTTACCAATTATTAGTCGTAAGTGGTAAGTCAGTTAAGTCGATACGTGAGAAAATTTGATTCCGTCACCCTGAGCTTGTCGAAGGGTTCAATTACTTGCCAATTTTTAGTCGTAAGTGATAAGTAAAAAGTCAGGTAAGCGTTACGTCAGTAAAATCGATTCCGTCACCCTGAGCTTGTCGAAGGGTTCAATTACTTGCCAATTTTTAGTCGTAAGTGATAAGTAAAAAGTCAGGTAAGCGTTACGTCAGTAAATTCGATTCCGTCACCCTGAGCTTGTCGAAGGGTTCAATTACTTGCCAATTTTTAGTCGTAAGTGGTAAGTCGGTAAGTAAAAAGTCAGGAAAGTAGTACGTCAGTAAATTTGATTCCGTCACCCTGAGCTTGTCGAAGGGTTCAATTTCGTACCAATTTCTTTTCTACTTTGGTACAAGTGCAGTAGTATTACAGTGTTAAAAACATATTCACCATAGTCTTATGAAGATATTTGTCTATATTGTCGAATGTATCGACGGATCGTATTATACAGGCGTTACCAATGATATTGAACGCAGAATATCGGAACATAACGCGGGATTAGACAGTGATTCATTTACCTATTCCCGCCGTCCAGTCGTTGTTCGATATATACAGGAATTCGACCAACCGGAGCAGGCAATAAGAGCCGAAAAACAAATTAAAGGCTGGTCTCGGGCTAAAAAAGAGGCGTTGATTCAGGGGCGATTCGATGACCTTGTACGTTTGGCACAAGCACGAAACAAGTAAGCGCATATTGCAATAATATTCTTGCAAGGCAAGCAGTTAGGCAGTTCGATGCGACTCAATGTGACGGATGGGGAAGATTATTTCCCAATACTGTCAACGTTAGAAATTGGCATTTGCTTGATGCTTCGACAAGCTCAGCATGACGGACGGTTTTTGGCAATTGCTTGATGCATAGAGGCAAGCTCAGCATGACGAACGGTTTATAGTCACACTGTTTCAGCGTTAGTACATTTCCTTCAAGACAGAGCATGAGACAAAGCATCGCTACGGTATAGATACCGCAGCTAATTAATCAAACAATCAAACAAACTATTCATTTCATACAATCAACGAACTCGTATGACTCCAACATCTTCGACCAATCCAATGGTCAGTCAGTTACTAGCTTCCATTCAAAGCCATTCGTTCACCGTCGGCGTCGTGGGCTTGGGCTATGTCGGTCTGCCTCTTGCCGTGGAATTTGCCATGAAAGGCATTAAAACACTCGGAATTGACATCGACAATCGCAAAATCTCCTCGCTCGTGCGCGGTGAAAATTACATTCAGGATATTTCTAATGATAATGTACGCATGGTGATAGAGAACGGAACGCTTGCCGCAACGACCGATTTCTCCCGCTGCGGTGAGTGCGATGCAATTTTTATTTGCGTGCCGACGCCATTTACCCCGAACAAAGACCCCGACATTTCCCACATCGTTCACTCAACCGAAGAAGTTGCTAAATCGCTCCGCGCCGGACAGATTATTATCCTCAAAAGCACGACCTTTCCGGGCACGACGACCAAATATGTGCAGCCGATTTTAGAGCGCGGCGGCATGAAGGCCGGACGCGATTATTACCTTGCCTTCTCTCCTGAGCGTATCGATCCCGGCAATAAACATTGGCACACCGGCAACACGCCGATTGTCGTCGGCGGCGTGACGGCTGATTGCACAACGCTCGCCTGCGCAGTCAATCAAGTGATTATCGAAAAAATCATCCCCGCAAGCTCGCCCGACGTCGCCGAAATGGAAAAACTCCTCGAAAATATCTTCCGCAGTGTGAATATCGCCCTCGTCAATGAACTCGCCCAATTATGTGACCGTATCGGCGTAAATATCTGGGAAGTAGTCGATGCGGCCGCGACCAAACCGTTTGGTTTCATGCCCTTTTACCCCGGACCCGGTATCGGCGGACACTGTATTTTGATTGACCCCTATTATTTATCGTGGATGGGTCGCGAATTCGACTTTGAGACGAATTTCATCACGCTCGCCGCCGAAGTGAACGAATCGATGCCCTTCTATGTGCGCTCGATGATCGTCCGCGAAATCGCCCGCCAGCCGATTACCATGGACAATGCAAAAGTGCTTCTGCTTGGCATGGCCTTCAAACGCGATGTCGATGATTTGCGCCACTCGCCGGCTCTCAAAGTCGCCGAATTGCTCTTCCAGGACGGCATCAAAAATGTATCATATTATGATGGCTATATTCCCTCGACTACTATTTTGGGAACCGTCGTTAATTCGGCAGCAGCGCTGACACCGGAATTACTCCAAGAGCATGATATCATTGTGATTACAACCGACCACACAGACTTCGACTACGACATGATCGTTCGCAACAGCCGCGTCGTCATCGACACCCGCAATGCCTGCAAAAATGTCGGCGGCGATAAGTCGCATGTCGTGCTTTTAGGAGATGGGAAGTAAGAGATGTTGGGTTCGGGCGGCTCAACTTCCAACCCTCAGTTGCGGGCACCCATTGCCGTCCAAGCCGGAGGAATAGTAAATAGTTATATTTCAACGTGAGTTCGGGGTAACTTCCCCCCATACTATCCAAGAAAATAAGCATGTTAAACGGATGTGAGATGCAGTGCACGTACTCCATCCCTGAAAGGGATGAACTTCAATAGCCACCGATGCAATCGGTGGGGAAATGTAGCGTTCCCCCCACCAAACCCCAAAGGGGTTTAATTTCGGTTTGAACGTGATTAAACCCCTCCAGGGTTTATGGGGTGCATGCTGATGTCCCCCGCATTTTATGCGGGGCTATTGAAATTGAAGCCCATTCGGGCTTCTCGAATGTAATCGATATCATTATCCCGAATTCACGTTAATCATACAACTCACAGGCCTCTCGGAAGAAGAAATTATCCATATAGCACATCAATCAAATAACGAATGAAAAAAATACTATCCGTCGTCGGCGCCCGCCCCAATTTCATGAAAGTCGCTCCCATTCACCGCGCTTTTTCGGCGTATCCTGAGGTTGAGCATTTAATATTACATACAGGTCAGCATTACGACGCTGCTATGAGCGATGCGTTTTTTCAAGATCTTGATATGCCGCAACCTTCCTATTTTATGGGTGTTGGCTCCGGAAGTCATGCCGAGCAAACGGCGAAAGTGATGGTCGAATTCGAGAAAGCAATGCATGAACTCAAGCCCGACTTTGTGATTGTTGTCGGTGATGTCAATTCCACCATTGCCTGCACACTCACGGCTGTTAAAATGGGTATTCCGACCGCGCATGTCGAGGCCGGGCTCCGCAGTGGTGACCGCGCTATGCCGGAGGAAATTAACCGTATTGCGACTGATTCTATCTGTGATTATTGGTTCGTTACCGAGCAAAGTGGCTTGGACAATCTCAAGCATGACGGGCACCCGGATGACCGGGTTTTCTTTGTCGGAAATACCATGATCGACTCACTCCACTACGCGCTCCCGAATGCCGATAAGTCTGATATTTTAGAACGTGTTGGTCTCACTTCTAAGCAATATGTACTCGTAACGATGCACCGCCCGAGTAATGTGGATGAACCCAAGCAATTGGGTGAATTGCTCGAAATTCTTGCCGAACTCTCCCAAGACCGCACGGTCGTCTTCCCTGTGCACCCACGCACGCGTAAGAATATTGCTTCGCATGGGTTAAGTGGAATTATCGAATCTAATCCCAATCTCGTATTAATTGACCCGCAAGGGTATATTGCTTTTCTGGCTCTGATGAAAAACAGCGATTTCGTGCTCACCGATTCGGGTGGAATTCAGGAAGAAACGACCGCGCTCGGCGTTCCGTGCCTGACGATTCGCACCACGACCGAGCGTCCGATTACCTGTGAAATCGGCACCAATACACTCGTCGAGCCGACGACGGAAGGTATCCGTACGGCTCTCAAATTGACACTCAATTCTCCCGCAAAAACCGGTCACGTCCCTCCACTTTGGGATGGTAAAGCCGCCGAACGTATCGCTAACATAATTGTCACACAATGCTTAGGGTTATAATGAGAATATTCTTCAACACCATTGTATGTTTGGTGGTTATATCCGGGTATGTTTCTGCACAGCAAACAGGTGCAACGCCTACGACCGGCACGGCTGACATTGAAAAAATGATGCAATCTGCGGTATCGGCTGGAAATGCTGATCTGCTCAAGAGTGATGCGATGGCAGTTGATAATGTAATCAATCCAAGCGAGTATCACATTGGTCCGGGGGATATACTTGCCCTGCAGCTTCTCTCGGGTACGGCTATCGAACAGCTCCTTGCCGTCACGCCGGAGAATTCGATTCTCCTTCCGCGCCTCGGAGAAGTATCGCTTGTCGGCAAGACACTTGCTCAAGCCAAGGACACTATCCTTAAAATTATCCAAAAACGGAATCCCAATGCCACGGCCTCCGTCACCCTGCGCAAGCCGCGGATATGCTATGTGACTATTAAAGGGAATGTAGCGATGCCCGGCACGTATTCCCTGCCGGCGTCAATGAAAGTCTCGACGGCAATTAAACTTGCAAGTCAAAAATCTACAACAGCTTCTGCTGCTTCTGCCGGACAAAACACACCCAAAAATTCTCCATCTGAATCCGATCGTCTTCTCTCCAAATCGACCGGTATGTCCTCGTATGTAGCACGGAATATAATTGTGCGCCATTCGGACGGAACGTCGGAAACAGCCGATATTGAAAAAGCAATTGCTACCGGCACTACAGCGCTTGACCCACTTCTCCGCGAAAGTGATGAGATATTTGTGCCGTATGAGTCCGGCGCCTCACCGACGATTACAATTTCGGGGGCGGTGCAGTCGCCGCGCGTACTGGCATTTAAGAAGGGTGACAAGGCATCATTTCTGCTTAAATCCGGTTACGGATTCACCGAAAATGCACGTCCGAATGGTGTCTATCTGATACAAAACGGCGTAAAAAGACAGCTTAAGACCAATGAAAAGTTACAACTTACGGAGCCGGATTTTGAATTGCAGCCCGGAAGTGCGATCATTGCCGAACAAGACGCGCCGCTCACGGGGCTCAAGCAGGGAATTGTCGAAGTGACGGGTAATGTGCAATCACCCGGCGCTTATAGTATCGAACAGAATACGACCCGATTACGCGAGGTGATTGAGCAGGCGGGGGGATTTACCGATCAGGCGTATCTGCCGCTTGCGTATATACTTCGTCGCGAATATGTCAAGAATTCGGCAGAGGAAGATGACCGCTCCGAGCGCGCTCTGCAATACACTGACCTGGTGCCCGAGGACACCGCCCGATTTATTCATCATACCAAAGACCGCCGTCCTATTGTATCCTGTGATATGGCAGCGGCATTTACCCGCAAGTCGGAAGCTGATAATGTGCAGCTTCAGGATGGTGATGTGATTGTCGTGCCGAGTAATCCTCAACGGGTATTTGTCTATGGTCAGGTTAATAAACCGGGGTACATGGCATTCACGCCGGGCAAAACAATGGAATGGTATATCGAGCAGGCAGGAGGATTCGCCACGGGAGCCGAGAAATCACTTGCCCGGATTATCAAAGGACGCACCAAAGTCTGGAGTACGGGCGGAGATAATGTGTTTGTCGAGTCGGGAGATGAAATCTACGCGCCACCGCCGACAATAAAGCCAATTGGATATGAAATTCAAAATTACACCCTACTTGTGACGGCAATTGGTGCTCTTCTCGGAGTTGCCGGCTTTATTTATAATGTCTATCTCAATAGTAGCAAATGATACGATCCCTTATCTCGACTGTACTAGTTACGGCTTTTCTTTTTTTTGGTGCTCACCGAGCATCGGCACAAGTCGAGAATGTACAAGTGGCGCATCCGGTGTATCAGTTCTTGCTTCATGCCGAGACGCGCGGCTTTCTCGAACACTTCACCCTCTCCTCTCTTCCGCTTCAACGTTCTGAAATTATTCGCGCTTTGCGGCAGATACGTTCGCATGAGACGGAATTACAATCCTCCGAACTCTCCACGCTTGACCTGTATGCGCGGGAGTTTGAGATTCAAAACCGTTCGACTGCGGTGATGATTTACAGTAAGACCGACAGCACGCAGCTCTTCTCGGAGCGTTTGATATCCAATGATGAAAAAATGCTGTATCGCTATGCAGATACAGCACATAGCGTGCGGGCATATCTGATAGGCGGCGGCGATATGCTCTTCCAAAAGCGGGGAGACAGCGCCATGAAAAATGTTGCCAAAGCGCAAGGTGGATTCCGCGTATTCGGCACGCTCAGTAATTGCTTTGGATATTATATACAAGTGACGAATGGTACGGTGCTCAGCGGTGAGCGTGCGCTTGCACTCGAGGATCCACGTATCCGGCAGAATATTAAATTTACAACCCTCGACAGCGATTTTGACTTTACGGAGTCGCATGTTCAATTCCAGCAGGATTGGTTCCTTGCCTCCGTCGGTCGCGAAGTGCGGCTTCACGGCGCAGGATTTTTTCAGCGGTCGCTTTTGACCAACAGTTCCCCGCCGATTGATGCATTTAGTTTGGCAGCAAAATTTCAGAATGTCGAATATAAGTTTATTCATGGCAGCTTGCTTGGAGTGCAATTGGACTCGAATGGCAGACCTGTGCCGACCTTCGGCTTTTGGGCAGAAGTCGGAGCATATTTGCAATTACCTCCTAAATATGTAGCAATTCATCAGCTTACCTTCAAGCCGTCGTGGGGTGAATTTGGTCTCTGGGAGAGCTTGATTTACAGTAATCGCTCGATAGATATGGCGTATCTCAATCCGCTGAGTTTTCTTAAATCGGTCGAACACTCCCTCCGCGACCGCGATAATTCGGCAATGGGCGCATGGGCGTCGGTGCGACCGTTCAAAAATCTACAGATCAAAGGCAGTTATTTTCTCGATGATTTGGTGTTTAGCTTAATTGGCACTGATTATTGGAGTAATAAAGTCGCATTCAATATCGGCGCGCAGTACTCGACTCCATTCGGTGTGGATGCTGCGGTTGAATATGCCAAGGTCTTCCCCTATACCTTCTCGCATTTTAATGTACAGAATGCTACGACCAATGACGGACTCCAAATGCTCGGCTACCTCGCGCCCAATAGTGATGAAGTGTCGCTCCATCTGACCTGGTGGTGGGGCAATCGCTATCCGTTTTCGCTGATAATTGCCGATCGTCGGCATGGCGAGAATATCACAACCAAAGCAGCCAACGGAAGTGATTCGACCGTGGTCAATGTGGGAAGCAGTGTGTTGCTCGCCAATCGCTATGGAATTGATTCACAAAATGCTCCCTTTCTCGCCGGCAAACGTGAAGATGTGTTTTTAGTGCAATTTTCCGGCGGTATTGAAGTGATTCGAGGGTTTAATGTACAGCTCAATTACCGGTTCGAACAGATGAATTCCACCTCTAAGCACACAGCAGCACTTACTTTCCGCTTTGATGATTTCTGATAGCGTAAATCTTCGCCGTTGAGTAGCGGAATTCTCTTAATTTTGCAAAAAACTCTTCGCGTACGATTATCGCACAGTACATGATAGCATTGCTACAGAAAGTCGGTATTTCCATACTCCTAACGCTCTTCGTGATCTATTCATCGAGCATTAGTGTGGTGTGGATGCTGTATTTCTATGAAAAGCATGATGTTATCCTGTATTACTGTCCGCATGATGCACAGAACGGCGGCGATGGAACATCCTATATTCATCAGTTGCTTGACGGTACTGCGCAGTCGCATGCCCGCACCATTGTCTCCCCTGCCGATAATTTACCGCAAATCCTTGAAACGATAGAAATTGTTTTCACGGCAAAAGTCTCGGTCCTCCTATTCCGAGAAGTCACCCCTTCTCCTCAGCTTGGCTATACTGCCACTCTCCTGCGTCCACCGACCTGCTGAATGTAGCTGACAACCTTTTGCGCCTCTAGAAGCGTCCCGATGATGATATCATTGGCTCGACTCCTCATGCGCATGCGGAAACGTGTGCAGCACGACCATGCATTGCACAAGGCAAGACCTGTTCCGACAGACACAGACCAAATTCTCCCGGTCATCCGGGTGGAGGCGGCTGTGTGCGTACTCTCCTTTCCCTCGCCCGAGACAAAGTGGGTGTGGGTAATTATATATATATACCAATTACTTATGATTAATTTTTATATGAAACAGTTAACGATTCTCTTTCTGCTCTTTCTTACTTCATGGAGCGGACTATTTGCTCAAAAGAAAAAAAACACGCCGAAAGACTCAGTCTATGCCGCACAGCCGGTGACGGTGACTGCCACTCGGCAAGCTCAAAAGACATTGGATGTACCACTTGCAGTGACGATAGTATCTCCTCTTGACCTCCAAAACAAACGCGGCTTTGGTCTCGATGAAGTATTGTCGATGGTTCCCGGTGCGCTTGTACAGGCGCGTACAGGCAATCACGACGTACGCATTACTATCCGCGGATACGGCGCACGCGGCGCCGGTGAACGCTCGAATGCCGGCACGTCGCGCGGGATACGGGTACTCGTCGATGGTATTCCCCAAACCGAACCCGACGGACGTACTGCCTTTGATTTAATAGATATTACAGGCGCATCAAGTATTGAAGTGTTGCGGTCGAATGCATCGGCATTGTGGGGAAATGCTTCCGGTGGAATTGTCAATATCAGTTCGATACCTGTAGCAAGCGATCCTTTCGTATCGGCGCAGACGCAGTTTGGGAGTTTTGGAATGATGAAAAATTCCTTGCAGGCAGGCACGACGAGCGACCTTGGTAAGATGTATGTATCATTCAATAATACAACATTTGACGGATGGCGCAACCACTCGTCGAGCGCGATTACGCAGTTTAATCTCGGGATTGTATCACAGGTGAATCTCCGTACGAAGCTCGGTGTGTTTATGGCGGCTGCTTCTAATATTTTTAGAATTGCAGGACCGCTGACGCAGGCACAGTTCGACTCGAATGCGCAGCAGGCGCAGACTATTTCTCCTGCGAATTTCGTAGCACGTGATGAGCGTCGTTTTAATCGCTTGGGAAGTATGGGCGTAACGCTTGATCATGCGATTGGGGACAATCATACCATCACGTCAATGGCATTTATTCAACCGAAATTTTTACAGCGCTCGGAACGGAATACGTTTCGCGACTTCACTCGGTATCATGTTGGTGGGAATGTCATTTACAAGAATTTTGGTAAAATTTCCGACGAGATTGGTTCGCATTTTATCGCCGGCGTTGACAATCAATATCAGGATGGTGCGATTCAATTTTACTATCTGACAAGCGGAGCGCGTGATTCACTGCGAACGAGTAAGCGCGAGGGAGCCAATAATTTTGGGCTCTTTGTACAGGAAGAACTCTCATTTGGCGAGAAATTCAGTGCTGTTTTGAGTGCGCGATTCGACAAAATCACGTATTACAACGAAACCCTTTTTGACAATGGTAAGCCGCTGAATCTTGTTGCTGAAAAAACATATCAGAATACGACTCCGAAACTCGGCTTGATGTATCGGCTTGCTGATAATATGAGCGTGTATGCCAATCTTGGCGGTGGAATTGAAGTACCGGCAGGAAACGAAACCGATCCGCCGGCTTCGCTTGCTTCTTTTGTAATTAATCCTCTCTTAGAGCCGATTCGCTCGACGACGTATGAGCTCGGTTGGAAAGCATTGCCGCAGGTTGATGATTTCCTCGGGATGGGTTCGGCTGCTGTATCCCTTGATGTAGCAGCATATTGGATACAGATTACGAATGATATTATCCCGTATTCGGGTGGAAGATTCTATTTTTCGGCGGGAAGAACGCGGCGAGTGGGAGCCGAGCTCGGAGGGAGCATGAGGATTGAGAATGGCCTTACTCTTTCTACGGCAATTACCTACGCAAATAACAAATATATTGAATACAAGATTGATTCTTTAGTTGAGGGTAATGTGACCGGAGCGGCGAATAAGGACTATTCCAACAACAAGTCAGCCGGACTGCCCGATATGTTTGCTACGATTCGGGTAAAATATCAGCCGACTTTCTTTGATAAGTTGAGCATTGACGCAGAGATGCGCACAGTGGGAGGATATTTTGCCGATGATGCGAATCTCTTACCGGTGAATTCCTATCTTGTTTTAGATGCAGGTATCAGCTATGAACAAGAAATTACCGGCGGACTATCCGTACGCGGATTTGCAAGAGGGCTGAATCTACTCAATGAAAAATATGCAGCTTCGGTATGGATTAATCCTGATGATTCGGGCGCGAAAGCGGCTTTTTTAGAAGCAGGGCTGCCGCGAAATTTCAGTGTGGGACTTAATCTCACCTGGAATGGAGAATAACATCTCTCAATTCTCAATCAAAGCCGAATTACCTGAAAAGGAAATTCGGCTTTTTGATTTTAAATCCTATGGAATAATTCCGTAGTTCTATCTGTCGAACTATCCTTAATTTTGCCGATTATTATTTGATAAAACAGCTATTTATTTTAGTTACTACTTCATTAATTCTAAGGAATATATGCATTTTGGGACTCTTTTTTCGCGTTTGCTGATGCCGATACTAGCAGCGGGCGCATTCTACTCGACGGCAATTGCGCAGCAGATTGAAATGCCGGACGGTGAAGCAATTGTCGCGGTCAATACATTCTCGGAGACCGGCGCTTATCGCCTGACCGCCACACGTTCGACGATTTACAGTTCGAAATTTACCGCCGGTGCCTGGAGCAAAGGCAAGCAGGTCTATCAGACCAATCCGGCGCGCCGCATCGTCGATGCAGCATTCAAATCAGGTGAAATCGGTGAAACACGCACCTATGCCGTTCTACTCGAAAATGGCGAGACCGTGGTTATGAGCTATAATGGTACCGCCGAGACATGTACGAATCCCATCAGCTACCCGGCTCCCACTGTGCCGCAGGGTAATGCCGCCTACCGTAAAATTCTCCTTGCCGATGATATCTCTGTGCAATACAGCACAACTGTTTACCGCAACAAACGTGACGGCAGCGCGTGGCGTCAGGATACAGCCGGCATCGGCCGTCTGACCGTGGCCGATATAGCTCTTGATGACCGTGATGCACTCCATGCTGCTACGAATAAAGGCGTTTGGAAATTCAATCCGACCGTCGGAACGTGGACGCGCCTCGGTGCGGCAACCGATACACTGGGTATATCCTCGGTGTTCGGTACACGCAATGGACGGATATTCGCCGGTACTACGAACCGAAGCACATGGGTTTCGACCGATCGTGGAGCTACCTGGACCCGCGACTCGGCAGGTATTGGCACAGCATCTATCGCACGATTCAGTGATGACTCTGGGAACACGGTCTATGCTGCCACCGGCGGCGGTGGGTTTGGCGGCGGCGGCGGTAATTCTCAACTCTACCGCAGAACGCTGACAGGTGCGTCGTGGGAACGCATCGATTCAAGCTTGAGAGCATTCGCAGTGTCGAATATTCAGAATGTGCGTATTACCGATCTCAGTGGTGATGCGGGCGTGGAAGTGGCGACACTTTTTGGTTGCTATACCGGCGCAAATAACGGAGAATCATGGACATACTCTACATCAGGAATTATGGCGGAAGATATCTACGGCGTACAGTTTTTGGGGAATTCCACGCTCGTGAGCACCGGTATCGGTGTATTTCTCAAGCAAGGTGCCGGATGGTCGAAAGTATTTCCTGCTGTCGGATATTCCGGTACGCGTCCTCTGATACGTTCGGATAAAGCCGGCGTGTCATACTTTCAATTAGCAGCCACCGGCGGCGGAGGTGGAGGACAGCAAATCGGACAGATATACAAAAGCACCGACAATGGCGCTACGTGGACAATTGATACCACCGGGCTGAGTGCTGTGCCGGCATCTAATGGGATCATACCTCCGGTGTTCTTTGCCGATAGGAACGGACGTAAGTCAATTATTAATTCGAGCGGAACAGGGGCGCCGATGCGATTATATTCCGCCAATCCTACCTGGGCAATCGATACAGCCGGTATGGGACTCGTCTCCTCCAATCAACTCAGTCAAGCCGCAACGGCGATGCATACCGACTTTACAATGACCAATCAATACGTATCGGGTGCAATTTATAATCAGCAATTTGCTATTCAGGATGCGATCTTATTCAAGCGTGCATACACAGGTGGCGCGTGGACTGCCGATACTGCCGGACTGAACAAATCGCCGATCGTGGCAATTACTTCCGATAAATCAAATACTTATTGCGGTTCTGCTGCAGTCAACGGCATCTCCTCGATCTTCCGTAAGAATGCAGGAGGTTGGGAAAAAATCGTTTCGCCTCCTTCAGCAGTATCAGATGCGCGCGCGCTGACCATGGACTCAAACGGTGTGCTGTATGTGGCCTATAGTGCGAGTCCGATTACCCAAAATGCGCCAAATCGCGGGGTCTATGCCACGAGTGATAACGGTGCAACTTGGCAATATGCCGGGCTCGACAGTGTGCTCGTCCGTGGACTCGTCGCTACGAGTGATGCAGTCTATGCATTCACGAGTCGTGGCACGTACAAGCTTGGGCTACAAGTGCTCAAGGCAGCATCGATTCAATTCAACAAACACGAAATCGCCTTCCCGAAAGCAATGATAAATTCGGTCAAAGATTCGATGATTACCATTACTAATTCCGGCAATGATACTTTGAGAGTAACGAGTTTTCGTGCTGCGAATCAACAGATTACCGCGTTTTCGGTGATCCCTGCCCAATTCAACCTTGCACCGGGTGCATCGCTTGACGTGACCGTTCGCTTTGCTCCCACTGCTGCCGGCGTTGTTACGACGACGCTTCGTTCGGTGGGTAATACCTTGCCGGATACCATTCTCGTCACGGGCGAAGGCGTCAAGCCGAATGCAGAGTTGCAAGTAGAGAGCCGTCAGATACTCTTTGATGCCGTCTCGATAGGTGACTATA
>Ga0209277_10000980_pt1 | contig 14264 bp, 5 predicted proteins | sample JI81AbrownDNA_FD_187503 | JGI IMG/M metagenome (GOLD analysis project Ga0209277, IMG submission 187503) | Wastewater effluent complex algal communities from Wisconsin, to seasonally profile nutrient transformation and Carbon sequestration -... | ecosystem: Engineered > WWTP > Effluent > Algae... | reverse complement strand
GGCCCAGACGTTGCCACCGTCGCCGGAGGGGGTGTCGTTACCGGTGAGCGTGCCGCTGAGGGGCGTGTCTTCCCGGGCTTCCAGGGCGTCGTCCACCGCGATGGGGAGGTCGTCGACGGGGGTGATCTGGATGGTCACGATGGCGGTGTCGGTGCCGCCATGGCCGTCGCTGATGGTGTAGGTGATCACCGCCGTGCCATGGAAGTTGGGGGCCGGGATGAAGTCCAGGGTGCCATCCGGATTGACGGTGACGGAGCCCTGCTCGGGCGGGATGGTGGCGGAGGTGACGGTGAGGGGGTCGTTCTCCGGGTCGGAGTCGTTGGACAGCACCGGAATGCCCCGCAGCGGTGTGTCTTCGGGGGTGACGAGGATGCCGTCGTCCACGGCGACGGGGGGATCGTTCTGGCCATTGATGGTGATGGTCAGGGTTGTGCTTGCGGTGTCGCCGTCCTTGTCGGTGATGGTGTAGGTGAACACCTCGGTCAGGGTGTCGCCGGCGCGCATGGCCGCCACCGTGGGGTGGGTGTTGTCGAGGCTGTAGGTGTAGCTGCCGTTGGCGGCAAGCGTGAGGCTGCCGTAGGCGCCGGCCAGGGGGGCGCCGAGGGTGCCCGGGGTGGCGCCGAAGCTCACGTGGCTGACCGGGCCCGGAACGACGTCGGCGCCCAGTCGGTCGGCGGCGTCACCGGCGGAGCCCGCCGCAAAGACGTTGCCGCTGGTGGTGGTGGGGGCGGTGGTGAAGCCCTCGTTCACGCTGTTGGTGTCGGCGTTGGCGCTGGGCTGGTCATCGACGATGCGGATGGTCAGGGTGCCGCTGGCGCTGCTGCCGCCGGCGTCGTTGATCTCCAGGGCGAGGACGTCGGTGCTCTCGTTGACGCCCGGGGTGGTCTGATCGGCGCTCAGGGTGTAGGTGTAGTCGAGGGTGCCGGAGGTGGGGATGCCGCCCACCGTCGTGTCCACGGTGAAGCCGGTCAGGGTGAGCTCGCCCTTGCTGGTGGTGATGGTGACGGGCGTGGTGCCCAGGGCGTTGATCTGCGCCAGGGTCACCAGGGTGCCGTCGATGCGGAGGCTGTCGAGGCCGTCATCGGCGCTCAGGGTGATGCTGCCGGTGCCGGTTTCGCTGGTGTCGGCCACGGTGGTGAGGCCTGCCTCGAATACGGTGGTCTCGCCCGTTGCAGCGCCGTTGCCATCCACGGGGGTGATCGACGGGCCGCCGTCGGTGACGCCGTCGATGGTGATGGTGAGCTGGGCGACGTCGCTGAGGGCGCCCGGATCGGCCAGGGTGTAGCTGAAGACTTCGGTGAGGGTGTCACCGGTCTTGAGGGCGTTCACCACCGGGTTGGCGTTGTCGAGGGTGTAGCTGTAGCTGCCGTCGGCGCCGATGCGCAGGCTGCCGTAGAGGCCGGCGATGATGGTGCCGTCGGCGCTGGTGGTGCCTGCTGCGATGGCGCTCATCACGCCGCCGCTGGCTTCGGTGCCGGTGCGGATGCCGGTGATGCTCAGCTCGGCGTTGGTGTTGTCCAGGTCGCTGTCCTGCCCGGGGGTGCCGGGCTTGACGTTGCCGGCCACCGACACGCTGCCCTCGGTGATGCTGTTCACGTCATCCACTGCCACCGGGGCGTCGGGGACGGAGACCACGTTGAGGGTGGTGGTGAGGGTGTTGGAGAGCTGGGTGCCGTTGCTGGCGGCGTCGCTGTTGGCATCCCGCACCTGCCAGCTGATGGTGCGCTGCGCGGTGGACGGGTTCTCGCTGGCGTTGCTGTAGCGGACGGTTTCGAGGGCGCTGAGTACGTTGGCCAGGTTGGTGGCGGCACCGCTGAGGGTCAGGGTGCCGGTGCCGGCGTTGTAGCTCTGGGTCCAGCCGGGAGGCAGGCTGCCGGCGGCCAGGGTGTCGCCGCTGCCCAGGCCGGCGCCGATCTGCACGGTGGCCGACACCATCTGGGTGTCGTCCACGTCGCTGAGGGTCCAGCCCGAGGGTTCGAGGAGCAGGGCGAGGTCGTTCTCGGTGAAGGTCCGGGTCGAGCCCGCGCCACCCAGGGCCGGCGTGTCGTTGATCGGCACGATGTTGATCAGCCGCGTGGTCGTGCCGGTGCCGGTGCCGGCGCCGCTGGAGCCGCCGTCGCTGAGGCTGTAGGTGACGGTGCGGCTGCGGTTGGCGGGGGTGTCGTTGTTGTTCGGGTCTTCGCTGGTGCTCAGGTAGGTGAGGCTGCGCAGGACGCTCTGGTAATTGGCGGTGGTGTCCGTGCCGGACAGGGTGAGGATGCCGGTGGCGGCGTTGTAGCTGGCAGTGATGCCGGTGCCGGTGGTGTCCACGGCGAGCACGTCGCCCGGGAGGAAGCCGCTGGTGAGGCTGATGCTGCCGCCGCTCATCTGGGTGTCGTCGGCATCACTCAGGGTGATGGCGTTGTCGACGCTGAGGGCCGGGTTGTTTTCGGTGTAGATCTTGGCACCGCCGGCGGACAGCACGGGCTTGTCCACAAGCTGGTTGATGTTGATGAGGATGTTGCCGCCGCCCGACAGCTGGCCGCCGCCGCCCTGGTCCTGCCCGCCGCCCGCGGTGCCGCTGCCGGTGGTGTTGGGGTTCTGGTCGTTGATGGTGTAGGCGAGGGTGACGGAGGCGGGCGGGGCGTCGCTGCTGTTGCGGTAGGTAACGGCCTGCAGCACGCTGTCCGCAATGGCGGCGGTGGCGCTGCCGTTGAAGGTGACGGTGAGGGTGCCGCCGGTGTTGGTGAAGCTGCCCACCACCGTGCTGCCGTTGCGGATGTTGGCGCCGCTGAAGTTGATGCCGGTGGTGCCGCTGCCGGTGACGCCGAAGACGTCATCGGTGTTGGCGCCGCCGTTGCGCTCGATGCGCAGCACGGCACCGCTCCAGCTCGGGTAGATGTCCAGTTCCGGGTCCACCAGGGTGGCGTTGGCGTCCACCACGATGGCGGCGCCGCCTTCGCTGTAGGTGTTGGCCGACGTGGCGTCGAGGCCGGCGATGCTGGGGGCTTCGTTCTGGTCGGTGGTGATCAGGGTAAAGGTGTTGGTGGCGGAGGTGGGGCCGCTGACGCCGGAGGGCAGCTGCGTGCCGCCGTTGTTGCCATCATCCACGGTCACGCGGAAGGTGATGGCGCCATTGACGTTGGTGTCGGTGGGCACGTAGCTGACGGTGGCCAGTGCGGCCAGCAGGTCGGCCCGGTTGCCGGTGAGAACCAGGTTGCCGGTGCTGCTGGTGACGCTGAGGCCGATGGTGGTGCCGACCTGGATGGTGCCGTAGTTGGCTGCGCTCAGTTGGGCGTTGAGGGTGATGGTGTAGTTGTCGACACCCACCTCGAAGCCCGCGGTCGCGTTGCTGATGTCGGCCGCGTCGTTGAAGCTGATGGTGTTGCCCGCGCCGATGAACTCGAAGCTGCCATCGGTGATGAACTTGGTCCCGCTGGGCATGCTCAGGGTCGGCGCGTCGTTGACCGGGCGGATGGCGATGGCGATGGCGGTGCTGTCGCTGCCCGTGCCGCCGCCGTCGACGCCGGTGTTGCCGCCGTCGTCCACCGTGAGGCTCAGGGTGTCGTCGCCGTTGTAGTGGGTGGCGCTCTGGTAGTAGAGGTTGCCCAGGGCGGCGTTGAGGTCGGTGGCGGAGCCGCGCAGGGTGACGGTGCTGGATCCGATGGCGCCGGCCGTGACGCTGAGGCCGGCCGGGGTGCTCGAGCCGCTGCTGCCGAAATAGATGTGGCTGCCGGTGCCGGCCGTCAGGGTGATGGTGTTGGTGGTGCTGGAGAAGGCGTCCGGGTCGGAAAAAGACAGGCCGGTGATCTGGCTGCGGACGTCCTCATTGACGGTCTGGTTCGGCGTCGGGTTGGTGATGACGGGCGGGTCGTTGGTGTCGGACGCGGCAACGGCAAAGACCACGCTGGCCACGTTGTTGGTGGCGTCGATGGGGGTGCCGTCGACATTGGTGGCACCGCCGTTGGCGCCGGCGGTGAGGGCGCCCGAGGCGTCCCGCAGGCGGTCATCCACGGTGACCTTGATCTTCAGGTTGGCCAGGTCCGGGTCGGAGCCGTCGGTGGCGGCGCGCAGCTGGTTGAGGGCGGCCTGCACGTCGGCCAGGCTGCCCTGGAAGACGACGGTATTGTCGCCTGCTGCGTTGGTGACGATGACGCCGGCGGGCAGGGCGCCGCTGAAGCTCAGCACGCCCGCGGCGAAGGGGGCGTCGGCAGCGGTGAGGAATTCGGCCGTGACCTGCACGAAGTCCTGTTCGCCGGCGCCGATGCCGCCGGCTACGTCCAGATCGGCCAGGGTGATGGCCGGCAGGGCCACCGGGGTGATGGCCGAATTGACCACCAGGCTCGAGCCGGCGGCGGTGATGGTGGGCTTGTCGTTGGCCGGGTTCAGCTCGATGTTGTAGCGGGACGGGGCGGGCGTGCTGCCCTGGGGCACCGAGCTGCTGTCATTGGAGACGAAGTCGCCGTCGCTGACCACGTAGTCGAAGAAGTCGGCCGAGGTCTCGCTGCCGTTATGCCGGTAGGTGATGCGCCCGCTGTCCAGGTCGGCCTGGGTGAATACCGAGCCGACGGAGAGGACGGCGCCGCTCAACAGCAGGCTGCCGTTGGCGGGGGCGGTGGTGATCCGGTACTGGCGCTGTTCGGTGCTGTTGTCGGTGTCGCCGTATACCAGGTGGGCGACGTTGTTGGCGGGCAGGGTGGGGGTGCCTGCGCCGGTGATGCCATTGGTGTTGGCGTAAGCCAGGGCGCCGCCGATGGTGGCCGTGGCGCCTTCGGTGATGGCCCCGGCCTCGCCGCTGATCAGCTGGGACTTGTGCTGGTACTGGTGCGCATCGTTGATGGGCGTGAGGGTGATCGGGACGATCAGCTCGGTGCCGGTGCTGGTGTGATTGGTGGCCGTGGCGGTGCCCGCGGTGATGCCCTGGTCGTCGATCGGGACGAGCCGGAAGCTGTCGGTGAAGTTCTCGCTGCTGTCGTGGGTGTAGACCAGCTTGCCGGCGGCGAGCTCGGCTGCCGTCACGTAGTCGCCCACGCCGATGGCCACGCCGTTGAGGGTGAGGCTGCCGTGGGTGACGTTGCCGGTGATCTGGAAGCGCAGGGTGTTGTCGACGGCGTAGCCGGTTTCGTTGTCGGAGGCCGAGTTGTCGGCGTCGGTGAGGACGATGTTGGCCGGCGTGATGGTGATGCTGCTGCCCTCGGGCCCGAAGATGCGGCTGCCGTTGGTGGCGGTGGGCGTGTCGTTCTGGGGCGTGATGGTGAGGGTGAAATTGCGGACGGCGGTTTCGGTGGAGCCGTCGGAGACCGAGTAGGTGAAGACGTCGTTGAAGTCTTCGCCGCCGGAATGGACGAAGGTGACGTGCCCGGCATTTACGTCTGCCTGGGTGAAGCTGTCGAAGTACGCCAGGGCCGCGCCGTTGAGGCGGATGCTGCCGCTGGTGGGCAGGGACAGGACGCGGTAAGTCAGCTGGGCGGGTACGGTGTCCGGGTCGGTGGCGGTGAGCTGGGTGTTGTCGAGGGTGATGGTCTGCCCTTCGAGCAGCGCCGCTGCGTTGCTGCCGCCGGTGTTGGGCACGTCATTGACCGGCGCGGGCGGGGGCACGGGGTTGCCGTCGACGCCGGTGCTCTGCACGTTGATGCTGAAGGTGTTGACCGCCAGGGCGTCGGTGCCGGGCACGTAGATGCCGCCATCCCGGGGGGTGGGGTAGATGCGGCGATCGCCGTCCTTGACGGTGAAGCTGATGCTGTCGGTGCGTGGCGTGGCGGAGAGGGTGATGTAGACCAGTCGTCCGTCGGTGATGTCCTGCTGGGTGAAGGTGGCGCCCGCCACCAGCCGGGTGCCGCCGAGGCTGAAGTAGCCTTCGGCCGGATTAGGGACGGCGGTGAGCGTGTAGGTGAGGCTGCTGTCAGGGGAGTCGGTGTCGGTCACCTGGAGCATCGCCGGGGTGACGGTCAGGCTGGTGCTGGTGCCGGTGAGAGTCTGGGTGACGTCGGTGGTGAGCACCGGGTCGTTGTTGTTGCCGATGACCCCGATCTGGATGGTGGTGTCCTGGGACAGGGGGACGCCGGTGCCGCCGCCACTGTCGGTGATGCGCATGTTGAAGCTGTCGGGCGTGCCGGTGGGCTCGCTGCCATCGTGGCTGTAGGTGAGCTTGCTCAGGTCGGCCACGATGAAGGGGCTGCCTGCGCTGGCGCTGGTGACCGCTACGCCATCGTATTTGAGCGTGCCATGGGTGGGCAGGCTGGTGATGCGGTAGCTGAAGACGGTGTCGTCCGGGTCGCTGCCCGAGATGGCGCCGCGGGGCGTGGACACCGGCGGCACCAGGTTGGTGTTGGCGGTGAGGCTGACGTCCTGCTCGCCTTCGAAGACGGTGACCGTGCCGGCCACGCTGGGCGCCTGGTTGACCGGGGTGATGGCCACGGTGACCACCTGGTTGGTCAGCAGGCCACCGGCGCCGTCATCGACGGTGATGAGGAAGGTGTCGTTGGTGGGTGCCAGCACCTGGTTGCCATTGTGGGTATAGCTGAGCTGGGCGATCTGGCTGACGGCGAAGGTGGAGCCGACGGACAGCTCGTTGCCGGCCAGCTTGAGCACACCTTGACCCGGCAGGCCGGCGACTTTGATGATGACCTGGTTCTGGGTGTTGTCCACGTCCGACAAGCCCAGGTTGATCTGGGTGAAGCCCACCGCACCCACGTTGGTGGCGGCGCTGAAGCTGGCCGTGCCGCCTTCGGATACGCTCAGGGGGGTGCCGCCCGTGAGCACCGGGACGTCGTTGGTCGGGGTGATGGCCAGGTTGACCGTGCGGTTCGCCGAGGTGCTGCCGTCGTTGGTCGCGATGGTGAAATCGGCGGCGCCACTGGCTTCCGCCAGACCACGGAAATTCATGCCGTTGATGGCGGCGTTGACGTCGCTCAGGGTGCCGCTGAAGCTGACCGAGCCCGTGCCGTTGCCGGTGAGACCGATAAGCCCGGTGGTGCTGGCGAGGGTCAGGGTGCCGGTGGTGGAACTGAGGGTGACGGTCTGGTTGTTGCCGTCGCCATCGGCAAGGGTGATGCCGCTGATGGCGATGTTGCTGTCTTCGCTGCCGCTGCGGGTGGCGCTGATGCTGTCGGTGATGGTCGGGGCCGCCAGCAGGCCGTCTAGCCCACTGAGGGCGAGGGCGCTGGCTTCGATGGAGCCCGATGTGGCTTCCAGCATGGTGTCGCCACCGCTGCCGACGGAGCCGGTGAGGTCGGTGGAGGCCGCCACGTCGGCGCCGGTCAGGGCCGCCAGGCGGTCGATGAAGGCGGTGCCCTGACTTGCCACGTCACAGCCGTAGATCAGAATGTCGGCGCTGGCGCTGAGGTGGCTGCCGATGTCGGCCAGCTCGCTGCGGAAGACTTCCAGGCTGGCGGTGTCGAGGCTCTCGTTACCCAGCACGATCTGGTCGGCCGAGCCGTGGCTGACGAGGTGCAGGGTGGTGATGTCGTCACGACTGCCCAGGGCGTCGGCGATCTGGGCGAGGCCGGAGCGGCTCGGGTCGAGAACCAGGACTTCGCTGCCGGCGGGCAGGCCGGCGACGAGGTCCTGCCAGCCGCGCACGGCGGGGTCAACAATCACCAACTCGGTGCCGCCCGCCCGCCCGGCAGTATTGCCTGGCAGTTCGGCCGTGGCGGCCTGTCGCTGGCTGTCTTCGTGGGTGTCGGTGGTGCTGGCGGTGTCGTCGTGCTGGTCGATGGTGACCGGCGCGGCGCCATCGAAAAGATGGCGGGGTTCAAGAGCGAGACGGTGGGAGACGGGGCGAAGCGACTTCTGGGCGACTCTTGTGGACATTTCAACACCTCGCGCCGGGCGGCACGTTTGTGATTATCGGAATGGGAGCGTGGGTCGTGCGAATCAATGCACCCCGATGAGCTGGGGGGTGAAATCCTTACTGGCAGCGGCGCTGCGCATTAGAGTTGAATATCGACAGCCGGGCCGCATACTTTAGGGTTCAGGTCGGGTTGATGACAAGATTTAACACGGCCCGCATGCATATTTTGCCGGCAATCCAAAAAGGGAGAAAGATCATATGAAACCCATGCAGGGCGTGAAGGTGCTCGAACTCGGTACCTTGATCGCCGGGCCCTTTTGTACGCGCATCCTTGGGGAGTTCGGGGCGGATGTCGTCAAGGTGGAGTCGCCCGATGGCGGTGATCCGCTGCGCCAGTGGCGCAAGTTGCATCAGGGGACGTCCCTGTGGTGGTCGGTTCAGGCGCGCAACAAGAAATCCCTGACAGCCAATCTTAAGCACCCGGAGGGGCTGGCCATTGTTCGTCAGTTGGCGGCCGAGGCTGACATCGTGGTGGAGAACTTTCGCCCCGGCGTGCTCGAGAAGTTGGGGCTGGGCTGGGATGTGCTGTCGGCAGCGAATCCGGGGCTGGTGATGGTCCGCCTGTCTGGTTTTGGCCAGACCGGCCCCTACAAGGACAGGCCGGGCTTCGGGGCGATTGGCGAATCCATGGGAGGGTTGCGCTACATCACCGGCTTTCCGGACCGGCCGCCGGTGCGCACGGGGATCTCCATCGGTGATTCGATTGCTGCGCTGTGGGCTGCGATTGGCGGCCTGATGGCCCTGCGGCACCGGGAGGTGAATGGCGGCGTGGGCCAAGTGGTGGATGTGGCCCTCTATGAAGCAGTGTTTGCGATGATGGAGAGCATGGTGCCGGAGTTCGATGTGGCTGGTTTCGTGCGCGAGCGGACGGGGAACATCATGCCCGGCATCACACCGTCCAATACCCATACCACCCGAGATGGGCGCCACATCATCATCGGCGGCAATGGCGATGCGATCTTCAAGCGTCTGATGTTGGCTGTGGGCCGGCCTGATCTCGCTGACGATCCGGGCCTGGCCAGCAACGCGGGGCGGGATCTGCGGGCGATCGAACTTTACGGGGTGATCGATGCCTGGGTGGCGGCCAGGGATGGAGACTGCGTGCTGGCTGCCCTGGAGGCGGCCGAGGTGCCGGCCAGTTCAGTTTACTCTGTGGCCGATATGTTCCGTGACGCCCAGTTTGCGGCGCGGGGCATGCTGGAGCAGGCGACTCTGCCCGATGGCACGCCGATGCGGATCCCCGGTGTGGTGCCCAGACTCACTGAAACCCCGGGTTCAACCGAGTGGCTGGGGCCGGGACTGGGCGAACATACGGATGAACTCCTCGCCGGCCTCGGGTATAAGCCGGAGCGCATCGCTGCACTTCGGGCCGACGGGGCAATTTGATGCGCGTATCTCATACGCCGACATACTGCTACTCGGGCAGGTCCTCAAGCCGCGTTATCATCGGGGCATCAACCTTCCACTGGAACAGTGCATGCCTACCATCCTCGTGACCGGCGGCGCCGGCTATATCGGCTCGCATACCTGCGTCGAACTTCTTGGCGCAGGCTATGACGTGGTCGTCATCGATAATTTCTGCAATAGCAAGCCCGAGGCTCTCCGGCGGGTCGAAGACATTGCTGGCCGCAAGCTGCTCGCCTTCTACAGTGCCGACGTTCGCGACAAGAGGGCTCTGCGCGACTTGTTCAAGGCGCACGCCATCGATGCGGTGATCCACTTTGCTGCGCTCAAGGCGGTGGGCGAATCCGTTGCCAAGCCCTTGATGTATTACGACAACAACATTGCGGGCACGGTGGCGCTGACCGAGGTCATGGGCGAGGCGGGGGTCAAGTCCCTGGTGTTCAGCTCGTCGGCCACGGTGTATGGCGATCCGGCCAGCGTGCCGATCCGCGAGGATTTTCCGACCGGTCCGACCAACCCTTACGGGCGCACCAAGTGGATGATGGAGTTCGTGCTGTCCGACCTGGCGGCGGCCGATCCGGAGTGGCGGGTGGCGCTCCTGCGCTATTTCAATCCGGTGGGGGCGCACGCCAGCGGGCGCATTGGGGAGGATCCGAACGGGCTGCCCAACAACCTGATGCCCTTCGTCAGCCAGGTGGCTGTGGGGCGCCTGCCCCGGTTGCGTGTTTTTGGCGGCGACTACGCCACACCTGACGGCACCGGGGTAAGGGACTATATCCACGTGGTCGACCTGGCTGTGGGGCATGTGGCCGCAGTGCAGCGGCTGGCGGAACGTCCTGGTGTCCTGACGGTCAATCTGGGCACGGGGCGCGGCTACAGCGTCATCGAAGTGGTCAGGGCTTTCGAGCAGGCCAGCGGCCGACCGGTGCCCTACGAGATCGTAGCCCGCCGCCCTGGCGACGTTGCCCAGTGCTATGCAGAGCCGACCCTGGCCGAACAGGAGCTGGGCTGGCGTGCGACGCGCGGCATCGACGAAATGTGCGCTGATTCCTGGCGCTGGCAGAGCACCAATCCCCAGGGGTATCCCGATTGAGCACCGAAGACCTGCCCGTAAGCGACGCCCTCAACGTGCTGGGAGGCCCCTTGCTGGCCTGCAGCTACGACCCCCTGACCGGCTGGATGCGGACGGGCTGCTGTGAATCCGACCCGGATGACCTCGGCCGCCACCATGTATGCGTCAAGGTGAGCGCCGAGTTTCTGAAGTTCAGCGCCCTGCGTGGCAATGATCTCGCCACGCCGCGGCCCGAGTATCGTTTTGCCGGACTCAAGCCCGGCGATCGCTGGTGTTTGTGTGCCCTGCGCTGGCGCGAGGCCTGGGAAGCCGGTGTGGCGCCGCCGGTGGTGCTCGCGGCGACCCACATGGCGGCCCTTGAGGTGATCCCCTTTGATGCCCTCAAGCGCCACGCCCACGATGGCTGAGCGGCTTTACTGGCTGGCCGTCCATTCCAGCAAGGCATCCTGGACCTCACGGGCCGCGCCGGCGTTGGGGTGGTTGATCATCAGCACCACCGCATAGCGACGGCCGCTGGCGCCCAGTACGTAGCCCGCCAGGCTACGGACGCCGTCGAGGGTCCCGGTCTTGATATGGGCGGCGCCTGCCGCCGGGCTGTTGGCTACGCGGCGACGGGCCGTGCCATCACGTCCTGCGATGGGCAGAGATGACACCAATTCGGGCATCGTCCTGCTGCGCCAGGCCGCCTGCAGCAGTTCTCCCAGGCTTTGGGCACTGACGCGCTCGTTGCGGGACAGGCCAGCCCCATTCTCGATGACCAGCCCGTCCGTGGATATTCCGGACGCCTTCAGACTGCGCTCAACCACCCGGGCCCCGGCGATCGCAGAGTCCCGTCCCGGCTCTGCTTGCGCACCGAGGGTGGCCAGTACGTGGCGGGCAATGATGTTGTTCGACCATTTGTTCATGTCGCGCATGACTTCCGGCAATGCGGGCGAGCTGGATTCGACCAGCAACTGGGCTCCCTGGGGCGGCGCACCCTCGCGAAAGCGCCCGGTGATTTCTCCCCCCAGCTCTTGCCAAAGAGTCCGGAAGACACCTTCGAAAAGGCGCTCGGGTGGTAGGGGGGACAGGTTCCAGTCAAAGCTCGCCGTGCAAGTCTGGGGCAGGTTGCCGTCCAGGGTCAGGACCGTGGTGTTGCCGGCGCCTTCCCGCGGGGTCGCCACGAGCTGGGTGACGGGGTCACCGCAGGCGCTGCCGGCATTTCGGCGGATCCTGTTTTCGACAAGCAGCCCGGCGGGTTGAGGGTCCAGAGTCACTTCGGCGCCCGCCGGAGTCGGCTGCAATCGCAGCTGGATTGATCCGTAATCCACGCTCAGGGCACTGGCGCCAGCGTTGTAGGGGCGCAGGGGGCGCTGGTCGAAGGTTGCAGGGTCGTGGGGCGGCAGGTTGAAGTAACTGCGGTCGGTCAGCACGTCACCCTCGATGCGCCGGATGCCCCGTGAGCGCAGCTCGCGAAGCATGAGCCACAGCCGTTCCCTGGAAAGGCGCGGATCCCCTCCGCCGATGATCGACAGGTCGCCCCTCAGAACACCGTCCCGGATGGGGCTGGCTGCCATGATGCGGGTCTTCCATGTGAAGGTCGGGCCGAGTTGGTCGAGGGCGGCAAAGGTGGTTACCAGCTTCATGACGGAGGCGGGGTTCATGGGCGTGGTAATCCGGTGCTTCATCAGTGCCAGCGCCCCGTCCACATCCTGAACCAGTACGCTGGTTGCGCTGCGGGGGATGCCGGCTCGGGTCAGACTGGTATCAAAGGCCGGCGGCCAGGGCTCGGCGTGGCAGAACGGTGCAGTGATGAGGAGAAGTACGGAGAGGAGCAGTAGCGTGAAGGGGGAGAGCATCGGCGACGGGTGAAAGCAGGAACCTGCTGCGGATTATGCCCCTGCGGCCATGTCACCTGCCTGTTGCACCGCAAAATACGTGGGCTTCCCTAAGGCCTCGACGCCGCTTTTGGTGCTCTTCGGCAAGCGGGGAATCACGATAATTCCCAATGCTGGCGCGGGTTTAGCTCACTAGCCCTTTTTTTGGGTACGGGTTTTCGCTATACTCCGCAGGTTTTCCGTATTGCGATCTTCGAAGTCTCTTTTATTGAGGTTAGTGGGCCATGAGCGTGGATCAGAAAGTAGATGCGGGTCGGCGCCAGCTGTTGCTGGTGACGTCGGCGGCAGGGGGCGTAGGCGCAGTCGCCGCGGCCGTGCCGTTCGTCGCAAGCCTGACGCCGTCGGAGCGTGCAAAGGCAGCCGGTGCGCCGGTTGAAGTGGATATCAGCAAGCTGGGCCCGGGTCAGATGATGACCGTCGAGTGGCGTGGCAAGCCGGTGTGGATCATCAACCGCACCAAGGAAATGCTGGACTCCCTGAAGAAAACCGAGGGTGAAGTCAGCGATCCGGCCTCGGACAAGCCGATGCAGCCGGAGTACGCCAAGAACGAAACCCGCTCCATCAAGCCGGAAATTCTGGTGGCGGTAGGTATCTGTACTCACCTTGGCTGTTCCCCGTCCGACAAGTTTAAGACCGGCGCCGAAAGTGGCGTGGCGCCTGACTGGGCCGGTGGTTTCCTGTGTCCCTGTCACGGTTCTACCTTTGACATGGCCGGCCGTGTGTACAAGAGCAAGCCTGCGCCGGATAACCTCGAGATTCCGCCGCACAAGTATGTGGCCGATACCAAGATCGTTATCGGCGAAGACGGAAAGGCATAAACGATGACCACCAAAGCTCAAGCGGTAATCGACTGGGTTGACGAGCGTTTTCCGCTGACGTCCTCCATCAAGGGGCACCTCACCGAGTACTACGCCCCCAAGAATTTCAACTTCTGGTACTTCTTCGGTTCCCTGGCCCTGCTGGTCCTGGTGATCCAGATCGTCACTGGTATCTTCCTGGTCATGCACTACAAGCCCGACGCATCCCTGAATGCGTCTGGCGTACCGGTGGCCTTTGCTTCCGTCGAGTACATCATGCGCGACGTGCCGGGCGGCTGGTTGATCCGCTACATGCACTCCACGGGCGCTTCGGCGTTCTTTATCGTGGTGTATCTGCACATGTTCCGTGGTCTGCTCTACGGTTCCTACCGCAAGCCCCGTGAGCTGATCTGGATCTTCGGCACCCTGATCTTCCTGGCGCTGATGGCTGAAGCCTTCATGGGTTATCTGCTGCCCTGGGGTCAGATGTCCTTCTGGGGTGCCCAGGTGATCGTGAACCTGTTCTCCGCGATTCCCGTCATCGGTCCCGACCTTTCCGTCGTGATTCGTGGCGATTTCGTGGTGTCCGATGCGACCCTGAACCGCTTCTTCTCCTTCCACGTTATTGCCGTGCCGCTGATCCTTATCGGCCTGGTGGCTGCCCACATCGTTGCGCTGCACGAAGTCGGCTCCAACAACCCGGATGGCGTTGAAATCAAGAAGAAGAAGGGCGCAGATGGCCACCCGCTGGACGGCATCCCCTTCCACCCCTACTACACTGTCAAGGATATCGTGGGTGTGGTGGGCTTCCTGATCTGCTTCTCCTTCATCGTGTTCTTCGCGCCTGAAGGCGGCGGCTACTTCCTGGAATTCAACAACTTCATTCCGGCCGACCCCCTGAAGACCCCGCCGCACATTGCCCCGGTCTGGTACTTCACCCCCTTCTACTCGATCCTGCGTGCGGTGACCTATCCGCTGTTCGGCATCGATGCGAAGTTCTGGGGCGTCGTGGCCATGGGTGCCGCCGTGGTGATCATCGCCTTCCTGCCGTGGCTGGATCGTAGCCCGGTGAAGTCGATCCGCTACAAGGGCGGTCTGTTCAAGGCCATCCTGGCCGTCTTCATCGTCTCCTTCTTCATCCTCGGCTACCTCGGTGTTCTGCCTCCCACCCCGGGTCGTACCCTGGTGTCCCAGATCTGCTCGGTGATCTACTTCGGCTTCTTCCTGCTGATGCCGTGGTACTCCAAGATGGACAAGTGCAAGCCCGAGCCTGATCGGGTGAC
>Ga0209277_10000976_pt1 | contig 14301 bp, 12 predicted proteins | sample JI81AbrownDNA_FD_187503 | JGI IMG/M metagenome (GOLD analysis project Ga0209277, IMG submission 187503) | Wastewater effluent complex algal communities from Wisconsin, to seasonally profile nutrient transformation and Carbon sequestration -... | ecosystem: Engineered > WWTP > Effluent > Algae... | reverse complement strand
GAACATCAACGTACGGCTGGAGGCACTGGAGGCGATAAAACCTTTTGTGCGTGACAGCCGGATCAGGGCCGAACTTGTTCGGTCCATCGCAAAACAGGAATCACCACTGGTGCAGGTGGCGCTGGCGGAGCTAATGGTCGCGTTGCAGGAGAAATCTTCTGTCAAAGAGCTTCAGAAAATTCTGCAACGTGAAAGAACACCTCAGGAAGTAAAGAAACGGATTGAGGAGAGCATTAAAACAATGACCTAAGAAAAAATCGTGACATATATGAAAAAGACACTTTGGATTATAGGATTGGCAATGGCAGGTACTTCCGCGCTGGCACAAACCCATACGGAAAAGATTACCCGTGAATTTTCATTTCAAAAAGTATCTCCTGATAACGCTCTTATGATCGCCAACATTAATGGAGACGTAAAAGTTGTTGGATACGAGGGAACAAAAATTCAGGTTGAAATAACGAAGACCATCAGCGGGAAAACACAAACCCGGGTGGAGGAAGGAAAGACGGCCATTCAGCTGGGAGTAATTGACGAGGTTGATTCAATCATTCTGTATGTGGAGGGAAGTTGTAGTACGTTTTCGAAATATGATGGAAAGAAATTCAGGAATGGAAATCGTTGGATGCGAAATTGGGGATACAGCTGGAACGATTGTGGGAAGAACTGCGATGAAAAATTCGGCTACACCATGGATTTTGTAGTCAAGGTTCCGGCTGGTATTAACGTCATGGTCAGTACCATTAACGATGGCGAGATCAGTGTGGAGAATGTAAAAGGTATTGTTCAGGCCAGCAACATAAACGGTGGCATTAAGCTCAAGAACCTGATGCGGGAAGCGGATGCATCAACGATCAATGGAGACGTGGATATTGAATATGCTAAAAACCCTGTGAAAGACTGTAAATTTTATTCACTCAACGGTGATATCAATGCATATTTTCAGAAGGGGCTTGCTGCAAACTTCAGTTTCGAAAGTTTTAACGGAGACTTCTATACGGACATTGAACCGCTCGAATCATTGCCGGTAAAGGTCACGGAAACTAAAAATGGAGAAAATGTAAAATATAAAGTAAACGGCAACCGGTATAAAATCAGAACGGGTGGTCCGTTGCTTGACTTCGAAACATTCAATGGGGATGTTTATTTAAAGGAAAGAAACTAACTAAAAAATTAATTCAACGTAATGAAAAAGCAATCTATAGTAGCCGTATTCGTAACCTATTTTGTCTGTCTGACAGCTTTGGGTATGGCGCAAGACAATGAGTTTACAGTAGCTTTAAGCGATCCGGCTAAACGAGGAAAGATAAAAGTTCATCTCAATTCAGGGTCGGTTACGATAAAAGGTACCGCACGCAAGGATGTATTAGTACGGTATAAAGCCGAAGATGATGACGAGGATAATAAGAATCAGACAAAAAACGGCATGAAACGCGTTGGCGGTGGGGGTATTGACCTGGAAGCATCGGAAAACGATAACTATGTGACGGTTAAATCGGATTCATGGAATAATGAAATTAACCTCGAAATAGAAATTCCGGTTGGCTTTGACGTTCAGGCGCATACGTATAATAATGGCGACCTGATGATGAGTAATATCCAGGGCGAACTTGCGCTGACAAACTACAACGGTGAAATCACTGCATTGAATATTTCAGGATCGGTGATCGCCACAACCTACAACGGTGAAATTAAAGTCACCTTTGACAAGGTAACGGATGGCGCTCCGATGTCGTACCATACGTATAACGGTGATGTGGATGTTTCATTTCCTTCGACTGTTAAAGGCTCTTTTAAAATGAAAACCGAGCAGGGAGACATCTACACGGATTTCGATATGAAAATTTCAAGCACCGGTCCGAAGAAGTCGGAGGGTAAACCCGGACAACCCTTTAGAATTGTAATCGATGAATGGAAAAAAGGTGACGTCAATGGCGGAGGGGCAGAGATCACCATGAAAACGAATAACGGGGACGTTTACATTCGTAAAAAGGGTTGATAAAATCAAATAGCGATTATCTAATATAATAACTGTAGGGACGCATGCTTCGACTTCGCTCAGCATTGCGTCTCTACCTGTTATAGGAGGTCCATTGTTGATGCTTAAAATGAAAATACACCATCGATCCAATGATGAGCACGCTTCCGCTGACCGACATTATATAGCCGGCATGGACGAAAAATTCCAGCCAGCTTAGGTCGGGCTGTCCAAATTCTTTATACAATAACACTCCAATACTTCCCAGGTACCCAAAGGCATCTGCGAGGTAAATTAAAAAGCCTACCGTGCTTACATATTTAAATGTGGCGATCATCCTGTCAAATAAAATGCTATTGAAGGGAACGTATCCCAGGTACAAGCCCATGCCCAGCATAATCATCCATGGCACTTCATTGATCAAATCTCGATCAAATAAAAATGTAGCAATCCCAACCAAGAGCATTCCGCACAGGATAATAGCTTGATTGATCAGAAAAGCATTTCGGTTGCTGCGAATGAACATAATACTTCCCATGATGATGAGAATGGCTATCGTTACCGGTGTTTCTGTTTTTGTAAAGATTTCCGGAGAGTTACCATACCCTAATGTTTTCCAGACTTCTGCTGAGAAGTTGTCCCGGAAATCCCGAAAGGCAGTAAGCATGGTATACGTTAATATCAGTAAGATTAACCCTGGGGCAAACATTGTCAGAAACTTTTTTCGCTCTTCCCGATTCATGGGTTGACGCTTTGTGCGTAGTTCTTCATCCAATGCATTGGGAGGGGGAACCTGGTTTAGCATCCATAAAAAGAAAAGTAACGGCAATAGAAAAATACAGGCCGATACGAAGGGCATCCAGTATTCCGAGACCCCCCAGAATTTCATCACAAATCCTCCTACCGATTTTGCAAAGCCTGAAGAGAAAATAAAGCTTACCGATACACCAGCCCCCAATACTTCTGTGAACCGTCTTCCCTCGAGGTAACTGAATACAAGTCCCCAGCCCATGCTCAGAGGAAGTCCGTTCATGAAAAGAAAAGCGATGTTGTAGGGCGGAGGCGTTATGGCGAAGAAAAGCCACGACAATCCTGCGACTGTTACCATAATCACGATGCCTTTTACCCTGAAAGTTGATTTAAGCTCACTGATTAATTTAATACCTGCAAACTTTGCAAGTCCGTATCCAATAACCTGCGAGATTACCATCCAGCTTTTATAGCTTACGCCTAAGAACGCAATGCCTTCGAATGTACCGACTGTGTAGGTTTTACGAAATGCAAAAATGCAAGTGTAGAGACAGAATGCAGCGAGGGTTGCATAGAGTGAAAACAAAAAACCATTTGTACCGCGAAGCCACTGGGTTACGGCTCCGGAACGTAACAGATCAGATTGCATTTTTCAAGGTACTAAAAATGATACAGTTTGGGGTATGGAAAGGTATTTAATGCCGTTTAGCTTTAGAACTCTAAATACATAAAAATATGAGAACTATTCTTGCTATAGGTCTTTTGCTTTTGTTTGTGTCTTCACAAACAAGAATATCCGCACAAGCAAAGAAAGCAACCATACCGTTTGCTGATTCTTTGTTCTTTGCACAAAACTGGAAAGAAGCAATACCCGTCTATGAAAAGGTTTTGAAAACAGAATCTTCAAACAGCCTGGCCTGGAACCGGCTCGGCTTCAGTTACCATAATCTTTCAAACTATGATAAAGCCCTTGAGAATTATTTGAAAGCCTTGAACAATAAACCCTCGCCTGCACTTGAAACGACAATTCAATCCCGACTGGCACGCGTATATGCCGTTAAGAATGATCCTGACAAAGCTTTCGCAAGCTTGGACAAGGCCATTGTACTGGGGTATGGAAATCTTTCTGAACTTGAAACTCAAAAGGATTTTGAAAATCTTAGAAAGGATCAACGCTTTAAAGATGCCTGGAGCCGCGCCAATGTGAATGCCTATCCATGCATGGGGAATGCACAGGCACGGCAATTTGATTTTTGGATAGGTGAGTGGGATGCCTACGTGACCGGCACAAATAATCTTGCGGGTCGGTCTAAAATTGAGCTGGCCTCGGGAGGCTGTATGATTCTCGAGAACTGGAGTTCAGCCGGAGCGCCCTTCAGCGGAAAGAGTATGAATTTTGTTGACCCTACTACTGGTAAGTGGAAACAAATCTGGGTCGGATCGGGAGGTGTAAATGCCACTGAGTTTCTAAATGGCGAATATCGTGAAGACGCTATGCGGTTTGAGTTTGAAACAACGAATGGACAGGGCGCTAAAACTCAGGTTCATTTCCATTTCTTCAACCAGGGTCCTGATCAGGTAAGACAATTTCATGAGACCTCAACAGACGGTGGTAAGACCTGGGTTACAACATATGACTTTACGTACAAGAGAAGAAAAGCCTAGTCCAGGTTTGATTTTAGGATAACAATATCCTGTAGCTGATCAGCAGGCTTAATTTTATTATCCTGCGTATAACCACCCCATTGACTGTTGGCTATATAATAAAATTCATCCTTAACGATGCAGCCGTTTGTTGGTTCATTGAATGCAGGATGGGCCCGGTCAATTGTTTTAAAACTGACAATAGATGATAAATCTGCACTAAGGATGTACCGGCAGACTTTCATCGGGGTGGTGGCATTCTGAACGGCTACCAGGGAGTTTTTATACCAGAGCATCCCGTCAATTGATTTAAGAGAAGCATCACTTTTGTTTTCCAGAAGGATAAGTTCTTTGTTTTTTGTGTTTAACCTGAAAATACCTTTTATATAATCCGCCATGAACAGGTGCTGCTCATCTTCTGAGAATGTTATTCCCTGCAGGCTCCAGAGTTCATCCGAAGTAAAATAAGGTTCAAGCTGTTTACTTTGTTCATTCACTTTAAAAATTGTGTTTGTATGGCTGTCGGAGATAAATGCTTCTCCGTTTTTATTTAGCAGTAGATCCCCAAATACAGCCTCGGCTTTCTTTTTCAATGTAAATTTTTGGATAAGATTACCGGTAGTCAAGTCATATTTAAACACAGCGGAGTTAGCGGTTGTATCATAATTCTCCATTTGTGGCCGGGGAGAGGAGGAGGCCCAAAGCACATTTCGTTTTTCATCAATTCGTATTCCAAGCACGCATGCCAGGCCGTCTTGTCCCGCCTGAACAAAGTCTGAAGCTTTTCCGTCAGCGGTGACTTTTACAATCTTTCTTTTATGAACACTTGTAGCATACAGCACCTGCTTACTGATGGCGATGGCTTCGGGATGAATAGCCCGGTCGTATAAAATGAATGCTGTGTCGGAATTGATCACCGACTTGTTGAGCTCTTGTTGTAGCGCCTTGAGTTTTTCAAAATCTTCCTGTCCTTGTAATCCTTTTAAATCTTCTATTGTCAAATCAAAGGTGGCATTGGTAAGAATAGATTTTCGTAAGTATTGAATTGCTTCCTCATTCCGGTTAGTCAGTGCGCAGGCAACGCCTCTTAAATATTGAATGCCCTGATGATAAGGATGCAACGTACCGGCCTGAGCAATCATATCATAGAATACGGGATAGTTCCCTGCTTTACGGGCCTCATTTGCTTGTGCATAGTAGTATTGAAGATTCTTCTCTTGCGCAGCTGCTGGGATTGCAAAACAGACAAAAGCGATTAAAATTAAATTGATTCTCATAGCAGGATTTCCGATAAACTTAGATATTTGGGAGACTTGACTAAGTCGTAAAGTTCAGATAAAAAGCGAATTTTGGATTCACTTAGTTTGGGGTAATTTTATAGAACATTATTGCTGGCTAAACCCTCATCATGAAATTTCGGACAATCGGGATTCTTATTCTACTTACATCCTGCGCCCAACAGGAGGACACGGCAGCATTGAAAAGCGAAGTCTTAGAAACAGATAAGAGTTTTTCAAAACGTGCTCAGGAAAAGGGTGTTGCTGAAGCTTTTGTTTACTATGCAGATGAAAAGGTTATCCAGCCCGTTCCCGGTGAGCAGCCGATCTTCGGTAAATATGCGTTGATGGAATCGTACGAAAAAAATCCCCCTGCATACACCCTTACCTGGGAGCCTTTGCGTGCCGAAGCCAGCGGCAATCTCGGCTACACCTTTGGCAGCTATACATTAACAACAAAAACGGCTGCCGGAAAGGACTCTATTCAATACGGCAATTATGTCTCTGTCTGGAAACGCAAAAAAGATGGGAGTTGGCGCTATGTTATTGATACCGGTAACGCTACGCCCGGTCCTGTAAAATTTCAATGATTAATTATACCGAAGTTTGGGTGATTATTAATCATTCACACGAACGGTACTTTTACACACGTCTTTATGTATAGAATTCTCGTTGCGGCTTTGCTATTTGCGCCCGTGTGCCTTTTTGCACAGGGGAATTTTGTTTTGCGCAACTACACGGCCGCGCACGGAGTGCCGCAGTCCCAGGTTAACGGCATGATCGAAGACGATAACGGCTACCTCTGGCTGGCTACCTATGGCGGAGGTGTTGCCCGGTTTGACGGACAAAACTTTAAGGTGTACACAACGCTTGACGGCCTTCTGAACAATACGGTCTACGACCTTAGAATTGATAACAACCAGAATATCTGGGCAGTTCATCCGCAAGGTATATCGCGTTTTAATGGAACATCCTTTAAAACATTCTGTCCGGTAGCAGACTCTGCCAATCGAAATATGATAAAACGGGCATTCGTGTTTGAAGACACCGTACTCATTTTATCGTCTCCGGGGGTGCTGGGTAAGATCTATAATGACTCTGTTTATTATTGGAGTAAATCCTATCAGCCCGATGCATTCATTAACCGCATATTCCAGTTTGCGTCTGGCGAGCTATGCATTCTGATGAGTGACAGGCGGATTTTTATTAAAAGTGCAGTGGGCAATAAGCTTCTTGGATCGCTGCCTGATGATCAGGCTATTTATTCGGGCTATCGTGAAAATGGAAACCTGAAGCTTCAATCATACTCTCCGACTGACCGAAGCATGATGGTGCATGAAATAAGCGCAAAAGATAATACGATCCGCTCTTCTGTCGAAACTTCGGATTACACCGTTCTGCTATCAAATCCTGAACGGAATGAGCTCTGGCTAATGGATGCTCACAACAACCTGGTTAAGGTAAATACAGTAACTCAGGCGCGTGAGACAATACTAACAGATCGTGCTATTAATTCTGTAATGCCTGATCAGGAAGGAAATACATGGATCGGTTCAAATGGCGGAGGGTTGTATAAATATTATCATCAGGATTTTACGCGGATCGGCCCGGGAAATGTGGTAGGTGTAATGAGCGTTGCGAAAGATGACGAGGCTATCTGGGCAGGTTCCATGAATTATGGGCTTTGGAAATTTAAAAACAATACAGAAACGTACTACGCCAACAACCAGGAAATTTTGTGTATCACAAAAGCACCTGACGGAACCCTTTGGGCTGGAGGAACGACCGGGCTTGGAAAGTACAATAGAGACAAGGATACGTTCGAATGGCTTTCCATGAAAGACGGTCTGGCCGGGAATCTTGTATTCAGTATTCAAGTTGATGAAAAAAATAATCTATGGATAGCAACGGGTGGCGGGCTGTCCTACTACGATGGTAAAAAGTTTACCAATTACCGAACTGAACAAGGCCTTTTGGTAAATCGCATTAACAGCGCGTACTATTCAAAGAAGCGCAAGACTCTTTTTATTGGGAACGAACTGGGAGTAAATACACTTTCAAACGGGCACGTGGAAGAAGTAATATTCGAGGAATTTAAGAACACAACGATTCTCAGCATTAACCCGTACCGAGATTCCTTGCTGCTGATTGGCTCAGGCGGCTCAGGATTTACGGTTTACGATCCTGTGAATAAAACTTCACGACTGATCACCACCCATGATGGCATGGCTTCGGATTTCATTTATTTTATTGCTTCCGATGAAGATGATGTAATATGGGTTGGAACAGAAAAAGGAATCAGTCGTGTAGTGCTCGATGAAAATTTAAACATTAGTGAGAATATTCATTATGACCACGATAATGGCTTATCGGGCGTTGAAACAAATCAGAATGCCTTTAGCCTGAAAGACAATGCAAAGCTCTTTGGATTAATTGATGGGGTGTATCGGTTTAATGAATCGGAAAATAAGGAGTCACGTTCGTTTGATGTTCACCTCACGGATGTGGAAATATATTACGGAGAAGAATCCTCCCGCCAGTATGCCGATAGTGTAACAGGCTCATTCAAAATTCCATACAACCCCAGTTTTCCGCACGATAAAAATCATATCACCTTTGCTTTCAACCGGGTGGATAAGCTCAATCCGAAATCCATCAAATTCAGGTATAAACTAAATAACTACGACAAGGGCTGGTCAAAACCATCTTCTATGCGCGAGGTTACCTATAGCAACCTTCCTCCTGGCACGTATGAATTTGTAGTGATGGCTACGAATCACCAGGGGAACTGGTCGGGAAAAGAGCTTCGATATCCGTTTACAATCCGTGCCGCATTTTATCAGACTGCAGCATTTTGGTTTATTGTTTGCCTGCTACTTGCTGGAGCGATCATATTAATTTTTTATCTCCGGATGCGCCATAAAATTGAACAGGCCATGTTGCGCGAAAAAATCCGTCTGCACGAGCAGGAACATTTACGTAAAGAAATTGCGCGTGATTTTCACGATGAAATGGGGAATCAGCTAACGCGCATTATCAACTACGTTAGTTTATTGAAGTTGAATGGAAGTGTGGTGGGTAGTACAACTTCCCGGACGGATTTATATACGAAAGTTGAAAACTCCGCAAAGTATCTATATACGGGCACACGCGATTTTATCTGGTCAATTGATCCGGTAAACGATGAGTTGTCTAAATTGTTTATTCACATCCGTGATTTTGGTGAAAAGCTGTTTGAAGAAAAGGAGATTAAATTCAGAGCTTTCAATGATGTAAAAATAAATGTTAAGCTTCCGTATGGATTTAGCCGTGAAGCGAATCTTATCTTTAAGGAGGCCATGACCAATACGTTTAAGTCGTCAGAAGCCAAAAACGCAACATTGTCGTTATTTTCTCAGGAAAATGGTTTTGAGTTTGTTTTTGAAGATGACGGTATCGGCTTTGATGTGGAAGGAAAGAAAGCGCTTAGTGGTATAAAAAATATCCGCGACCGGGCTGAAAAACTAAAAGCTGTATTAACCATTGTCAGCGAGACGGGTAGGGGTACACGGATTTCATTAAAATTCCAATTCGAAAAAAAGACCAAATATGTCTCTACAAATTGAAAAGAGGGTTGTGATCGTTGAAGACGATCAGGAAATCCGCGAAAGCTTTACGTTGATCGTTAACAGTTCCCAACGCTTCAGTGTAGTTGGTGCGTATGGTAATTGTGAGGATGCCATTGCTGCATTAAATCGCGATAAGCCAGAAATTGTACTGATGGATATTGAATTACCCGGTATGAACGGCATTAAAGGAACTCAGATCATTCGGGATAAAAGCCCCAATACCGAAATCATCATGGTGACGGTGTATGAGGATAGTGACCTGGTGTTTGAAGCACTTAAAGCAGGAGCCTCCGGTTATATCACAAAAAGTGCAAACTATACCGAACTGTTGAGCGCGCTCGAAGAAATTGTTCGGGGTGGTGCACCCATGAGCAGTCGCATTGCACGAATGGTTATTGATAATTATCACATTAACCCTAACTCACCACTTACAAAGCGCGAAACCACAATTCTTCAGCTGATTTCGGAAGGAAAAACATACACCCAGATTTCTGAGGAATTGTTTATTTCTAAGGAAACCTCCAAAACGCACATCAAGAATATCTATTCAAAATTGCAGGTAAACAGCAAGTCGGAGGCCATTGCAAAAGCAAATCAGGACAAGTTGATATAAAAATTTAGAGGGCCCCGATGGCTGTCGGGATGACCTTCTTTCTTTTTAAACCTTCCCGATATTTTTTAGCGGTGTGATCATTTGCAGCGAATGCGGCAAAATCTCAATCTTAAACTCCGATGCCTGGCCGCACGGTTCTCCGTCTACATGGTAGGCGGTTGGCTGATCTACCTTGATTACACCGTTGTGCATCGTCATGCAGGAATAATACTTTCCGGTTTTCAGCTTGCCGGTAAACATCTGGTACGCAAACTGAAAACCACGCTGAGCGGGTACTTTTTTAAGAATGGCAGTCTGAAGCGAATGGTTGGTAATCGATGCATTCGGAGCAACCCGGGCATTATTGCCGTACTGTGAAGCGTTGGCAATGGCAATCATAAAGGATTTATGTTTTCCGACTTCATGATTTTCCAGTTTCAGCTCAGCAACAAATTCTTTAAACGTTATGTAGTGAAGCGTTACCAGGCGCGCATAGGTCCAGAAGCCGCGCTTTTTCTTTTTAGCAAACAGGTTGGCGATATGTCCGTCAAAACCAATTCCGGAAACGTTCAGCGAAAGCTTTCCATTTAGCCGGAAGGTATCCATCACTACAACTTGGCCGGTAAGCACTTGCTCGAGGGCCCTTTCAATTTTCATGGAAATACCGAGATGACGCGCTAAGCCGTTTCCTGACCCTTTGGGAATAATGCCCATGGGAGTTTTTGAATTCAGCAAGCCGCGGGCTACTTCGTTGAGTGTGCCATCACCCCCAACCGCGACAACCATATCAAAATTTCTGTTTGAGCCCTCCTTCGCCAGATCCGTGGCATGGCCGGGACCCGAAGTAAATTCAATGGTACATTCCACGTCAAACTTTGCGCAGGCGGTTAAAATACGGCCCTCAACCTGCGGCTGATAGCCAGCGCCTGCATATTTATTGACAATGAACAATACGTTCTTACCTTCGCTCATGGCAGGTCAACATTACAAATTTTTGCCGATATGATAGAGTTCACGCCCCGTAAATTCAAGTTCAAAGCCTGGAGCAAGGAAGATAAGTTACTGTTAAAAGTTAGCAGCATTGAATGCGTGAAAGGAGAGCTGAACAAAAAAGATCACCTGCTGCTTCAGTTTACCGGTTTGACGGATAAGAACGAGGAAGAGCTTTACGAAATGGATATTGTTTTGGTACAATCCGAAAAGTTTGTGATCGTGTGGAATATTGAAAGTAACGGGTGGTTTTTAACAAATATGAAAACCGAAAGGCGGACGGATGTTCTTTCGAAAGAATTTGCTACTAAAACAGTCCGGCTTTGCAGCTATTTTGAATCGGACGGTAAAGCCTGATTACTTCTTATCCTTCAGCTTCGACTCGATGTATTTTACTGCGTTGCCGATGGTGGACAATTTTTCGGCATCATCATCCGGAATTTTGATATCGAACGTCTGTTCAAAATCCATGACAATTTCAGCGTAATCGAGCGAATCAATTCCAAGATCCTTTACAAGGTTAGCATCGGGAGTAATTTCCGACTCAGCAATACCCAATTTTTCAATGAGAATTTGAGCTACACGTTTTGAAACATCTGGCATACGGGGTGTTAAAAAGTTGCGTAAAGGTAGGATATTTTAGGGATCAGGCATTAGGCATTGGGCAAAAATACTAATGCCTAAGTCCTAATGCCTGGTACTAAAATCTCATTAGAAATTCAGTCCCCTTACCAACGGTGGATTTAACGGTGAGCGTTCCCTGATGCTGTCGCATGATCTGACGTGAAAGGCTTAATCCGATTCCCGAACCGGTTTTCTTGGTGGTGAAGAATGGAATGAAAATCTTTTCGAGCGCTTCCGGGTCGATACCGGTACCGTTATCTTTTACCGAAATTACCGGCCGCATTTTTTCATTGTAATATGCTTTTAACGTGATCACCTTTTCTTCCACCTCATCAAACGCCTGGATAGCATTTTTAACAAGGTTGATAATTACTTGTTCCGTCAGGATCTTATCCGCAGAAATGGTAATGTCAGTAGGATCAACGGAACATTCGAGGGTTATGCCTTTTTCCGATAATTCTTTTTTGTGGAGGATCGCGACTTCGTCAAACAATTGACCAACTTCGATATTCTCGGGCTTGGGTTTAGGAATGTGGGTGAGGCTTCGGAATTCTTTTACGAAATGAATCAACCCTTCGCTGCGCTTGCTGATCGTTTGCAACGACAAGTGAATATCTGCCAGTTGTTCTTTGTTAAGCGGCTTTTCCAGGTTGTCGCGCAAGTGAATTTTTATTTCATCTTCAATAATTCCGGCTAACGAAGAAATGGGGGTTACGGAATTCATGATCTCATGCGTGAGTACGCGCACCAGATTCTGCCAAGCCTCCATTTCCTTTTCTTCAAGTTCGCTCTGAATGTTCTGAATCGAGATCAGTTTCAAATTTTCTCCGCGCAGCGTGAGCTCAATGGCATACACCGAAAGCTGGATAAAATCTTCACCTACCTTTAACCGTAACAATTCACGGCCTCCGGTTCGTAGTCGTGTAAACACATTGACCAGCGTGTCGCTGACTTCCTTCAGATCGTTTACGGTTTCGGCTCGGTGAACTTTTAACAATCTTCGCGCAGCGCTGTTGAAGATCTCTATTTTTCCGGTATCTTCTTTAAAGATGATCAACCCGATACCCACGTGCATCACAATGTTCTTATAGAACAGGTATTCCGAATCGCGTTCCTGCCGGGAGTAGCGCAGCTTGACAATCGCTTCGTTCATTTCCTGATGCAGTCGCTGCACATCGGGATCTTTACTATCGGTTTTAAAAGAAGAAGTGAGGTCATCGAACTTGATCGAATCCAGGAATGAAGCCATGTCCTGATTGGAGCTTTCAATGAGCTTGATAAGCTGCATCACCTGAAAAATGATAACCGCCAGCAGGATGATGGAAATTACATATTGATGTTCGCTGAACAACAGATAGCCGAACAATAAAATGGAAAAAGCCAGTATGGCCACACGGGGCAATACGGGTGATTTCCAGTTAAAGTCCATACTTTTCCATTCTTCGATAGAGTGAGGCGCGGGTTAAGCCCAGCTCATCGGCAGCTTTTGAAATGTTTCCGCTGTAGAGGCTTAACGCTTTTACGATAGCAGCCTTTTCAACTTCATCGAGGTTAAGTGTCTCTGGGGATGACGAGGAAGAAACAGGCCGGCTGAAAAGAAAGTCACTCTCTTGTAGCGAAGGTGAATCGGTCATGATCACCGCACGTTCAATGGAGTGCTGCAGCTCGCGGATGTTACCTGGCCAGGCATAGCGTTTCAACTTGTCAGTTGCTCCAGGTGAAATTGTGGTAACGGATTTATGATATTTTTTCGCGTAGTACTCAAGATAATGTTGCGCCAGCATCGTGATGTCTTCCATGCGGTCAGCCAGAGGCGGAACTTTGATCTCCACTGTATTAATTCGGTATAAAAGATCTTGTCTGAACGTTCCTTCTTTCACCATTTGATGCAGCGGCATGTTGGTCGCGCAGATTAACCGAATATCGACCGGAATCGATTGGTTAGATCCCACCCGGGTAACCTGTCGTGATTGCAATGCACTTAATAACTTGCTTTGTAAGCTCAAGCTTAGGTTTCCGATCTCATCCAGGAATAAGGTTCCGCCATTGGCCAGTTCAAATCTTCCCGGGCGGTCTTCCCGTGCATCGGTAAACGCGCCTTTCTTATGTCCGAATAATTCGCTTTCAAAAAGTGTTTCCGTGATCGCGCCCATGTCAACCGACACAAAGCTTTGATCTTTACGCAACGAGCGTTGGTGAATCGCACGCGCGATTAATTCTTTTCCGGTTCCGTTCTCGCCAAGGATTAGCACGTTGGCATCCGTCTTGGCAACTTTTTCAACGAGCCCGAATACTTCTTTGATGGCAGTACTTTCACCAATGATCTCACCAAACGGTTTGCTGATTTGCTCTTCGAGCATCTCTTTCGCTTTGCGCAGTTTGTCAACTTCGCTGTACGATTGCCGTAACCGGATAGCTGTTGAAATGGTAGAGATCAGTTTTTCATTTTGCCATGGCTTCAATACAAAGTCCGTTGCGCCTTGCTTCAGGGCTTTCACGGCCATCTCCACATCGCCAAAGGCAGTGATGAGGATCACGACAGACTTCGGATCTTTCTCCAGGATTTTTTCGAGCCAGTAAAAGCCTTCCTTACCACTGGTGATATCCTTGCTGAAGTTCATGTCCAGCAAGATCACTTCGTACGTATCGTTATTTAAAAGAAATGGAATCTTGTTGGGATTCTTTTCAATGATCACATGGTGGTTTTGCTTTTTCAGCAGCATTTTGGCCGCCAGCAACACATCTTCATCGTCATCGATCATTAAAATTTTACCGCCTTCTGCCATACTATTGTTTAGGTTGGTGTGTGTAACGAAAATTTGTGCCAGAGCAGGAATG
>Ga0209277_10000973_pt1 | contig 14359 bp, 15 predicted proteins | sample JI81AbrownDNA_FD_187503 | JGI IMG/M metagenome (GOLD analysis project Ga0209277, IMG submission 187503) | Wastewater effluent complex algal communities from Wisconsin, to seasonally profile nutrient transformation and Carbon sequestration -... | ecosystem: Engineered > WWTP > Effluent > Algae... | reverse complement strand
GGGCCGACGAAGGCAGGGATCATCCAGCACGCCGAGAACCACATCATCAGCTTGGACCGCTGGTTCTCGTCGTACGCCCGGGCGATCAGCACCATCACGGCGACGTTCATGGTGCCGGCGCCCAGGCCCTGGGTGAACCGGGCCAGCAGCAGCACCCACATGGTCGGTGCGAGAGCGGCCACCAGCAGGCCGATGGCGAAGATCGCGAAACCCCACATCATCGGCTGGATCGGGCCGTGCCGATCGCTGAACTGCCCGGACGCGACGATGCTGAACGTCATGGCGATCACGAAAGCGGTGAAAGTCCAGGCGTAGAGGGACAGATTGCCCAGCTCGCGAGCAGCGGCCGGCATGGCGGTCAGCACGGCGTACGACTCGAACGAGATGGCCATCACGCACATCATCAGACCGACCGTGAGCCATCGGCGATTCGCCTTGTCGCTCACTGAGTCACCCCTTCCCCCGGCACTCGCGGACGGCATTTGCGCGCCGGGCGCTCGCCGAGTCTACGGCGCACCGATTCCAGCGGTCCGGGAACGCGCCGGGCCGGCGCCGTTCGGCGAGGCCACCCGCAGCAGGTTGGCCGCCTTCAGCTCGGTCTCGGCCCACTCCCCCGCCGGATCGGAATCCCAGGTGATGCCGCCGCCGGTGCCGAGGTGCAGACTGCCGTCAGCGACCCAGAAGGTGCGGATCGCCACGTTGAGTTCACCTTCCTCGCGGTCGGCGTCCACCCAACCGACGGCGCCGCAGTAGATGTCGCGCGGCACGGGTTCGAGTCGGGCGATCACCTCGAGCGCAGCCAACTTGGGTGCCCCGGTCACGGAGCCGGGCGGAAACGTGGCGGCCACCAGGTCCGGCCAGCCGAGCCCCGGCCGAAGCCGTCCACGCACCGTGCTGACCAGGTGGAACAGGCCCGGGTGCGGCTCCTTGGCGAGCAGGGCGGGCACCTCGACGGAGCCCGTCACGCAGACCCGGCCCAGATCGTTGCGCACCAGGTCGACGATCATCACGTTCTCGGCGGAGTCCTTGGCCAGAAAGCCGTCCACGGTGGCCGCCGTGCCCTTGATCGGTGAGGACTCCACCAGATCGCCATGGCGAGCGAGGAACAACTCCGGCGACGCGGACGCCAGGTGCACCCCCTGGGCAGGCAGGTGCACGACACCGCTGAACGGAGCCGGGTTGCCCTGGGCCAAGGCCGCTCCCAGGGCCGGAATGGAGGACGAAGCGGTCAGCGGCGCGCTGAGCCGCCTGGTCAGATTGACCTGGTACACCCCGCCGGCGGCGATCACCGCGCGGATCTCGTCCACTCCGGCGGCGAACTGAGCGGCATCCAGTGACGACGTCCAGGAATCTCGCTCCGGGCCTTGCCAGGGTCGCCCTCGCCACGGTGTCGCCGGCCGGACGTCCGCGAATCGGGCGCAGGTGGGGGCACCCTCGAACGGCAGCACGACCGCCCAGAACCCGGAGGAATCGAGCGCCGAGAGGTCGGAGGTGACGTCGACCAATCCGGTCAACAGGCGCCCGCCGACGACGGCGAGCGGTTCGGCGGGTCCGTAGCCGGCCACCGTGTGCATCTGGCCATCCCATCATGTCGGGTACCGGTGGCCCAACCCCCCGCCGGGCCGAAGCGTCGGACTACAGTGTGGGGCTATGACCGAACTGGCCCCCGGCGCACAGACGATCCTCGACGAACGCACCGACCTTCGGGTCGACGCGGGCGACCACGAGAGGTTCAGCCACTACGTGCCGAAGAACAAGCTGACCGAGGCCATGGTGATGGGCACCCCGGTCGTCGCGTTGTGCGGCAAGGTGTGGGTTCCCAGTCGCAACCCCGACAAGTTTCCGGTCTGCCCCGAGTGCAAGGAGATCTGGCATTCGATGAGCTCCGGCGGAGACGAAGAGTCCTGATCATGACCCGCACCCTGATCGTGATGCGGCACGCCAAGTCGTCCTGGAGCTCGGCTCAGCCCGACCACCGCCGTCCGCTGAACGGCCGTGGCGAGAAGGACGCGGCCGTTGCCGGCGGCATACTCGCCGATTACCCGTTGGACGCGGTGCTGTCGTCGTCGTCGACGCGCACCCGGCAGACCTGGCAGCGCGCCGTCGAGGGCGGCGCCCAATGTCCTGACGTCGAGTTCACCGATGCTCTCTACGGCGCCTGGACCGACTCGGTGATCGAGATGGTCGGCGAACTGGAGGACTCGGTCACCACTGCCCTGGTGCTCGGCCACGAGCCCACGGTGAGCTCGTTGGTGCACCGGCTGGCCAAGCAGTCCGAACTCGCAGATCAGGCGGCCGGACACTTTCCGACCTGCGCAATGGCGTTTCTGGAGTTCGACGGACCCTGGGCCAAGCTGGCCCCGGCCCGGGGACGCCTGGTGCGCTTCGAGATTCCCCGCGACTGACGCCGACCGCAAACCCTCCCGGGCCTGATCCGTCAGTCGCGAATGGCGGCCAGGTGCGCCAAAGCCAGGTCGTACCCGCCGAGGCCCAGGCCGGCGATCACTCCGAGCGCGTAGGGCGAGACCACCGAATGACGGCGGAACTCCTCGCGTGCATGCACGTTTGAGATGTGTACCTCGATCACGATCGGCACCTGGGCAACAGCGTCGGCCACGGCGATCGAATAGTGCGTCCAGGCAGCGGGGTTGAGCACCACCGGAATGTCGGCGTCGGCGGCCTCGTGCAGCCAGCCGATCAACTCGCCCTCGTGGTCGGTCTGCCGCACCTCGACGCTCTGGCCCAGCCCGGCGCCGGTGCCGACCAGATGCTCGGCCAGTTCGGCGTGGGTGACGGCCCCGTAGACCTCCGGCTCACGCCTACCCAGCCGGCCGAGGTTCGGTCCGTTCAGAACGAGGATGCGTTGCGGGGCTGGCGTGGTCACGGGTCGATTCTGCCAGTTCTCTGCGGCGACAGACTCGTCAGCCGGCTCAGGAAGTCGTGCGGCCCAGCCCGATCTGCAGGTAGGCGGCACCGAACAACCCGGTCAGCAGCACAGTGGCGTAGCGCTCCATCACGGAGTCGGTAGTGTGCGCCAACCGTGTCACCCGAATCTCGACGGCCTCAGCCGTGCGTTCCAGCCGTACCCGCGACTCGGCGGCCGACTCGTCGTCCATGCCGTCGTCGACCAGCACCAGCCCGGGGCGCCGTTCGGCGCCACTCTCCTCGAACGGATCGGCGAACGGGTCACGGGGCCGCACCTGCTGGATCAACCCGACCACGTCGGACGAATCCGCTGAGAGCCCGACGCGGCCCGAAGCCAGCCGCAGTGCCTCCACGATGCGGCGACTGGCTCGGGCGGCGAGCACGGATCCGCCCCAGACCAGGGGTGCCGCGTCCGCCAGGTCGAGGGCCATCTTCTTGGCGGGGTTCACCGACACATCGGTGCGGGCCGAGCAACTCTCGGAGACGGCGTCCATGGCCGCGGCGATCGCGTCGGGGCTGGTGCTCGGGCCGAGACCGAGTTGGTTCAGGGCGACCAGGGCCACCACGGCGGCCGCCAGCGGATCGCCGGTGCCGACCGGCAGCAGGGTCGTCGACCGGGACGCCGCCTGCAGGGCGAGTTGGGAGTCGGGCGGGCACACCGCGATCAGCCGGGCACCGCGGCGGACCGCTTCATGTGCGACGGCCAGGCTCTCGGGACCGCGACGACCGATCACCAGCACGACGTCGAGTGGGCCCACCCAGCCGGGCAGGCCGAGCGCCGGCCACGCCACGAACGGAACCGGGCAGACCGGCTCGAGCACGGCGCGCAGCAACCGCGCCTCGGGGCCGTAGGCGATCACGGCACGTGGGCGGTCGACGTCGGTCAGTGCGGTGAGTGGGGCCTCGGCGGTGGCGGCTTCGCGACGCACCCGGGCGCCGGACGAGGCCAGGTTGCGCAGCAGCGGCGAGGCGTCCGCGAGCACTGCCGGATCCTCGAGTCGGGAATCGTCGAAGTCGAACATCGAAGCTCAGCCCTGGGACGGCCGGCGGGCCTCGTCGATCAGCAGGATCGGGATGCCGCCCCGCAACGGGTAGGCCAGGCCGCAGTCGGCTCCGGTGCAGACCAACTCGGACGCCTCGTAGTCCCAGGTGAATGCGCTGTGGCAGGCCGGACAGACCAGCAGTTCCAGCACGTCATGGGTCAGGTCAGGCATCGGTTCCTCCTCGGATGATCGCGAGTGCTTCGTCGCGTAGCGCCGTCATCAGCACCTCGTTCCGGGCTTCGACGTTGAGACGCAGCAGGGGTTCGGTGTTCGACGACCGCACGTTCACCCACCAGTCGTCGGACTCGATGGTAAGCCCGTCGTCGTGGTCGACGACCCCACGTCCGGCGAAGGCCGCGGCGACTCGATCGGTGACCGCGGCAGCGTCGTCGACGGTGGAGTTGAGCTCGTCGGACGAAGCGTACTGAGGCAGCTCGGCCACGAGTTCGGACATGGTGCCGCTGGCCCGGCCGAGCAGGGCGAGCACGTGCAGAGCGGCCAGCATTCCGGTGTCGGCGCCCCAGAAATCACGGAAGTAGTAGTGCGCCGAGTGCTCGCCGCCGAAGATCGCCCGGTGCTGCGCCATCAGCCCCTTCACCGAGGTGTGACCCACCGGCGAGACCACCACCCGCCCACCGGCCTCGGCGACGACCCGGTTCACGGCGCGGGAGGTGATGGTGTTGATCACGATCGTGCCACCCGGCTCACGCTGCAGCTCCTGTTGCGCGATCAGGGCGGTGATCAGCGACGGACTCACCGGCTCGCCGCGTTCGTCGATGATGAAGCAACGGTCCGCGTCGCCGTCGAAGACCAGGGCCAGGTCGGCACCGTGCTCGTGCACCGCGGCCTGGGCATCGAGCAGGTTCTCCGGCTCGAGCGGGTTCGGCGGATGGTTCGGAAACGAACCGTCTAGGTCGGTGAACAAGCCGATCAGTTCGAGGTTCAGCGGCTGCAGCACGGCCGGCGCGGTGTGCCCCGCCATGCCGTTGCCGGCGTCGTAGACCACCTTGAGCCTGCGCATGCCGTCCAACGGCACCAGGGCGTGCAGGTGGGCGGCGTACTCGCTCAGCACGTCCTGTTCGCGCCGGGTGCCCGGACGCTCCGTCGCCGGCAGAGCGGGACCCATCGCCAAACGGGCGATCTCGGTGAGCATCGCCGGCTGGATGGGGGCCGCGTCGGCGAGGCAGAACTTGACGCCGTTGTATTCGGCCGGGTTGTGCGAGGCGGTGAACTGGATGCCAGGCACACGAAAATGGCCGGAGGCGTACCAGAGCTGATCGGTGCTGGCCAGGCCCACGTCGATCACGTCGGCGCCCTGGCCCAGCGCGCCCTCGGTGAAGGCCGCGCTCAGCTCGGCGCCGGAGGCGCGCATGTCGCGGGCGAGCACGAACTGCTTACCCTGCAGCCCGAGAACTCGGACGAACGCGGCCCCGATCGCGTGGGCACCGGCACGATCCCATTGCGGGTGGTCGCCGGTGACGACCCCACGGATGTCGTTGGCCTTGAAGATCGACGGGGTCAGCACGTGAGCAGCCTAGTGGTGCGCGCGATCAGGAGTCGGCGACGACAGCCAGATGCCCCTTGCGGCGCCCGACCACCGGCTCGGGACGCGTTTCGACCTCGACACCCAGGCCCGCCACCCGGACGGCGTGAGCCAGGGCCAGCAGATCGTCGCTGGACGGACCCGACTCGGCGTCGGCCTCGGGTAGCCGGATCACCTCCCAGCCGCGGGGCACCGACAGGCTGGCGCTGTGCGCGGCACACAGGTCGTAGCAGCCGGGCTCGGAGCGCAGTGCCAGCGGGCCGAGCACCGCGGTGGAGTCGGCGTAGGCGTAGGTGAGGGTGGCGACGGCGCGGAGGGAACAACCCGTACGCGAACACGACCGTGACCTCACCGCCGAGACACTACCGGCTTGGCCTAGCCTTGGGCTCATGGCACACCGCAGGGAACGACACGGACGCGGCCTGCGTGGACCGCTCGCCCTGCCCAATCCGCTCACCGGCAAAGCGGTTCCGCTGCGCAGCCGTCCGCAGCGCGCGGAGTTCTTCACCGCCTGCGTGAGCGGGGCTCTCGGCCGGGTGACCGCGTCCTGCCCGCGGGCACTGGTCGGCATCGATGTCGGCGTCGAGGACGTGCCGGTGGTCGCCGGTCCGTGGAGCCGCGACCGGGTGCCGCTGGCGGCCGCGATCGGGCCCGAGCCCCCCGCGCACGGGCAGGTGGTGCTGTACCGGCGTCCGCTGGAACATCGGGCGCGCACCCGCAAGGGGTTGCGGATCCTGGTGTTTCGCACCCTCGTGGAGCAACTGCACGCCCTGACGGAGATTCCGATGGAGGAACTCGACCCCGAGGGCTGGGCCGCCGACGAAGACTGGGACTAGGCAGTCTCGGCAGTGCGTCCGCCGGCTGCCAGGTCGACGGCTCAGCCTGCTTCGGGCTCACCTTCGGCGGGCTCCTCGGTGTGCGGCAGCGAAGGATTCACCTCGCCGGGCTCTTCGGCTCCCTCGGCCGGCTCCTGGTTGTGGACGCGATCGGCGTCCAGGTCGGTGTAGTTCTCGGGCTCGCTCACGGCCACTCCTCATCACGTGCAGTCCTCGGTGACTGTCAATCCAGTATCGCTGCGGCGTCCGCACCGTGGATTCACCGCCAAGGGCGTGGGCCGACCCCCCTTCCGACCCTCGGCAGTTGATCGGAGCGGCTGCGGGTCGGCGCCATCGACGGCCGGTGTACTGTCCGCCTCATCGCGGGGACGGTGCTGCCGCCCCACGCTGACGCACCGCACGCCGACCGGGCCGCCGGGGTCCGCAGTCGGGGGAAGAGGGTCGTGAGCACAGCGCCAGTCGGGTCGGCGGGCCACCCGTGGCCCCCGGAGCGGCACGGCCAGGACTGCGCATGACGGGCGCCGCTGCGCGCGTGCAGCGCACCTATCTCACCCTGACCCTGCTGGTCACACTGTCGGCGTCGCTGATCTGGGGGGTGAACACCCTTTTTCTGTTGGACGCCGGGCTCAGCAACACCGAGGCCTTTCTCGCGAACGCCGCCTACAGCCTGGGAATGGTGCTCTTCGAGATCCCCACCGGTGTGGTCGCGGACACCCGTGGGCGTCGATTCTCCTTTCTGCTGGGCGCGGCCAGCCTGCTGATCTTCACGCTGGGCTACTTCGCGCTGTGGTACTACCGGGCCCCGTTGGCCGCCTGGCTGGTGGTCTCGATGCTTCTCGGCCTGGGTTTCACCTTCCTGTCCGGCGCCACCGAGGCCTGGCTGGTGGACGCATTGTCGGACGCGGGCGTCACCACGGGCCTCGAGGCGGTGTTCGGACGTGCCCAGGCGGTGGCGGGAGTCGCGATGCTGGCCGGCTCCGTTCTCGGCGGAATCGTGGCGCAGGCCAGCACCCTGGGCGTTCCGTACCTGGTGCGGGCCGGCCTGCTCGTGCTGACGCTGGCGGTGGCGTGGGTGGCCATGCACGATCTGGGGTTCATCCCCGATCGGCAGACGCGTCCCCTGGCCGCGGTTCGGCGGGTGCTGGCCGGGTCCGTCGACGCGGGTCTGCGCAACCGGCCGATGCGCTGGCTGATGCTGGCCGCGACCTTCTCCTCCGGCACCGGCATCTATGTCTTCTACGCTCTGCAGCCCTATCTGCTCGGGCTGTACGGCGACCCCGGGGCGTACAGCATCGCCGGGCTCGCCGCCGCGCTGGTCGCGGGTGCCCAATGGGTGGGCGGACTGCTCGCCGCGAGGGTGGCACGGTTGTTCCGACGCCGCACCGATGCCATGATCCTGGGCGCGATCGCCGGGGTGGCGCTCCTGCTCGGACTGGGTCTCGCACGGTCCTTCACGATGGCCGTCGTGATGATCTCGGCATGGGCCCTGGTCGGAGCTCTGACCAGCCCGATCCGGCAGGCCCTGGTCAACGGGCTGGTGCCCTCGGCGCAGCGCGCCACGGTGCTGTCCTTCGACTCGCTGATGGGCTCGGCGGGCGGCGTGGTCACCCAGCCCGCTTTGGGCGGGATCGCCGACGTGCTCGGGTATCCGGCCTCCTATCTGACCTCGGCGGTCGTTTCGGCAGTGGCCATTCCCTTCACCTTCTTGGCCCGGCGCGAACAGGCGCCGGCCGATCAGCGAGTGGATCCGGGCACCCGAGGCGGCTGACGGGCCGGTCGAGTCGACAGCCGGCTCAGCCCCGGCCGGGCTTTCCGGGCGCCGCGGCTTCGGGAACGATCGCGACCGGGAACCACGCCCGGCTACGCCACACGAACAGCACCCAGAACGCCGCCACCAACGCCAGCAGCACGATCTCGGCGACCAGTACCGGTGCCACCGAGGCGGTCAGCACGACCGCCAGGTTGGCGGTGCCGTGGATGAGCACGGCCATCGTCCAGCCGAACAGGCGCCGGCCGGCCGTGATGCCCCAAAGCACCAGCACACTCAGGCCCACATGCAACGCGATGGCGCTCATCCGTTCCACGCCGGCCAGGTAGAAGATCTCGGACGGGGTCGTGGTCAGGCTCGCCTTCAACGCCTCGAGGGCGGCGGCCGGCACGCCCACGGGGGTCTGTCCGGCGTTGATCATCATGGCCAGAGCCAGGTTGGTCACCGACGACAAACCGACCAGCAGAATCGCCTCCAGCCCACCGTGGCCGAGCCCGAACGACACTCCGTCGACCCAGCGGTGGAAGCGCCGCAGCAGCCACAACATGATCAACAGGCGTCCGGTCTCTTCGAACAGCCCGGCGGTGTAGCTGGCGACCGGTGCCGAGACCAGGAACTGGGCCCACGGCTGCTGAAGGGTGGACAGGTAGGCCATCAGCGGCAGCCGGGTGAGCACCTGCGACAACGCGAACGCCAGCATGCCGCAGGCGAAGGAGCGGCCCAGCTGGGGATAGCGGCGTTCGCGGCCCTCGCCCTTGCGGGTCATCAGCCACACCAGCGCCACCAGCGGCACCAGCATGCTGATCGCCAGCGACACACCCATGCCCACCATCGAGGCGATCGGAACCATGTTCACCCTTCTGCTCGTGCGGTCAGGCTACGACCCGACGCGGGGGTCGTGCCTGATCGGCGGCAGCGTGGCGGCCGCGGCTCCGGGCAGCACGGCCAGCGACGCGACGCCGGTCACACCCTCGAGCGCGGCGCGCACGGCGACGGAGGCGTACAGGGCGCCGGGCGCGCCGGGCTGCACCCCGATCAGCACGTTCTCGGCTCGGGGCAGGGCGACGGTGGTGTCTGCCAGACCGGGAACGGTGACGGTGACGTCGAGCAGGGACGTGGCGGCGGCGTCCGTCACGCTCACCCTGGCGGTGACCGGATCGGCTCCTCCGTTGGTCAGGTGCAGCACCGGTGACACCCGTCCACCGGGAGCCAGCGCCAGAACTCCGGGCCGGGTCAATGCCGTGGTGGCGATCTGGGTGGCGAAGTCGACACCACCTGCGGCGGCCCCGTTGTCACTGAGCACGGCAGCGGTCACCTTCTGCTCCGAGACCAGGCGAAGGCCCACCGGCGCCTCGGCGAGCGCGTTACCCAACGGGATCACCCGACTGGTGCCGGGTGGCAGGTCGAGCGTCTCGAAACCAGGAACTGCCGTTTGCCCGTTGGCTCCCAACACCTGCAGGGCGACCGAGGCGGTCCGGTCGCCGGGGTTGACCACGACCAGGTCGCGAGCACCCTTGCCGGCCGGTAGCCCTGGGATGGCGACCGAGGTCGCCGGGTCTGCCGTCGGGGGCAGCCAGTCGCTGCCCGCTGCCTGGTCGGCCACGCTCAGGCGTTGCCGAACCGCCGCCGCGACCCGGCCGGCCGAGGTGGAGACGTGCAGCGAAACAGGCTGGTCGGCGTTGAACAAGGGACCCAACGGCACCACCCGGCGACTCAGCGCGGGCACGATGATGCCCCGCGAACCGGGGGCCGTGACCCGTCCCTCGGCGCCGTAGACGGTCAGGTCGACGGTCGCGTCCTGAGCGTCGGCATTGAGTAGGACGACCTCAGCGGTGGCAGTGTTCGACGAGCGGACGCCGGCGAACCACTGCGAAGCGGTCGGGCGATCGCACGACATCATGCTCAGCCCACGCGCCGAGCCCTCGGTCGCGGCGCTGCGGCTTGTGCCCGAGAACGCGTCCAGACGCGGCGCCGTCACGAGCACGGGGCCGCTGCTGCGGGGTGTCACGGCGAGGGTTCCGGTGACCAGAGTGCGGTTGTCGGGCTGCTCCAGCGGTGCCGTGGCCAGGGCGCCCTGCGGCGACCCTGCGGCGATCGCGGTCGGATCGGCAGCGCCGACGATGGTGGGGCAGGCGACCGCGACGCGGGCCCGGGTGTCGTTCGCAGAGCCGTCCACGGCGGGCTGCTGAACGGGCAGCAGGGATGCTCCCAGCAATCCCAGTACCAAGCCGGCCGCTGTGGCGACCGGCAGGATCGAGCGGTTCATGAGCGCCTCCTCGACCGGGGCGCCGCGAGGATCACCAACAGCACCAATGCACCCAGTTGCAGCAGCGGCCAGACCGGCTGGCCGCCGTCGAGTTGCAGCCTGAGCACCCCTGTCTCGGTGCCGAGTCGAAACCCCTGGCGACCATCGGGCAGGGCGATCTGCGGCAACGGACGTCCGTCGATGGTCGCCTGCCAGCGCGCGTCGATCGGCTGGGCGAGCACCAGCCGACGGACGTCCGAGCCCGCCGGCACAGCCTGACCGTCACCGGTGACCCTTACCCCGTCGCCATCGATGATGGCGATGGCCGAGTTCGGTACGGGCCAGGTGGCGCCCTCGTCGTCGCCGGTGCCCACCCCGAGCCCTGGCACGTTGCCGATGGCGGCACGCAGGTCGGGGTCACCACCCTCGAGCCATAAGTAACCCACCCCGAGCCGGGCCAGGTCAGAACTGAGCTGGTCGTCGGCGCTGCCCGACAACAGCCGGTTCACCACCGACGTCGCCAGCTCACGCTGCGGTTGCTGGGTGCCCGGCAGCCCACGCTCGTCCTCACCCAGACGGGGCAGGTCACCCTCCAGCAACGACCAGCGAATCTGTCCGGACGCCCGCGCGATGGCCAGCGTGCGCACGGGGGCGTCCGACGTCATCGCAACCCGCACGAAGGCAGGCAGGGCGGCGGATTCGGTGCGACGCAACCCGGACGTGCCGTCCCACGCCCACCACACGGCCCCCACCCCGAGGGCGCCGATCACCAGTCCGGTCAGGGCCAGCACCCCGACATGCCAGGCGCCCAAGGTGCGATGACGCAACTCGGCTGCCAGCCCCGACAGCCCACGCGCGGCCGCGAACATCAGTCCACCGAGCATCAGAATCAGCCAGGGCAACGCCTGCGGACGAGCCTCGAGGCCGGGCGGCACCACCACGATCAGGCGGGTCAACCCGACCGCGGCCAGCAGTCCGAACGCAGCCGCGACGATGCCGGGCGCTGCGTCCCTGGGACGCCGGATCAGCCCCAGCAGGGCGGCCAGCCAGGCGACACCAACGACCACGGAACTCACCCACAGCGGCGCGACGCCGGTGCCGTTCGGATGGGCGAGTGCCAGCAGCCACGGATCGGGCGCCGTCAGCGGTGCCAGCGCTGGCGAGGCAGCTGTCAGGTACCGACCCGGGTAGGACCACCAGGCCACGAGCGACGGCCCGAGCCCGACCGCGCCGGCCAACGCCACCAGCACGAGATGGCCGAACGCCCGGACGCCGCTCACGACCGCAACGATGGCCATTGCGAGCAGCACCAAAGGCCAGGTCAACGGCACTTCGACGACCGCGAAGGCAACCCAGAGCGCGATGCCACCCGCGGCACGCCAGCTGGGTTCGGCTGCCCAGCCGAGCAGCGAGTGGGTGAGCAGCGGGAGCAGGACGGCCCAGGTGAGCAGGCCCAGCCAACCGCCGCCCAGAGCTCCGACCAGCACCAGCCCGAGGGCGTACCCGAGCGCGGCGATCACGGCCGCCGCACCCTCGACGCCCTGCCCGCGCAGCGTGCGCAGGGCAAGGAACCAGGCCAGTGGCACGGCCACCATGAAGCCGAGGGTGACCAGCCACTCGACCTGCCCGAAGGTGACCAGGGCGGCCAGGGCAGTGCTGCCCAGCCAGGGCGGACCCCCCAACCCGGGGTGCCCGGCGACCGGGTCGGTGTAGGCGTGCAGCAGGTCCAGCCAGGCCGGTTGCGAGGGCAGCAGTCCGGCTCCCGTCAGCCGTCCGTCGCCGAGTAGCTGCCAGCCCGCGATGACCGCGAAGATGCTCAGTACGGAGGCGCCTATGGACAGCGGCGACAGTTTGCGCAGCCGGCCCTTGGCGGCGAAGTCGTCGCCGGTCAGCTCGTCCAGTGAGGTGTCGGTCTCGCGGTCGGCCAGGTCGGCCCACGCCTCGGCCACCGAGCCGGCCGTGCGATCGAAGGCCTGTCCGACGAGTTCGCGGCGAGTCGGGGTCAGTCCGGCGAAGGTGGCCTGGTCGACCGGGCGGGCGGCCAGCGCGGAGGACGCGGTGCGGTCGCTGAGCCAGTGCCGCACGGCGGAAACCTCGGCGCCCGCACGCGCCGCATCCTTGCCGAGCAGAAACCCCAGCGCGCCCAGCAGGCTGCCGAGCAACAACCGAAACCGAACCAGGTACGAACGACCGGACGCCGCGAGGCGCAGTTCCCAGGTGCGCTGCTCGACCGGATCGTTGGGTGCCGACGTCTGCCGGACGACCCGCGCGGCCGGTTCGGCGACCACCCTGCGTCCGGCCGAGTTGACCCGGCGGCCCAGTTCGAGGCCGGCCAGAGCCGGCGGCAGCTCCGCCACCACGCCGTCGACCTGCTGCCACACCTCACACCGGACCAGAGCCGCGGTCGAGTCCACGCCGAGCACGGCCATGGTGGACAGCTGGCCCTGATCGGGCTCGCCACCCTCGACGGCGGGCAGCAGGCGTCCGATCGGGGTGACCGTGAGGCCGCAGGATTCGATCAGGTCGACCCGGGCACGACGTTGTGACTGCACCATCAGGGGACCGATCAGGCCGATCCGCTGGGAGTCGACGCCGGTTCGAAGCAGCTTCTCGAGGGCGTCGGACGCGGGCCGTACGGCTTGCGGGAACAACCAGAGCCACTCACCGGTGGCGCGTGCGGCCGCCTCGGCAAGGGTGTCGGCAACGAGGATCTCGAACGGTTGCACGCTCTGGGCGGCCAGTAGCGGCCGCACCACGCTCGCCACTTCGGTCAGCACGATAGCGCTGACCGGATGCGCCCTGGCATCGACCTCGGGCTCACTGCCGTCTCGCTGCAGCCACGCCCAGGGATCAGTCACGCTGCCCTAGGTTAGTCGCCCGGCGGCGAGGTTCAGACCGCGCGCTTCTTCAGCTTGCGACGCTCGCGCTCCGACAGCCCGCCCCAGATTCCGAAGCGTTCGTCTTTGCCCAGCGCATATTCAAGGCAGTCGCTGCGGACCTCGCAGCTGAGGCAGACTCGCTTCGCCTCGCGGGTCGACCCCCCCTTCTCGGGGAAGAACGCCTCGGGATCGGTCTGCGCGCACAATGCGCGCTCCTGCCAACCCAGGGCACCCTCGTCGCCTTCTTCTTCGAACTGCAGAGCTACCAACTCATGCATGGCAATCCTCCTCGACCCGGTGCAGCCACGCGGAACTACATGGAGGAAATTACACGGGTGTTGTTCCCGGAAGTCAACCCGGGAAGTGTGCTATTTTTCGCCGCCTTCACGCGGACGGGGTTTCCAGAGCCGCTCCCCCGAGGCCGGCGGCTCGACCGAAGTAGGCCCGGCCGGCAGTGCTCCGGCGTCCGGCCGGGCACCCGTGGCCGCCTCGCGCGCGCTGCGCCACGCCGTTCCGGTGGCCTGATCCGGACGCCAGATCGGCTGCGCCTTCGGGGTCTCGTCGACCTCGGGCAACTCGGGCAGTGCGGGAGCGAGATCGAGCCGTCCGGACTTCACGCCGCGGACCAGCACCCACAGCGCGCCCGCCGCCACCGCCTTCAGCGCGATGTCGAGCAGCCCGCCGAGGATCTCCATGATCAGCCCGAAGGCGTTCGCCGAGGCGGCGAGCCCAAGGCCCAGGCAGATCAGCTGAACCAGGGTGCCGATGCCGACCACCCAGGCGGCAAGCTTTGCCAGGGTGACCGCCCGCGGCGTGGCCGGTGCGATGAACAGGCAGCCGCAGACCAGCGCCACCAGGGCGATCACCAGCGACAGGTTCATGATCGACTGGCCGATCTCTTGGAAGGCCGCGAACACCTGCGTCTTCTCCCAGAACACCAGCAGGGTCAGGCGCACCACGCCGAGAATCAGCCCGGCACAGATGATCACCACGACTGCCAGGGTGACCGGCTGCCGCACTCGCTTGAGGTTCTCGTAGATCGCGCGTCCTTTGGACGTGACCTGATCGGGCTGCTCAGACATAGCGCTCCCCTGCCTCTGCGCGGACCAGCGCCACGAGC
>Ga0209277_10000971_pt1 | contig 14384 bp, 5 predicted proteins | sample JI81AbrownDNA_FD_187503 | JGI IMG/M metagenome (GOLD analysis project Ga0209277, IMG submission 187503) | Wastewater effluent complex algal communities from Wisconsin, to seasonally profile nutrient transformation and Carbon sequestration -... | ecosystem: Engineered > WWTP > Effluent > Algae... | reverse complement strand
TCCGGATAATATCATTTTGCCGTAAACATTTCCCTTGGCACCGAGGGCGATGTGAATGGACTCAATCCAATCAATTGCTTCAAGGAGGGGTTGAATATCACTCGTGACAGTCTTCTCTGTATATTTACCGGATTTAATACCGCCATAGATTAGAAAACTGAGAATATCTTCTCTTAGCCGCTGCCAGTTTAAAACTACATGGTGAGGAGCTTCCTTCCAGGGAGAAGAAAGTTTAGATGAATTCAGATCGGAAATCGTAGGCTTATTTCCATTCTTCGCTGCGATGCAATCTTTTGTATTTTCAACGCTAGAAGAAAGCCAGTGGATTTTATCTTTAGAGTAGAGAGAAGGAGAATAAAAGGCTCCGCTTCGTTTGTAAGTTTTGAAATTTTCATCTAGGTGAGATTCTTTTGTGGCTTTGCCTGATTTGAAGATTGACTTTAGAAAAATATCATCTTCTTTCGGGCTAACGTATCCAATGGTAAATTCAGGGTATAGAACTTTTTCTTCTTCAACAAAAACTGGTTTATGCAAAAGAAACGCACTAGCAGACTGAGTCGGGAAGTATTCTTCATAGGGAAGATTTCCGTTTTTTAAAAATAAGGGAGTCATTAGACTCAATTCCGTCCACGCATTACCGGGATTTAACGCTGAGGAAATATATTCCTTCATTCCAATGGAATTAGAATAGATTGCAAATAGAACGTCATTCGGTATAGCAGATTGAATTTTATTGATTTCGACCGAGTTAGTATTAGGGGAAGGCTTTCTTTCTGTTGTGAGAATGTCCGCTGCGAGTAAATTATTTTCCATCTTGAATAAAAAAGAAATTGAATTTGCATTCTCTGCAATTGGTTTTAAGAACGGAGTGAAGTTTGTGTCAGACAAACCGATGTAAGCCACAGCTTGAACACCCTCTTTGTAATATTCGTTGAATACAGAATCCATTTCCTTATTTGCAAGGATTGATTTCTTAGCGGGATTGGTTGCCGCCTCTAGAGTGCGTGAAAGAGTATCTAAAGAATCAGACAAAAATAAATACTCTCCGACTAATACAAAGTAGACAGAGCCATGATTTGCTTCTACCTGACTAATCACCAGATTTCCATTTTTAATTCCTTCTTCCAAAAATCCAGCTTCATAGTTTTCCTCTGATATTACATTCTCTTTCTCTTCTACAGGAGCAGTTACCGAATCATCAGTATTAGCCGCATCCTGCGGAGGATTAACAGGCTCATTTGGTTTAGCCGCTTCTGGCTCCACTTTCTTTTCTTCTTTTATTTTTTTAAGAGGAATTTTTTCAGCCTTAAAAGACTCAATCATCGTAATCCCAAATCTAGATTTTAAATTGGTCTTCGCTACTACTGAATAAGTTCCATCGGTAAATGATGCGTAACCAATACTTTCTCCGAACAATTCTAAGAAATCTTTCCAGTCTAGCAGTGCGTTTGACTTTAGCTCCACAAGGTAAAGAAGTTCACCCAATTTCTTTCCTGCAAGCGAAGAAAGAAATCTAGTCCATGCCTCGGAGGTTTCTATTTTTTGAAATGTTTCTGATTTAATTAATACTTCTTTTATAGACTTTGTATTCTTAATTTCAAAATAGAATTCAGCATCAGAAGGAACAGTATACAATCCCGATTGAACCGCTGAGTGAATCTTATAGTGCTTTCTAAAAACAAAATATCCTGATGTCGCAAGTGCGGCAGTCAACGGAAAAGAGAGAAAAAATGCGATTAGCCGCTTCCGATCTGCAACTATGTATTCTTTGAAAGCGCGGAGCTTTGCAAATAGAGCTGCGACTATCGAAGCGATAGAGTTTCCGATTTTACTAAATATATTTATAAAGAAGAATTTTATAAATTGAAAGATGGATAAAAGTCTTTGTTTTATACGTTGGAAAAATGGGTTCATAGTAAGTGTAAATTCCTTTTACTATATTGAAGCCTACGAACCGCAAGTATGTAAGCAAGAAGAAAAAAGATATTTATTTTTTCAATTAATGATTTGACAATTTAAAAAAACTTTAGGAATTTTAGTAAAAACTGTTTCTATCAAGTGAGAGTCCACCTATGCAGAGAGTCCTTACATTCTTCTTAGTTCTAATTTTGTTGCAAACAAGTTGGAGTTGCCAAAAAAATTCTAAGAAGCTATCCGATGTCAATCTTTTCCCGGACGGATTTCAATCTAGCGGTGGACTGGTTCTTTTCAATTTGCTAGATTCTTACCCCGCTTTAAAGCAACCATTTAAAAGTGTCAAGGTTGATGACTTCAATACGAGGCTTGATAATTCGCTGCGTCTTTCTGCAAAAGAAGATATTCTAGGAGGGTTGAGACTTATACAGAGCATAATGCTAAATACCCGCACAGAATTACAAGCACTCTTAGGGCAAACGGCAAATATGCTCGGACGAATTCAGCGAAATAATCCTACTACCTATAACAACCTTCAGCCGCTACTAGAAAGAATTCGAAATTACAATCAACCTGTGATTCGAAATGTGATACCGATTACTACCTCTTATCTGCTACAAGAATATACAACTAAAAGCTCCGCGACTATCAGTAAACAAGTGACTGATTTTGCAAACACACTTGGCAATGCAGATTCCAAAAAGATGATGGAGGATTACCAGGATGTAGCCGTCAAGGGAATAAGATCAAATTCAATCGTGCGCGCAGCCCTAGAGAGTGCAACTAACGCATTTTTAGATCCCGTAATCAGTGGAGATAAAAAGTTAAAAAACGGACTCATTGGAACGATCTATGGATTCGGAGAAATGTTATATAAAAGAACCGGACCCTCCGACAACAAAACATCAGAAACAACCATCAAGGAGCTAATGGTAAACGTTGAAAAATACTATACCGTCGGTGGAAGTGGTTACTCTACAATCTACAGCACAAGTTATACAACTCCCGTTACAATCAATTCAGCGGAATTAAGCAATGTGATTGTAGACTTGTATAAAAACATTCGTCAGCTATTGGCTCCGCCTGCTTCTCCTACTACCAAAGACACTACAGCAATTTTAATCGATAAGCTCGGAGAAAATTTACTATTACTTGATTTTGCAGGCACTACTACTGGCATCGAAAATTCTCTTTTAGACTTAGTTCTTCAAGACTCTTATGGCAAAGATAGATTCAAAGATTCTACGGCTAATAGCATTTCTGCGCTAGAGAGTTTATTACTAACGCTGAGTATTGTGGATTCATTTGGTTATAAATGGAACGTAGCACAAACAGATAGAAGTTGGATCACCGAACCTACGTATGGTCAATTGAATTTAGGTGATAGTCTGTGGGCTTTGCAATCAAAAATGCAATCTAGTGATACAATTAATTTTAATTATATAATGACTTCAAGTAAAAATAGGGGGAGAGTATTTAAAAACGGAACATCCCTTACAGGAACAAATGGAATTGATTTAAATACTCCCGAACTTGCTTTATTGGAGACGGAATCTATTGGCTCAGCTCTACCGATAGATTCTTCTGGAACTGATTTAGTTTATCGCAATACAATTCCCTGGGTGCTGAATTGGACAAAACGCGTAACGTATTCTGGATACGGACCTTATTATAACAAAAACAAAAAAGATAGCAGTGGAAATTTTCTTGCTCCAGATGGGGCTATTGCTCGTTATGCGAATTTAACGGAGAATAGGTATAAGCCTACTTGGCAGACTGCGAAGTATAAAATTTGCGTTAGCAACGCAACTACAACGCTAACAAATTGCAAAGATATTGGAATGGGAGGCACAGAATATGCTGGATTGGCATCATCTGCTTGCGCTACCCTTCCTGTCGATCCAGGTGTAGTTGCCCCTTGCACAAATACTAATAATCCAGGCACTGGTTATACAATTTTTGAAATTTCAAAAACAGATGATGAACGCGCTGTAAATTCAGATGAAGAAGCATTTTATAAAAACTTTCAATGGCTGCTTTATGAAAAGAGGTTTGTCGTTATTATCCCCGCCAGTGCAAAGCTAGATGGCACTCTTACATTTCAAGAAGCCCTATTTATTATTGCAATCGGAAATGGACTTAAAGGAATGATGAGTTTAAAGCCATATTGTAGTAGTTCAGCACCTTCTAGTTGTGGCGGCACGAGTAACGGGACTTGGTCAAAAAACCCTTCCATCAGTTTACGAAATACTACTGTCACAGTGCCTGCCCCACCACCATACCCAGTATACCAAGATTTCACTGCCTCAAAGTTTTCAAGTGTCGCTGGGGATTCAGCGATATACGTAGAGGGATGGGGATATGGTGCTGCTGGAAATCTTCCATTTCAAGAAGCACTTGTATTGCAGTCTAATCTTGTTTGGCCTTTACTAAATCCAACTCCAACACAGGTATATGGACTAATTCCCCCCGTAATTTCTTTTAATTTTCCTGTCTTAGAAAGACTTGGATTTACGGGAACAACGACTGTTACCCCCTCTTTAACAACAGCGAATTGGGAAAAGCGAAATAAGCTGCTCCCTCTTATTGTCGCCCTTGCAAAGACCTTAGACGATCAGGCTGATGCAACAACCGTCGGAAAGAATCCTTTTACATTGCTTACGGATCTAAGTAAAATTCTTTCTAGACCCTATTTATTGGTTGATGTTGACAATACGAGTATTCCTAGTCCTCCTTATACAACCAAACCAACGTTAATCAATGTAAGGCTAACCGATGATAACCCCATAAGATCTCCTACAGCTACGCCAGGCGAATATCTTCCGTCTGATACAATCTTTTCGCCTATTTCTTTTCTGGTCGAAAGCCAAAGAAGATTTCAAGATGGTGCAATCATTCTTGTGGCTAAGACAGATTTGCTTACAAACTTAGTGCAGATGTTTGTTTCCCTTGGAGACTCTACCAAAAAATCAGGCAGAGATAAAATCTGGGCAGCAGTGCAGAAAATTATAGGACAGATTAAAGTCAATTCAGATGGCGCTACTGCGGCTAACCAATATAACCTACAACAATTTATTATAGAAAAAGTAGCCGTCCTTGCAGCTTATCCAGATAATAGATCAAAGAATGTAACAGATAGTTCCTGGTCAGGAGTCAATGATTCCGTTGCATTTGCCAGAGATTATTTTTCCAAAACATCCGGATACTCTCTTGTAAAAAACATTGATTTTATTTTGGAAATGGTAATTGAAATTAAGCCTACACCAGCGGAAGTTACAGCGCTTTTAGATATGTTAGATTCCCTCCTAACGAAAGAGGCTAATGGCTATTACAACCTAACAAATATTTTAACAGACTACGTTCCACCGGTGCTCAAGCAAACAGCGCCCTATGGACGAAATGTATTCGGGTTATCGTATTCACTTGCTAGCCCGGGTGGATTTGTTTATTTCTTAGAAGGCAACATGAGTTTTAGTCCTTACAGCATAGCAAGTCTTGTGTCTGATGCAGAGCGATTCTTGAAGTCTGACATGGTCGTATCCACTCAAAATACACCAAACTCTTTGCTTTATTCGAGTGGAGTGTTAGTTTCTCTTTTCGCAGACATTTATCAATACGGAAAAAAATTAGAAAAGCAAGGGCTTTCGTTTGAAGACAGTTTGAATATAAATGAGAACACCTCTGTTTTTCAGAGATTAAATATAATTTTCAGCATAAAATAAATGTTTACAAAAAAGAAAATAATTTGCACATTTGACAAAAGGTGTAAAAAGCCTAAACGAATTTACGAGGATTTGAAAATGAAAAATTTAGCGAAAAAGATACTTCAGGGGCTTACTATACTCACTATCGTAAGCATTTTCGGATGCAACCCAATAGCAGGCGGCAAAAAAAAGAATGACATATCCAATCTGATTCCAATTGCCTTAACGGGAGGAAATTCATCCAGCTACACTGAGCCCAACGACAGCGGGGCAACACTTTCTACTTACAATAGTTCTGATACACAAATTGTAGCACCAGGCGGCTCAACGGTTAATGCCAATTGTTCTCCAGAAGAGGGGAAGCCTGCTAAGCTCTGTCTAGTTTCTTCTGATAACGTAGACAGATACAAGAATTTAGAAATCATTTTTAGCAATGGCATGAATAAAAAATCTGTCAAAGCTGCGTTTTCTCTCGTTAGCCTCGACTCAGGACAGATCCCTTCTCCAGGCGGAAATGATTTAGACGATGCAGATATTTCTGATAAAGGAGGACGTTTTACTTGGCTCAGTGGAAGACGACTGTTATTCGACCCATACAAAGAACTTAAGCCTAACGAAACGTATGCGCTCACTATCACAACAGAAGCAACGGGAGCTTCAGGCACTCCAATTTCATCTGAATATAAAACTACATTTAAAACAGAGCACGATTTTCAAATTACTAATTTAGTCAATGGATTCACACTTGGGGGGAATAATGATATTACCTTCAACAAATCTGCTTCTCTCCAGTTATTCAGTGCATTTACAAACCCGCAGGGAGCATTTATCAATATTGCTAAGATCACACTATTTCGTCTTGGAAATAGCACAGGTCACGAAATTTGTAGTTCCAGTTGTTCTGGTTTAGTTACAGCATTTAACTTAAACACATCTCCTGTTCCACCAATCGAAGGCGGAAATACTTATTATTATCAAATTCAAACCAAAGACAATAAAACTTATAAACGATTTTTTAGTTTCAATTGGGGCAACGTATTAGTTGCCGTAGACAATCCAGCTACACCGGCAGTTGATGAAAGTATTCTTTCCAATGCGGCTACTGGCGTGTTAGACGAAGGAATCATGATGAAACTTCTTGGTCAAGTAGTAGAACGATTTGTTAAGACAGACTTCAAAGTAAAAGATGCTAGCCTCAATAAAACCTTCAATGAATTTATGGGACAACCAACCAGCAGCACAAAGCGAACAAGCCATTGTATCAATTATGGAAGTTTCAGTTTTATAAGAACTTATGGTGACTCAGGAACAGCGAACGGAGATGGATACTGCGGAGCATCAGGCGAGAATCCTGGAGCGTTTGTTGGAACTTACAATGGCATTTTAACGCTTTGGAGTGACTCTTACTTTGACATGGATGTATATATTTCTGAGGCAAGTATTCCTGGATTAACTGGCGGAGTGCAAAGTGTTGAAGCGGCTATGAGTGCCACAGCAACGGATAACTTACAGATTGCGCTCAAAGGAAGAAAAGCTTATATTACACTGAACGTTGTTGCTAGAAATAGAACAGGCATTGCTCTTTTAATTGGAGCAGGCAGCAGATTTCATTTTCAAACAACTGTGGAGTTGAATAAATCTCCTAATCCTACTTCTCTTAGAACAGCCATTACAAATAATAATATTTCTGTAAATGATGGATCTCTCGACCTCGCCATCAAACCATTTACACGTGGAAACCAAAACGATCCTAATTTCTCTATGATGGAATGGGATTCAAATCTAGCAGTCGGAAATATGAATCTTATATCTTCAACTAGCTGGGCTGCTGAATTACTTGCCATCATCACAGAAATGATTGCTAACGGACTTGTTCCGCAAGTTCGCCCAAAGATTGTTCACTCAATGCTACAAGACGTTGTAGAGAAAGTAGCGCCTAACGTTCTCAACGCGGTCGTTGGTTCTCTTCAAAATCCTGGTATCAGTTTGAATTTACCTTCTTATCTTCCTGCTCCTTTAGCAAACTTTCCATTGAAAGTAAAAATGAAATTGCAAAATGATACTCAAGTAAGAGTCAGCGGGGCAAACAAGGGATTAGTCTCTTCTGTTGATTTGGGTATTGCCTATGGTGGTAGTGATCCTGCTTTAGGTTATAGAACACAATCTAGAGAGCAAGGTATTGTATATTTCAAACCGACTGGAGCTTTAGATAATACTTACCCGTTCTCTCAGATTTCGGCTAATCCTGGTATGCTGCTATCTCTTCATCCAGATTCCGTTACGCAAGCGGCTTATAGTATTTGGCGTGCAAGAGGAATTGATCTCAATATGGATGAGACATTCATTGATACAATCAATCAATATGCAGGAACTAGTGACTTATTCAAATTAACCAAGACTTTACTCGCTGCATCTCCTATCATTTCCATTCTAGCTCCAGGTCGCTCTACACTCATTGGATTGAGTGGAACACAAACTAGGTTGCCTCCGATTGGAGACAAAGACCCTATTACCTTTGCAATCGAGCCTATCCATGCACCTGTCATGAAACTGATTCCTCCTACAGGAACAGGCATTCCAAAGGTAAGAGCTAATCTAACGGATTTACAACTAACCATTGTAGGAAAAAGAACAACATCTACAGAATATCCTTGCACAGCCGGACCGATTAGTGCGAGAGATAATGGAACAAGTTGTTTTTATACAATCAGCACGGTTCGCGTAAGCATTGATGCAATTGCTAGTTTTGGATTTAAAACCTTTTCGAACCCAACAGCAAATCCATCTTTCAATAATCTAAATGCGATATTTGTAGAAATTGATCCTAACACAAACTTCTACTACACATTGGATGTAAGAGAGGGTAACAGCGTTAATCCGTATGGACTTGATCCAGAAGCGATTAGAAGTGTTGTAGACCCATTAGTCAAATCGCTTGTCGTTCCTTTAGTCAATAATATTCTAAAAGAAATTCCTTTACCTGCGAAACTAGATTTCCCTGCTCTTGTAGATAAAAATGCTGGAACAAGCGGAGGAACTGCTTGTAAAATGAACGTTCAGACTACAGCGATTAATCTGACAACAACTCCTGCACCATCTACTGAGCAATATATATTAAACCGAGTGCAACCTCTAGGAGCTTTCGCTACGAATCCCGGTAGCTTGTTAGAATGCCCATAAGATTTTAAACTTGAATTCAGTCGTGAATGGTAAATTTTGACCTTCATGACTGAATTACGTAAATACTTACTCGCTTCCGATTACCCCCAAGTTATTGAAAAAGTCCGATCCACTTTAAAACAAAGTATCCGTAATTTTAAAAAGCACGAAATAAAAGAATGGTGCGCAAAGAGATGGAGAAATATCTTCATCAATGAAGCAATCAAATATCCCGAAGCTGTCGAAGCGGCTACTCACAAGAAACTTTTCGGAGGACCTGATAACAGAGACCCAAGACAAAAAATTGCTTCTCGCTTTCTAAGAGACGAAGGACCAAATGAGTGGAACATTGAAATGCCCGCTCCGGAATTTAAAGAACTAAAAAATACGACTCTTTTATTTTGTCCCGGCTTCATGAGTGGGCTATTTCCAGTAATGGCATTTCAAGACGCATTTCCTATTTTACAAAAATACTACAAAGTTAGAATTTTACAATCCGATTCTCATCCCATGAGGAGTTGTGAGGCTAATACTGTTGATCTGCTTAATGCAATGGAGAAAGGAATTGGATTAGATGCAAATGAAGATTTGATTCCTGAAAAAGATGCTATCCCACCAAAAGATATTTTCGTAATTGCTTATAGCAAAGGAATGCCAGATTTATTGGTTCTACTCGCCAAAAGACCTGACCTAAAAAAAAGAATTCGTTGTATTTTTAATTGGGCAGGTGCACCGGGCGGATCCTATCTTGCGGATTCTCTTTACGATTCGATCAAAGATATAAATTTTAACATACAAGAAGAGTTTGTAACTTTACTAAAATTAGTATCACCAATCATTCAAGTCCCTCATAAAATAAGAAGATTATCCGAATACAATGTGAAAGCGGCTATTCTCGATTTAACCACATACTTCCGCGGAGAATTTCTACGAGAGAATCTAAAGAAGATAGATGCACTGAACATTCCAATCTTTAATATCACCGGCTCGACAACAATCACAGAAGTTCCTTACTTTCAAATACAAGGAGTGAATGAACTAAATAAATACGATGCTAACAATGATATGCAAGTAACGCAAAAACATTCTAAAATTCATATTCCAATGGCGACCGATTTAGCAATGCTTCACGCACACCACTGGGATGTTTCCTACAATTCCTTTGTCGGCAAATTGAGTTTTGGCTCACCGAATCTAGATCATCCATTTCCGAAAACAGCAGGTGCAGTTGCAATGGTAAAATTTGCTTATGAACTTGGACTGATTGATTAACAGACATTAGCCGTCGAAGGAACGTCTAATTTCTGTAATCCCACAGAAGAATAAACAATTCTCAAGCATAAATATGGCATAAGATAGGTTAATAAATTTATTTACAAAAATAAATTTCAAAATAATATGATACTGCATTTCAATCTTGTTTCATAAGATAGGAATTGCTAGTCTAAGCATTAAAAGTTTTTTATAAAGAAAAGGTATTTAAAAATGAAAAAGATTTATTTTATAACGTTGGTATTTCCATTTATTTTATTAAACTGCTTAAAAGCAAAACGTTCTCCCTTTGATGTAAGTAAGCCAAGCCCAGGTTTGGTTGGAACAATAACCGCAATTCTAAGCGGAAGCTTTTCTTCCACTTCTCCAAATGCAACGACTTCTCCAACTTCAACCACAACGACTCCATCCTCTTTACTGCCATCCGTAACTTCAACCTCTCCAGCAGATGCATCCACAGGGATAACAGCCAATACCCCCGTTATAATTACATTCAATATGACAATGGATAAAACTTCAATCACGACAAACTCTGATGATACAACTTGCTCTGGCTCCGTGCAAATTTCTTTTGATAATTTCGTTACTTGCGTAAAGATGCGCTCTAGTATAACAACAACGGATAACAAGACGTTTACTCTCACCGCCAATCCAACAATGGGAACGTTTGCAACACACAAAATAAAAGTAACGACTACCGCAAAAAGTGATACAAGTGTAAAACTTGCCACCGACTATTCTCATGCAACTGGATTTACAACTTCAACTCCCTGCACAGTCTACGATGCGGCTACTTGTCCTATACCGTTTAGCACTGCGGCGACTATGACGGGTTCTCTTGGTAATGGTGGTATGGTAATTCCAATCGAAAGTGGAGCGGCTAAGGGTAAGATATTTGTGGTTCTTGGAAATTCTACAACAACTAACATTTTTAATCCCGATACAGGATTATTTTCTGTCGGTCCGAATACTACAGCTACAGTAAACACAAATGGGGTTCCAACTTACTTTTCAATTAATAGCGGAGTTCATGCAGGTAAGTATTTGTTTACACATGGACCTATTACTACTACCTCAATATTCGATCCAGTTACTAATACTATGATTTCCGGACCTAACTTAACAACGAATGCGGGACTCGGCTCTAATGCATTTCAGATAAATTCAGGATCTAATTCCGGAAAGACTCTTTTAATTTTGAGTGGGGTAGCAACAAATTTGTATGACCATACTACAAATACCTTTTCCATTGGACCTAATTTGACAAGTACGTTAGGAAATGCTTCTCACTCAATAGGAATTAATTCAGGATTGCATAACGGAAAAACTCTTATTGTTTATGCTGGCGGCGTTGTTGATACATCTTTATACGATCCATCATCAAATACATTTTCTGTCGGTCCTAACTTAACGACAAATGCATGGGGAGGTGCTTTCTCATTTTCTTTGTCAACGGGAATACAATCCGGAAATATTTTTACTGTGATTGGAAATGAAACGAGTTTTTCTAATATTTATAATTCAGCATCGGGAACATTTGCCGCTGGTCCAACAATTCCAGGTTTACCTGTCGGAAAAAACACACCAGACGTTGGCACCCATAGTATTATGATTACTTCTGGGGTTAATGCCGGTAAACTCTGGCTACTCAGTGGTGTATCAAATAGCTACACATATTCTACCTCTGCATTTTATGATCTAAATTCCAATAGCTTTTCTGTTGGTCCAAATTTAATTACAATCTTAGCCGGAAATTCAAAAACAATTTATATAGAATCTGGAATTTATTCTGGAAAGTATATGACATTCTATGCAGGATCAAATGCAAAATTCACTTCTCTCTATGACCCAATCAAAAACGCAATCGACCCTAGCAGCATATTGCCGTCATCCGCTGGAAATGGAATTAATAAAGTTTTACTCACATCAGGAAGCAATTCAGGAAAGATGCTTGTTATCAACGGAGGGAATAATACAAGTTCTCTCTTTGACTTTGCAAGCGGAACATTCTCACCCGGTCCGAATCTTACGGGGGTAATGGGAAGAAGCCCCGGAATCTTTACTATTTCTGGCGGGAGCCAAGACGGAAAGATATTCGTTGTTCATGGGGGTGGGATAGCAACAACTTCCATCTATGATCCAGTAGCAAATAGTTTTAGTGCAGGTCCTGCTCTTTCTGCTAATGCCAATCAGATTACTTCTGAATGTATCTTCAAAATTCCAAGCGGTCCGCAGGTAGGAAAGTATTTGATTATACTAAGTGGTGTAAGCCAAAATACGTCTCTCTATGATCCCTCTAATAACACCATTGCTGCCGGTCCTGCCACGGGAGCATTGATGGGACCAAATAGTGTAACTTGCTTTCCTATTGCATCTGGGGCTAATGCTGGTAAGTTTATTGCAACACAAGGAGCCATCACTCCAACAACAGCTACACGTATCTATGATCCGGCTACAAATACTTTCGCGGCAGGACCAAATTTAGCCACCAATATAGCTGCTGGCTCTTTTGCTATTCCAATTACAATTGGGACAAATAGTGGTAAAGTTCTACTTTTCATTGGAGGCACAACAACAAATCTATATGATCCAGCAACTCATACTTTTTCAGTTGGACCAAATTTAAGTGCAAGTGCTACGGGCGGTGCTTATTTACTTCTTACCGTTGGAGCAAATAAGGACAAATATTGGATTCTGCACGGCAATACAAGCTCTATCTATGATCCTAATACAAATTCTATCACTGCTGGCGTTGCTCTTCCCGATGGAGGAACAATGGCGTTTAACCTTACCTCTGGTTTGTTTAACCAAGGCGTTTTAGTTGTTACAGGTAGTGGAAATTTAACTTCTATTTTGTATCCATAATGTTATATCCATAAATAAAAACGTCAGGCGAAATAGTAACTCGTCTGACGTTTTAAAATTACTCAATGAAAAAGTTAAGGACCTGATACACAACGAACCCTATATGTATTATTTTTCTCTTGTATTAGAACACCGAAAGACCCAGCTGCAACCTTAATTTTACTCGAAGTAAAGGGATCGGTCGTAGATGTTACTAGTAAATCTAAATCCGGAAAATTATTGGGCACTCCTAGAGAATTAGCAGACCTATAATCGTATAAGAATGCAGCCTCCTTCAAATTAGGAAGCCGCCATGATCTCCCTCCAAGACTTAGATTTTTACAGGCTTTTAAAGCATCTTGCCAATTTAAATACTCGTCAGCACCATTCTCGCAATTGCTTCCGGACTTACCCATAGGACATTTTTGCCATACTAATTGTGTAGTATAATCAATAATAGTCTCATCTCCTTGATCAGAATAATTTGGATATGGTAACTCAGGACCTTTGACAAATAATGAGCTATAATTTATACTGGAACTGGAACCATTGTAAAAATTAGATTGCATCCTACATAAATTTAATGCATAGTCTGCTAATTTATCAACGGAATAATCTAACTTTGTTACAACTTCATTGAATCGCTGACCACTGGAACCATTCGTAAGGTCAGAATCTTCAGGCACTGGTGAACAACCTTCAAGGTAAATTTTTAAATTTGAGGTGGCAAAAAAAGCGTTACCTCCGCTAATATATTCAGGATTTATAACCCGATTGGGATGTCCGTAATCACCCAATAGAAGAAGTTCTTTTAATGTAGCAAGCCTATTATAGCTACCGAAACTAAAGCTAGGGTAGCTGCCAGCGCCATTTCGATTTCTCGCGATTCTATCTAGTGCCCATGCTAATGATTGAGCTATGCTCCGATCATTAGCAAGATAAAATTGATCACCTTCTGTCCATGTCAGGTTTGTAACTTTATCTTTTAACTCAAAACCAATAGCATCCCGATAATTTTGGGGATAATAGCCAAGATTATGAGGATGTTCTATCGGCTCTAAATCCATCGGCAAACCAACAATATCCCCATCTTGGCGGGGAAAATCAGGATTGCCGCAAGTGATTTCGGAAGTGTTATTATAGCATTTGGTCTGATTGGTATCCGAAAACATTCGGCTTATTCGAACAATGAAGTTTTCTTCGCTTCCATCTGCTGCTGTTATTGTATAAGTTTTTGGAAGAGTGAAATCATTTACTGTTACTCCACTTACTTGTGGAGTAGAGCCAATCTTGACACCTGTTCCATTGTGAGTAAAGTTCATCGTCAGTGCGGATACTTCCGTTTTTATTGGAACAACAATTAACACATCCGAAGTGCGAATAGTGCCTGTTACACTCGGAGAGACGAGGCTAAACGATGTAAACTTCTGTGCAATAGTAACTGCTACAGTGTAATTTTTAGAAGTTCCATCTGCTGCTACTACTGTGTAT
>Ga0209277_10000966_pt1 | contig 14421 bp, 13 predicted proteins | sample JI81AbrownDNA_FD_187503 | JGI IMG/M metagenome (GOLD analysis project Ga0209277, IMG submission 187503) | Wastewater effluent complex algal communities from Wisconsin, to seasonally profile nutrient transformation and Carbon sequestration -... | ecosystem: Engineered > WWTP > Effluent > Algae... | reverse complement strand
TCGTCACTTCTGCCAACGCTCGACCCGCTGGCCGGCGTCGATCACGTCCTGCGTGGTGAGCAGCCGCAGGCGTTCATCGATCACCACGCTGCGCAGTGCCTCAGGGCTGAACCTCAACGTCTGCTTGCGCGGGTCGCCCTTGAGCACGGGACCGGCCGACAGCGCGTACACCGTCTCGCCCGGGTGGTTCACCCAGACCGAGAACAGGCCCGGGTCCTCCTCGGGCGCCTCCACCTCCCAGGCCAGGAAGACCTGGTTGCCGTCGGCGGCCTGCAACTCGACGCAGCCGCTTCGATACTCGTTCGGAGTCGCGCAGGTCTGTGGCTTGTCGGTCTTCCAGAGCGACACCCGGATCAGATCGCCGTCCGAGGCCTCCGCGGGGTCGTAGTAGAACTCGCCGCCGACGTACCTCTCGGGCGGGTGCTCGGGCACCCAGGCCGCACTCGCGTTGGCGTAGTCGGCCGACAGGTGATCCAGCACGATGGACGCGACGCCGCGCGACGTGATCGGTACGTCGCGGGTCGCGGTGGGGCCGGCGCTCGGATTCGACGAGGCCGGGGCGGAGGCAGGAACCGCACCGGTCGAGCAGGCGCCGAGGGTCAGCGTCAGGAGTGCTGCGGCGCTTGCCGCGGGCAGTCGGCGGGGGGTGCCGGGGCGCGTCATCGGGGTGGTCCTCGTTTCGTCCGGGGGGCGACTGGCGGGTCAGCCTACGTGCTGGACGGCCGTTCGCCGAGGGCCCGCGGTCTCGGTGTATAGATGAACCATGCGCTATTCGCCTCTTGGAGCCAGCGGCCTGATGGTGTCCGTGGTCGGTGTCGGCTGCAACGCCTTCGGTGCCCGCATCGACGCCGACCGAACCCAGGCCGTCGTCAACGCCGCCATCGATCACGGCATCACGTTGTTCGACACCGCCGATTCCTATGGCGACGGGGCCAGCGAGCAGTTGCTCGGGCGGGCTCTGGGGTCGCGGCGCGAAGACGTGATCGTGGCCACCAAGTTCGGCATGGGCGACCACGACGCCGAGCATTTCGGAGCTCATGGCGGGCGGCGCTACGTGCGCCGGGCCGTCGAGGCCAGCTTGCGTCGGCTCGGCACCGACTACATCGACCTGTACCAGTTGCACCGTCCGGACCCGATCACACCGGTCGAAGAGACCCTCCAGGCGATGAGCGAACTGGTCACCGAGGGCAAGGTGCGCTACCTCGGCTCGTCCAACCTGACCGCGTGGCAGGTGGCGGACGCCGATTGGCTGGCCCGTAGCCGCGGGCTGAACCGGTTCGTTTCGGCGCAGAACGAGTACTCGCTGTACAACCGCGCGGCCGAGCAGGAGTTGCTGCCGGCCTGCGAGCGGTTCGGCATCGGCCTGCTGCCGTACTTTCCGCTCGCGTACGGCTTGCTCACCGGCAAGTACCGCCGCGACACCGCGGCCCCTGAGGGTTCCCGGCTGCAGTCGCAGGCCGGCCGACTGGCCGGGGCCGACTGGAACCGGATCGAGGCGCTCGAGGCTTTCGCCCAGGCGCGGGCAATCTCGCTGCTGACCCTGGCGATCGGCGGACTGGCCGCCCAGCCGGCCGTCGGCAGCGTGATCTGCGGCGCCACCGGGCCCGAGCAGATCGCGGCCAACGTCGAGGCGGGGCTCTGGCAACCGTCCGCCGCCGACCTGACCGAGTTGAACGAGCTCGGGCACTCGCCGGCCTTCTCGTACACCACGTTCGCGTGAGTGCCGCTGGGGCGTCCTCCGATCCGGCGCTGCTGAGCTTGCACGGCGTCAGGGTGCTGGGCGGACCTTCCACCGCTGCCATCGCCGAACGTTTCCGGTTGCCGGCCGCGCAGGTCGCCGAGCACCTGCTGGACGCCCAGGCGTACGGCTTCGTGACCCGCTACGACTTCTTCGGCGAAACCTGGTCGCTGACCGAGCGAGGCAAGGTCGAGAACGAACGGCAGCTCGCAGCCGAGCTCGAAGTGCTCGGGGCCCGTCCGGCGGTTCTCGATGCGCATCGCCGGTTCATCGCCCTGAACGGCCCGCACGGGGTGGCCTGCACCAACTGGCAGCTGCGCCCGCTGCCCGGTGCTCGTAACGCCGTCAACGACCACTCCGACCCGGTCTGGGACATGAACGTGCTGGTCGAGCTGGAAATGCTGGACGAGTTGTTGAGCGAGGTCGAAGCCCTACTCACGGGCGTGTTGACCCGCTTCGAGGGCTACGCCGGGCTGCATCACGACGCCCTTGCCCGGGTACGTCGCGGGGCTCATGAGTGGCTGGACGCTCCCGATCGCGCATCCTGCCAGCTGGTCTGGATCCAGCTGCACGAAGACCTGCTCGCCACCTTGCAGATCCCGCGGGGCAGCGACGGCTGAGCCGCCAGCGCCCAGCGGGTGGGGTCAGCCGACTCCGACCAGCCGGACGGCGCGCGCGACCGCGTCCACAGTCTGCGCAACGGCGGCGGCGTCGGTGGAGTGGTTGCTGACCGAGAACCGGATCACGCCCCGGCCGTGCCACCGGCTGCCGCTGGGGCGCACCGTTCCTTCGGCGAGTACGGCCTCCAGCACGGCGGCGGTGGTCGCGTCGTCGGCGATCGCGAGGATCACCTGGGTGTAGACGACGTCGTTCAGCACCTGGGCGCCCGGCAGTTCGGCCAGTCCTTCGGCCAGCGCTTGCGCGGCCCTGACCAAGCCGCTGACCAGTCCGATCAGACCGTCCGAGCCCAGGGACGCGAGAGCTGCCCAGACCGGCACCCCGCGCGCCCGGCGCGACATCTCGGGCACCAGTTCATGCGGGTCGGGGATTGTCGAGTGCAACAGATAGTCGGCCGTGTGGCCGAAGGCCCGCACGATCGCCGCCTGGTCGCGCACGATGGCGATGCCACTGTCGTACGGGGTGTTCAGGGTCTTGTGCGCATCCGTGGCCCACGAATCGGCCTGCTCGAATCCGGCCATCAGCGGTCGTAGCTCCGGCACGGCGGCGGCCCACAGCCCGAACGCGCCGTCCACGTGCACCCAGGCACCTGCTTCGTGGGCCAGCGGCACGATCCGATCGAACGGGTCGAAGGCGCCGGAGTGGATGTTGCCTGCCTGGGCGCAGACGATCGTCGGCGCCGATGATCGCGCGAAGGCCTCGGCGAGCGCGTCGGCATCCATCCGGCCCTGGTCATCGACGGCCACGTGCTCGGGAGCGCCGAGGCCCAGATAGCGCAGCGCCAGATCGACGGAGCTGTGCACCTCGGCGCCGGTCAGCACGCGAACTCGGGGCGCTCCGCTGAGGCCGAGCCGGTCCACCTGCCAACCCAGCGCGCCGAGCAGGTGATCGCGGGCCGAGGCGAGGCCGGTGAAGTTGGCCATCGTGGCGCCGGTGACGAAACCCACCCCGGCATCGGGTGGCAGGCCGAGGGCGTCCAGCGTCCAACGGGCGGCGGCGTCCTCGACCCCGATCACTCCGGGCGTCGCATCGCGCATGCCCGCGTTCTGGTCCCAGGCCGAGACGAGCCAGTCAGCGGCGAGCGCCGCAGGCAGGGTGCCGCCCATCACCCAGCCGTAGAAGCGGCCCGAGTTGACCGCGAGTAGACCTGGCTCGACGATCGCCGCCAGCTGTTCGACGACGCTCTCGGCGCTGAGCCCCTGCGTGGGCAGTGGGCCGGCGAGGGCCGCCGCGATCGACTCGATGCCCTGTTCGGCCGGCACCTTGCGGGTGGGCAAGCTGTCCAACCAGCGCTCGGCGGCCAGGTGCGCGGCGGTGAGTTCGGGTCTCGATGCGGTGGGCATCTCGACACTGTGGGCCGCGCCTCGGCGCCCGTCAATGCGCGGAACTACGTATCCGGCTGACCGGGAGCGGACACTGGCCGCTCGCCTGCCGGCCGCCCCCAAAGACAGTGTGAGTTTGGGCCGGGTACTCACAGCCCGAACTCACACCGTCTTTTAGAGCAGGGGGTTCGGCAACGCTCAACCGGCCGCCCGAGCGCGAATTCCTGCGCTCTCGGCCGCGTTCAGAGCGCGCATCAGCGGCCCGTAGTGGTTCTGGACGGCAGCGCGGTACGCCTCCAGGTCGCCGCTCATCGCCGTCTCGAGCATCGCCCGGTGGGCCAGGGCCGTTTCGGTCAGATCGCGTGGGCTGGGCACGCCGAGCCGCGGCGCGACCTGGGTGTGCACGTCCCAGAACGCGGTGACCAACTCGCAGTAGAGCTGGTTGTCGGTGCGCTCGGCCAGCCCGAGGTGAAAGGCCCGGTCGATGCTCGCGAAGTCCTGGTTGCGGGCGCTCGCCTCGTCCATCTCGTCGCACAGGGCGAGCAGCTCCTCCGCCGGCTCGCCCGACAGTCGCTCCACGATGCCGGGAGCCAGGGCGAGATCGAGCGCGACCCGCACCTCGACCACCTGCCGCAGGGTCTGGAAGTCGTCGCCCGCGAGCAGCACGCCCTTGAAGGCAAGTCCCTCGACCAGCGGACGCAGCGACAACTGACCGATGAAGGTGCCGGTGCCATGGCGTACCTCGAGGATGTCCAGCGTCACCAGCGTCCGGATCGCCTCGCGCAGGCTGGAGCGCGACACGTCCAGCAGGGTCATCAGGTCGGCCTCGGTGGGCAGCGGATCACCGGGTCGAAGCTCGCGGGCGAGGATCAGGTCCTTGATCGCCTGGATGCTCTGCCGCAGCCTCAGCGGCTCGCGTTGTTTTTGCATCATGACTTCTCCTCGCCGTGGATCATGTGCTTATAATGGCACGACATCAGACATCAGACGTCGTATGACTACAAAGGAGTTTCAAAATGACGAACGTGGCGCCGATCACCTCGCGACGCGGTCTCTTCAAGCTGGCCGGGGCAATGGGTGCGGCGGCGGCCTTCGCCGGCACCCTTTCGGCCTGCGGCACCAGCCCGGCCCAGCGCACCAGCGAGGCCACCAACGTGAAGGGGCCGACCATCCGGGCCGCGATCTCGTACGAGCTCGGCACCAACGGCTTCGACCCGATGACCACCACTTCGGCGCTCACCGTCGCCGCCAACTGGCACACCATGGAGGGCCTGACCGAGATCCTGCCGTCCGGGGATCGCCAGGTGTACGCGGCCCTCGGCAAGGCGCTGCCCAAGAAGGTGAACGATCTGACCTACGAGGTCACGCTGCGCGAGGGGGCCACCTTCCACAACGGAACCCCGGTCACCCCCGAGGACGTCGTCTACAGCTTCGAGCGCGTGCTCGACCCGAACAACAAGAGCCTCTACGCCGGCTTCATCGGATTCCTCGACAAGGTCGAGAAGAAGGACGCCACGTCGGTCACGATCAAGCTCAAGCAGCCCTACTCGCTGGTCGCCGAGCGGCTCGCGGTGGTCAAGGTGGTGCCGAAGGCGGCCGCCACCGCCGACCCCAAGGCGTTCGACGCCAACCCGGTCGGCACCGGCCCCTACAAGATGGTCGACAACTCCGCCACGTCGAAGCAGGTCGTGTTCGAGAAGTTCGAGGACTACACCGGCCCGCGTCCGGCGAAGGCGAACTCGATGGTCTGGAAGGTCATGCCGGACGACGCCACCCGCATGAACGCGCTGACCTCCAAGGCCGTCTCAGCGGTCGATCTGGTGCCAGACCTGTCCATCCAATCGCTGAAGGCGACCTCGGCCGTCGAGTCGGTGCAGGGGTTCGCTCTGCTCTTCGCCATGTTCAACTGCGGCAGCGCGCCGTTCAACAATGTGAAGAACCGGCAGGGCTTCCTGTGGGCGCTCGACATGGAGAACATCGTCAAGACCGCCTACTTGGGCAACGCGACCCCCGCGACCAGCTTTCTGCAGGAGACGCATCCGGCCTACCACAAGGCCAAGAACGTCTACACGCTCGACTTGGCGAAGGCCAAGTCGCTGTTCGCCGACACCGGGCTGAAGTCGATCCGGCTGCTCTGCACCGACCACGCCTGGGTGAAGAAGGCCACGCCGATCATCAAGTCGAACCTCGAAGCCGCCGGACTGACTGTCGACTTCACCGAGAAGAAGTCGGCCGACGTCTACACCACGATCGATGCCGATCCGAACGCCTTCGACGCCGTTATCGCTCCTGGTGACCCGTCGGTGTTCGGTGCCGACGCCGACCTCGCCCTGCGCTGGTGGTACGGCGCCGACACCTGGACCGACAAGCGCATGCATTGGAAGGGTCAGGACAGCTACGACCAGATGCAAACGCTGCTGGACAAGGCGATCACCCGCACCGGCAATGCCCAGCAGCAGACCTGGAACGACGTGTTCGACCTGGCCAGTGAGGTCGTGCCGATGTACCCGCTGTTCCACCGCAAGTCGACCACCGGCTACGACAGCGGCACCTTGACCGACTTCAAGCCGATCGCACTGACCGGCCTGTCGTTCCTCGGCACCGCCACCAAGTGACCCGTCGCGGCGCCGGCCCACCGCCGGGCGCCGCCCAGCCAGGAGCCTGCAATGACCACACTGCTACGCCTGATCGGACGACGACTGATCGCCTTCCCGATCATGGTGCTGGGCGTGACCCTGCTGGTGTTCTTCGTGATGGCTTTCTCTCCGGTGGATCCGGCCCAGCTCGCGCTGGGCGAATCCGCATCGGACGAGGCCCTCGCGAAGTACCGTGCAGAACACGGCCTCGACCAACCCCTACCGGTGCGCTACCTGCTGTTCCTGGGCGGGCTGGTGCGGGGCGACCTCGGCACCAGCGCCGGCAACGTGCCGGTCACCGAGTTCGTTTCCAAGGCATTTCCGATCACCCTGCAGCTGACCCTGATCGGTCTGGCGTTGGCGATCGTGCTGTCCCTGGTTCTCGGTGTGGTAGCCGCGCTGTTCCGCGACCGCTGGCCCGACCAGGCGATCCGGGTGGTCTCCATCGCCGCCCTCGCCACCCCGTCGTTCTGGCTGGCGATCCTGCTGATCCAATGGCTGTCGACCGTGCCGGGCGGTGCCGGGCTGTATCCGGCGGTGATCTCGGACTGGGTGCCGTTCAGCAACGACCCCGGCATCTTCATCAACAACATCTCTCTGCCCGCCCTCGCGCTGGCCGTGCCGGTGGCCGGCTCGCTGACCCGGGTGGTGCGCACGTCCATGGTCGAAGAACTCGACCGCGACTACGTGCGCACCGCCATCGGGGCAGGCATCCCGAAGCCCGTCGTGGTGGCTCGCAATGTGCTGCGCAACGCGCTGATCACCCCGATCACGGTGCTCGGCCTGCGGGTCGGCTACATGATGGGCGGCGCGGTGATCATCGAGATCATCTTCAACATTCAGGCGATGGGACAGCTGATCCTGGACGGGGTCACCCGCAACGACGTGTTCCTGGTGCAGGGCGTCACGCTGACCGTCGCCATCGCCTTCATCGTCATCAACATTCTCGTGGACGTGCTGTACGTCCTGGTGAACCCCCGGATCAGGACGGTCTGACATGCGACGAACTCTTGCCGAACGACTCGCCGAGCCCGGCCTGCGGCTACGGGCGATGTCTGTTCCCGCCCAGGTGGCCCTGGCCGTCGTGTTCCTGATGGTGCTGGCCTGCGCGCTGGCCCCGGTGCTGGCCGCCGACCCGTTCCTGACCACCACCCCCGCCCTGGCGCCCGGCGCCGACCACTGGTTCGGCACTGACGCCATCGGCCGCGACGTGTTCGCCCGGGTGCTCTACGGCGGCCGCTACTCCCTGATGATCGGCCTGCTCGCCACCCTGGTGGCGATGATCGCCGCCGCGGTGCTCGGCTCGATCGCCGCAACCGCCGGACGCGCCGTCTCCGAGGTGCTGATGCGCATCCTCGACATCATCATGAGCTTTCCCGGCATCGCGCTGGCTGCCGTGTTCGTGGCCGTCTGGGGCCGCTCGATCCCGGTCTTGATCGGCGCCATCGCCTTTCTCTACACCCCGCAGCTGACCCGGGTGGTGCGCGCCAACGTGCTAGCCCAGTTCGGCGAGGACTACGTGGCCGCCTCTCGGGTGATGGGCGCACGCACCTGGTGGATCCTGAGCAAGCACGTGGCGCGCAACTGCCTCGCCCCGATCCTGGTGTTCGCCACCGTGCTGGTGGCCGACGCGATCGTGTTCGAGGCGTCCCTTTCGTTCATCAACGCCGGCGTGAGGCCCCCCGAACCGTCCTGGGGCAACGTGCTGGCCGACGGCAAGCAACTGCTGATCATCGGGGGCTGGTGGGCCACCTTCTTTCCCGGCCTGATGATCCTGATCACCGTGCTGGCGCTGAACGTCCTGGCCGAGAGCCTGACCGACGCGATGGTGTCGCCCAAGCTGCGCCGCAAGGTGAAGCTGCCCGACGCGGTCGAGCAGAAGGCTGCCCCCGTTGCCGCGTTGCCCCCGGCTGAGGTCGGCGTTCCGCTGGCCGACCGTCTGGCGGCCCTGGCCCTGGTCGAGGGCACACGCACCGACCGCCTGGTCTACGCCGGCGACGCGACCCCGCTGCTCGAGGTGCGCAACCTGAGCATCCGGTTCCCCGAGGCCCACGGCGAAGTGGACGTCGTCGACAACGTGTCGTTCAGCGTCCGTCCGGGCGAGACGATGGGCCTGGTGGGCGAGTCGGGCTGCGGCAAGTCGATCACCTCGATGGCGATCATGGGCCTGCTGCCCAAGTCGGCGGAACTGACCGGCGAGATCATCTTCGGCGGCGAGAACCTGCTGACCCTGAAGCCGGGCCCGCGCAACGCGCTGCGCGGCCACCAGATCGCGATGATCTATCAGGACGCGCTCAGTTCGCTGAACCCGTCCATGCTGATCAAGGCGCAGCTCAAGCAGCTGACCAGCCGGGGCGGCACACGCAGCGCCGAGGAGTTGCTCGAACTCGTCGGACTCGACCCCGTGCGCACGCTGGCGTCCTACCCGCACGAACTCTCGGGTGGGCAGCGGCAGCGGGTGCTGATCGCGATGGCGCTGACTCGTGACCCCAAGCTGGTAATCGCCGACGAGCCCACCACCGCACTCGATGTGACCGTGCAGCGGCAGGTGATCGACCTGCTCAACGACCTGCGCGAGACGCTGGGCTTCGCGATGGTGTTCGTCTCGCACGACCTGGCGCTGGTGGCCAGCGTCGCCCACAAGGTGACCGTGATGTATGCGGGCCAGGTGGTCGAATCCGGCCCGACCCGCGAACTGCTGCTCGACCCGCGGCACGAGTACACCCGCGGCCTGCTCGGCGCGGTGCTCTCAATCGAGTCGAGTGCCGGACGCCTGCACCAGGTGCCCGGGGTGGTGCCCTCGCCGAGCGAGTCCGTCGCCGGTGACAGGTTCTCGCCCCGATCGTCGCGGCCCGAGGTGGGACGCGACGTCCGCTCCGAACTCGTCACTCTGCCGGGCACCGATCACGCCGTCGCACTGCACGCCGACCAACTCGAGGAGGTGCGCCGATGAGCGCTCCGGTGATGGAACTCAAGGACGTGCACGTCGTGCACCGCACCCGTACCGGCGGGCTGTTCCGGCCGGGCACCGTCCGGGCGGTGGACGGAGTCGACTTCAGCATCGCCCGCGGCGAGACCGTCGGAGTGGTGGGCGAGTCGGGCTCCGGCAAGACCACGCTGGCCCGTGTGCTGGTCGGCCTGCAGCCGGCCACTTCGGGTCAGGTCTTCTTCAACGGCGCCCCGCTGCGCTACGACGCGGCCTCCCGCCGCACGCTGGGCCGGTCGGTCTCGGTCGTCTTCCAGGATCCGGCCACGGCCCTCAACCCGCGCATGGTGGTGCGCGACCAGCTGATGGATCCGCTGAACGTGCACCAGATCGGCACCCCCGACGAGCGCGCCCGCCGGGTGCGTGAGCTGCTCGGCCTGGTCGGGCTGCCGTCCTCGGCTCTGGACGTGCTGCCACGGCAGATCTCCGGCGGCCAGCGCCAGCGGGTCGCGATCGCTCGGGCCCTGGCGCTCGAGCCCGAGGTAGTGATCGCCGACGAACCCACCTCGGCGCTGGACGTGTCGGTGCGTGCCCAAGTGCTCAACCTGCTGGGCGACCTCAAAGAGGCGCTCGGCCTGGGCATGGTGTTCATCAGCCACGACATCTCGACCGTGCGGCACGTGTCGGATCGCATCGTCGTGATGAATCGCGGACAGGTGGTCGAGTCCGCCCCCACCGAGCAGTTGTTCTCCGACCCGAGCCACGCCTACACCCGCACTCTGCTGAGCGCGGTCCCGTCCCTCTTGCGAATCTAGGAACCCTGATGAACTTTCGCGGCATTGTTCCGCCCCTGGTCACCCCCATGTTGCCCGACGGCAGCCTCGACCTGCCCAGCCTCGACCGCCTGGTCGACCATCTGGTCGACGCCGGCGTCGACGGGCTGTTCGTGCTCGGCTCGTCCGGCCAGGTGGCCTACCTGACCGACGCCGAGCGCGACCAGGTCGTCGACCGGGTGGTCGCCCGGGCCGCCGGACGGCTGCCGGTGGTGTCCGGCGCGCTCGACCTGACCGCGTCCCGGGTGATCGCCCAGGCCCGCCGGGCGGCCGACCTGGGCGTGGACGGGGTGGTCGTCACGGCGCCGCTCTACGCGCTGAACGACACCGAAGAGATCCGTCGTCACTTCGAGCGGATCGGTGCCGCCGTCTCGGTGCCGGTGCTCGCCTACGACGTGCCGGTGCGGGTCGGCAGCAAGCTGAGCCCCGAGCTGATGCTGACGCTGGCCGCACAGGGTGCGATCGCCGCGGTGAAGGACTCCTCGGGTGACGACGTGTCTTTCCGCCGGTTGGTGGCCCTGAACGCCGAAGCGGGGCATCCGCTCGACCTGCTCACCGGCCACGAAGTGATGTGCGACGGCATGGCCCTGCTCGGTGCCGACGGCGCGGTGCCCGGGCTGTCCAACGTCGATCCGGCCGGCTACGTGCGGCTCTGGCGCGCGGCACAGGCCGGCGACTGGGCCGGCGCTGCGGCCGAGCAGGCTCGGCTGGAGCGGGTGTTCCGCATCGTGCAGGTGCCGGTCGGACGCTCCGGCGACGCCGGCGGCATCGGTGCGTTCAAGGCGGCGCTCGCGCTGCTCGGCGTGATCGATCACGCCGCCATGCCCGACCCGCTGCGCGGCCTCGGTGAGCCCGAAACCGAGGGCATCCGGCGCGTGCTGCAGGGGGTCGGCCTGCGGTGAAATCCGTTGTGGGCGTGGATCTGGGTGGCACCAAGACGGTCGCCGCGCTGGTCGAGCCGGACGGCACGCGTGGCCCGGCCGTGCAGGCCGCAACCCCCGCCGCGGACGGTCCGGGGGCGGTGCTCGACGTGGTCGCGGCACTCGTCCGTGAGGCCGCCGGTGAGGCCGAGATCGGCGGCGTCGGCATTGGCACCGCGGGAATCGTGAACGGCGCCGGCACCGTCGTGTCGGCCACCGAGACCTTCTCCGGTTGGGTGGGCACCGACCTGGTCGCGGGACTGCGCCGGCGATTGCCGGTCGCCGGCCGGGTCGCGGTGATCAACGACGTGGACGCCCACCTGCTGGGCGAGGCCTGGCTCGGCGCGGCGCGTGGCCACTCATCGGCGCTGATGGTGGCGGTCGGCACCGGCGTCGGGGGAGCGCTGCTGGTGAACGGACGGCTCTGGCGCGGCGCCCGGGGTGCTGCCGGCGAACTGGGCCACGTGCCGGCGCCGGGCGCCGAGGGCATGCACTGCCCCTGCGGCCGACTGGGCCATCTGGAGGCTTTGGCCGCCGGTCCGGGCATCGCGCGTGCGTACCGTGCGGCCTCCGGCACCGACTCGGACTCGCGGCAGGTGTTCGCGTTGGCCGGCTCGGGTGATCCGACGGCCACTGAGGTCGTCCGCGCCGCTGCTGCCGGTTTGGGCCGGGCCGTCGCGGGGCTGGTGACCACCTTCGACCCCGGCTGCGTAGTGGTCGGCGGCGGGGTCGCCGAGGCCGGTGGTCCGTGGTGGCCGACGGTGGTCGAATCCTGCCGCCACGAGCTCGTGGACGCCTTCGCCGACCTGCCCCTGCAACGGGCCGAGTTGGGGGCCGGGGCCGCAGTGCTCGGTGCTGCCCGAGAAGTCTTCGAACACGAGGGAGCAAGACGGTGAATGACGTGCTGAACCGCCTGCGGGGCGGCCTGGTGGTGTCGTGCCAGGCCTATCCGGGTGAGCCGATGCTCGATCCGCGCACGATGACCCAGGTCGCACTGGCCGCCGTCACCGGTGGCGCGGCGGCGATCCGGGCCAAGGGTCTGGACGATCTGCGCGCCATGCGTCCGGTGTTGCAGGTGCCGATGATCGGCCTGGTCAAGGTCGGCTCCAGCGGGGTTTTCATCACCCCGACGCTGGTCGACGCCCTGGCCGTGGCCGCGACCGGCTGCGAGATCGTGGCGCTCGACGGCACCCGGCGAGCTCGTCCGGACGGTTTGTCGCTGGCCGACACAATCGAAGGGGTGAAGCGCGAGTTCCCCGACGTGCTGATCATGGCCGACTGCGGCTCGGTCGGCGACGCTGCCGCGGCACAGGAGGCGGGGGCCGACCTGCTGGGCACCACGCTGGCCGGCTACTCCGATGAGCGTCCCAAGACCGAGGGCCCCGACTGGCAGGTGGTCGACGAGGTGGTGGCGCTCGCGCAGGTTCCGGTTCTGGTTGAGGGTCGGGTCCATTCGCCGGCGCAAGCAGCCGAGGCGATCCGCCGGGGCGCCTGGGCAGCGGTGGTCGGCACCGCGATCACCCACCCGGCCACGATCACGGGCTGGTTCGCAGCAGCCGTGCAGAGCGCTGCCAACGAAGGTGTTGGGAGTGAATGAAACGCCGGTCGTCGCTCTCGCCCGTTCGGGCGATCCTTCGCCGGGGGCGGCGTTCGACCGTCCGTGTTACCGGGTGCCGGCCCTGGCCGTGACCGCCACCGGACGCGTGATCGCAATCTGGGACGTGCGCCTGGACTGGCGCGACCTGCCCGGCGACTTCGACCTGGTGCAGCGAACCTCGGACGACAACGGCCTCACCTGGAGCGCGACGCGGGTGCTGCGGGCGCATGAACCGGAGCGCGGTTTCGGCGATGCCAGCCTGACCGCAGACCCGTTGAGCGGCCGGTTGCTGTGCTGGTACACCGCCAGCACCGGGCACAACTACTTCACCGCCCGACCGGGCGACGGCCTGCAGTCGTGGCTGGCGATCTCGGACGACGACGGCGAAACCTGGTCGCATCGGGAGTACACGGACGCGCTGCGGCCGGCCTGGGCCGGCGGCATGTTCGCCGCATCCGGCAACGGGATCGTGCTGAAGCAGGGAGCTTCGGCTGGAACGCTGCTGCAGCCGTTCGTGCTGCGCGAGCCGTCCGAAGGTCTCGATTTCGCGGCGGTCGCGAGCAGCGTGGACGGGGGTGCGTCCTGGCGGCTCGGCCCACGAGTAGGACCCGCCTGCGACGAGGGCAAGGTGGTCGAGCTGAACGACGGACGGGTGCTGCTGCACGCCCGTTCGAGGCCGTTGCGCAAGCGGGCGATCGCTACTGGACCGGATTTCGCTTTCGAGTCGCCCGCCCCGGATCTGGCCCTGATCGAGCCAGGCTGCAACGGGGGTCTGACCAGCTGGGCGGGACGACTGGCTTGCACGTTGCTGGACGATCCGCGGAACCGCCGCCGCCTGGTGCTGCGGCTCTCGGACGACGACGGCAACTCCTGGGGCGCGCCCATGCTGCTGGTTGAGGGCGCGGCCGGCTACTCGGTGATCACCGAACTGGCGGACGGAGCCCTCGGCATCGTCTACGAGAGCGGCGACTACGCCGGCATCACCTTTCGCCGCATCACGCGGGAGGAGGCGGGCCTCGACGGGCCTGGTCACCGTGCAGGCGATCGTCGGCTCAACAGACTCGGCTCGCGACCGGTGGTCGCCCCGGTCTCTTCCCACCTCGAATAGGAAGACTCCGGTCGGCCCCGCAGAAACACTGTGAGTTTGGGCCGGGTACTCACAGCCCAGACTCACACTCTCTTCGAGAGCAGAGGTAGTAATACGCTCAACCGGCCGCCTCAGGCGTGCGTGAGCTCTCGTTCGACGACCTGCGCAGCCGGCCGATCGGCTGCCCGCAGGAACATCGGTCGAAGTCCGAACCTGCGTAGTACGAACCAGGTCAGGTTGAATGCGGTCAGGGCGAGGGTGAGGGCGGCGGCGGCGACGGTGCCTGGATCGGGCAGGAGCACCGCCCAGGTGATCCACAGGGCCTGATTGACGAACGCCAGCACCAGGAACAGTGGCGAGATGCCGGTGACCTTGGCTGCTCGGACGACTTCGATGCTCTGGCCGGTGTTGGCCAACAGGCCGGGAATGATCGCCGCAATGCCGAATGCAAGTGATCCCAGCTGAACATCGACGGCGATGATGACGGCAGCCGCTGCCAGCGAGGGCAGCAGCACTGTGGGCAGTGAGCGCCCGAGCGAGCGGCTCAACAACACCAGCAGGGGCAGGGTCGTGCCGAGTGCAACGGCGTTGGTGACCAGCTGCGGCGGCTGGTTGATCTGCAGTCCGTGCGCGAACCAGACGATGTTCAACACCAGCACGGCCCGCCAGGCGAACAGCGATAGC
>Ga0209277_10000963_pt1 | contig 14452 bp, 11 predicted proteins | sample JI81AbrownDNA_FD_187503 | JGI IMG/M metagenome (GOLD analysis project Ga0209277, IMG submission 187503) | Wastewater effluent complex algal communities from Wisconsin, to seasonally profile nutrient transformation and Carbon sequestration -... | ecosystem: Engineered > WWTP > Effluent > Algae... | reverse complement strand
ATAGGCCAGCTGCCCCATCGGCGTGGCTGCGCTGTTGGCCTCCCAACGAACCTGCACCCGACCGCCTGCCGTCTGCACCCCGTTGCACGACGAAGGCATTTCCTCTGCACGCGAACGCTTCAATTTCGACTCACCCATCGGGTGACTCCCTCGATCAAGCTCAAAGCCACAGCCTGCCAGCGATTCGAGCAAGCGGCACATCATCAACTGAGATTTTTAGGTTGAAAAGGCACGCTGCGTGCAGAAAAGCCCGGCCGAGCCGGCGAGCAGCGCAGGGAAGTCGGCCGTAGGCCGACCGGTGAAGCCGGGTCGCCTTCTTTGCCTACTTTTCTGGCGCAGCAAGAAAGCCGGGCGCCTGCGGGGGGCGCGACCCCGGCCAAGGATAGGTCAGTCAACGAAAAGCCCCGCGCCTGGGCCAGGAATCGCGCCATGGCATCCCGAACCCGCGGGCCGGCGCGCCGCTTGATGCCGGGCGCCGGCCAACCGGTCAGTTCGTCCGTGGCTCCCAGCCGCCTCCCAGCGCCTTGAACAGTTCCACCGACGCGCCCAGCCGGGCTTGCCGGTTCTGGACCCATGCGAGGGTGGCTTCGTTGGCGGTGCGCTGGGCGGTGAGCACTTCGAGGTAAGGCGAGTAGCCGCCGTCGTAACGCACCTCGGCGAGCTGGCGGGCGCGCTGGGCAGCGCTCATGGCGCGGCCGTAGGCGTCTTCGGCGTCGCTGCTCTGGCGCAGCTTGACGAGGGCGTCGTTCACTTCGCGGAAGGCGCTTTGGGCCGCCTTGCGGTAGCTCTCGAGGCTTTGCTTCTGCTGGGCCGTAACCTGATCCACCTGGGCGCGCAGGCGGCCGCCTTCGAAAATGGGCTGGGTGATGCCGGCGCCCAGCGACCAGACCGCGGCCGGTGCGTTGAAGAGCTGCGACAGATCCTTGCTTTCGCGCCCGTAGGTACCGGTGAGCGTGATGCTGGGGAAGAGTGCGGCCTTGGCCACGCCGATGCGGGCATTGGCGGCGATCAGCTCGGCTTCGGCCTGGCGCACGTCGGGGCGGGCTTCGAGCAGGGTCGAGGGCAGCCCCGCCGGCGGCACCGGCGGCACCGGCAGGTTGCGCAGGTCGCCCGGCGCGATGTGCAGGCCGGGCTGGCCGACCAGCAAGCCGAGCAGGTTTTCTGCGAGGGCGCGGGCCTTTTCGAGTTCGAGCTGCGCGGCGCTGTAGCCGGCCAGCGCGCCTTCGGCCTGCTGGACGTCGAGCTGCGACACGATGCCACCCTCGAAGCGGGTGCGGGTGAGCCGGGTGCTGCTGGCCTGGCTGGTCACGGTGTCGCGGGTGACCAGCAGTTCGGCGTCGATGGCGCGCAGGTTGAGGTAGGCCTGGACGACCGCCGAGGCGAGGCTGAGGGACACCGTTTCGCTGGCGTAGCGGGTGCCCAGGGCCTGGGCGCGGGCCGCTTCGGAGGCGCGCCGCAGCTTGCCCCACACGTCGAGTTCGAAGGCGGTCGACAGGCCGATCTTGTTGGTGGTGCGCACCAGCCCCCTGGGCGGGGTGGTGTTGGGCAGGATGGTGCGGGCGCGGCCGGTTGAGGCGTTGGCATTGACCTGCGGCAGCAGCGCGGCGTCCACCTGGCGCAGCACGGCGTCGGCTTCCTCGATACGCGCCGCGGCGATCATGGCGTCGGGGCTGGTAGCGAGGGCCTGGCTGACGAGTGCGTCGAGCCGGGCATCGCCGAACAGCGTCCACCAATTGCTGGAGATGGCCGGACTGGTGGCCTGCGGGGCGGCGGCGTACTGCGCCGGCAGCTGGATCTGCGCTTCGGGGCGCACGTAGTCGGGGCCGAGGGTGCAGCCGGCCAGCGCACCGGCGACGGCCACGACTGCGAGGGTCAGGCGGGGGCGGATCATGGCTTCACCTCCTGGTGGGCGGAGTGGCTGTCGGGCAGGTCGCCGGCCGGCAGCTTGCTGCGGCTGAGCCACTTGTAGAACAGGGGCACGAAGATGGTGGCGATGAAGGTGGCGGCGAGCATGCCGCCAACCACGCCGGTGCCCATCGAGCGGCGGGCGGCCGAGCCGGCGCCGGACGAGATGGCCAGCGGCAGCACGCCGAGCACGAAGGCCAGCGAGGTCATCACGATGGGACGAAAGCGCAGGCGGGCCGCTTCGAGTGCCGCTTCGACGACGCCCATGCCTTCGGCCTGTTTCTGGGCCGCGAACTCGACGATCAGGATGGCGTTCTTGGCCGCCAGCCCCACCAGCACCAGCAGGCCGATCTGGAAGTAGATGTCGTTGGGCATGCCGCGGATGAGCACCGCGACGAGGGCGCCGAACATGGCGAAGGGCACCGCCATGATCACGGCCAGCGGCAGCGACCACTTTTCGTACTGGGCGGCGAGGATCAGGAACACCATGATGATGCCGAACACGAAGGCGATGATGGAGGCGCTGCCGGTGCGCTTTTCCTGGAAGGCCTGGCCGACCCATTCGGTGCGGAAACCTTCGGGCAGCGTGGCCTTGGAGACTTCTTCCACCGCCTTGATGGCGTCGCCCGAGCTGTAGCCCGGTGCGGCATTGCCGAGTACCTTGGCGGCCACGAAACCGTTGAAACGCTCGACCATTTCGGCGCCGGTGATGGTCTTGACCGTGGCGACGGCCGACAGGGGCACCATGGCGCCGCTGGCGGCACGCACGTAGGGCTTGAGCAGGTCGTCCGGCTTCATGCGGTTGTTGGCGTCGGCCTGCACCAGCACCTTGTAGGTCTTGCCGCTGCGGTTGAAGTCATTCACGTACAGCGAGCCGGTGTTGGATTGCAGGGTGGCGTAGATGGCGTCGAGCGCGATGCCCATCGAGAGGGCCTTGGGCTCGTCCACTTCCACGTAGAGCTGCGGTGCGGTCACCCGGAAGAAGGTGTTCAGGCCGGCCAGTTCGGGGCGCTTCTTGAGGGCTTCGACGAACTGGGCGGTGATTGCCGCGAGCTGCTTGGCGTCGCCGTCGGCGCGGTTCTGGACGTACACCTCAAAGCCGCCGGCGGTGCCGAGGCCCTGGATGGGCGGCGGGTTGAACACCAGCCCCATGCCATCGGAGAGGCTCATGCCGGCGCCCATGAACTGGCCGGCCCTTTCTCCGGTGGTGATGGTGCGCGCTTCCCAGGGCTTGAAGACGATGAAGGTCGTCGCCACGCTGGGCCGGTTGTTGCCGGTGATGAAGTCCACACCGTTGATGAAGAAGATGTTCTCGATGTCTTCATTCATGATGCGCTGGCGCATCTGCTCGGCCGCCACGCCGGTACGCTGGGCCGAGGCGCCGTCGCTGAGGGTGACGAAGCCGAACAGGTAGCCCTGGTCTTCGGACGGCACGAAGCTGCCCGGCACGATGCGCAACAGGCCAAAGGCGCCGCCCACGGTGAGCAGGAACACCAGGGTGCCGATGATGCCGTGGCGCAGGGTCAGGCCGACGATTTTGGTGTAGGAGTGGGTGAAGGCATCGAAGGTCCGGTTGAAGGGGCGGAAAATCGGCTTTTCTTCGTGGGTCGGCTTGAGCAGCAGGGCGCACAGGGCCGGCGTGAGCGTCAGGGCGACGATGCCGGAGATCACCACGGCCACGGCCACGGTAACGGCGAACTGCTGGTAGAGCTTGCCGGCGATGCCGCCGAGGAAGGCCACCGGGATGAACACCGCACACAGCACCAGCACGATGGCGACGACGGCGCCCGAGACTTCGCGCATGGCCTCGATGGCGGCCTCTTTCGGTGACATCTTGCGCTCGTTCATCAGCCGCTCGACGTTTTCGAGCACGACGATGGCGTCATCCACGACGATGCCGATGGCCAGCACCATGGCGAACAGGGTCAGGGTGTTGATCGAGAAACCGAACAGCCACATGCCGGCAAAAGTGCCCACCAGCGACACCGGCACCGCCACGATGGGAATCAGCGTGGCGCGCCAGTTCTGCAGGAAGACATAGACCACGGCGATCACCAGCAGGGCCGCCTCGCCAAGGGTCCACAGCACTTCCTTGGCGGATTCCTGGATGAAGCGGGTGGTGTCGTAGGGGACGAAATATTCCATGCCCTTCGGGAAGTTCTTCGACATTTCCTCGAGGCGTGCCTTCACCAGCTTGGCGGTGTTCAGCGCATTGGCGCCCGACTGCAGGTAGACGCCCATGCCGGACACCGGTGCGCCGTTCACCTTGCCGCTGCGGTCGTAGCTGTCGGCGCCCAGTTCGATGCGCGCCACGTCTTTCAGGCGCACCATGCCGTTGGCTCCGTCGGCGCGCAGCACGATGTTGCCGAAGTCTTCGGTGCTCAGCAGGCGGCCCTTGGCGGTGACGGTGTAGGTGAGCTGCTGACCGTTGGTCACCGGTTCGGCGCCGATCTTGCCGGCGGCGTTCTGGGTGTTCTGGACCCTGATGGCGGCGGCAACGTCGGAGGTGGTGATGCCGAGCTTGGCCATCACGTTCGGCTTCAGCCACACCCGCATGGCGTAGACCGGGTCGAACTGCTGGGCGTCGCCGACACCGGGAATCCGGCGGATTTCCTCGATGACGTTGAGCGCCACGTAGTTGGACAGGTAGAGCGCGTCGAGGGACTGGTCGGGCGAACGCACCGCGGCCAGCATCAGGATGTTGTTGGAGCGCTTCTGCACCAGCACGCCGGTGCGCCGCACGTCATCGGGCAGGCGCGGCTCGGCCACCTTGACCCGGTTGTTCACGGCGATCAGGGCGGTGTCCGGGTTGGTGCCCACCTCGAAGGTGGCGGTGATGCTGACCGTGCCGTTGGAGGTGCTCTGGGAGTTGTAGTAAAGCAGGCCTTCAACGCCCGAGAGCTGTTCCTCGATGGGTGCCGCGACGGTCTTGGAGAGGGTTTCGGCGTTGGCGCCGGGGAAAGTGGCGGAGATGATCACCGTGGGCGGCGTGATCTCCGGGTATTGGGCGACCGGCAGCGTGAGCGAGGCCATGAGGCCGGCGATCATGATGATGATCGAGATGACCGATGCGAAGATCGGTCGGCTGATGAAGAAGCGTGACATGCGTGGTGCTCCCTTAACCCTTGGCCGGCGCCGCGGCGGGTGCGCCCGGCTTGGCGCCGGCGCCCGGACCCTGGCCCGGCGCGTGGGGCGCCACGGTGGCACCTGGGCGAACCTTGATCAGGTTGTCGATGATCACCTTGTCGCCGGCCTTGAGGCCGCCCGTGATGATCCAGTCCTTGCCGCTCCACTGGCCGGTCTTGACCGGACGCGGCTCGACCTTGTTGTCGGCGCCGGCGAGCATCACCACCGGGCCCATGTCCGTCTGCATCACGGCGCCCTGGGGCACCTTGAAAACGCCGTCGCGCTCGCCGGTGATCAGGCGGGCCCGTACGAACTGGCCCGGCATCAGGCGGCCTTCGGCATTGGCAAATTCGCCGCGCAGTTGCTGCGTGCCCAGCTTGGGGTCGATCTGGCTGGCGGCAAAGTTGAGCTTGCCGCGCACCGGGTAGATGCTGCCGTCGGGCAGGATCAGCTCGATGCCGCGGATCGCCTGGGCGCGAAAGCGCCCCTCGGGCATCGCGGCGGCCAGCTCGGCGTCATTCACCGAAAAGCGCACCCAGATCGGGTTCACCTGCACGAGGGTGGTCAGCAGGGTGCCGCCGCCGGTGGCGACGAGGGTGCCTTCCGACACCTGCGCCCGGCCGGTCATGCCGCTCACCGGGGCGGTGACGGTGGCGTAGGAGAGGTTCAGCTCGGCCTGGCGCAGGCTGGCCTGGGCGGCCTGCACGGAGGCCTGGGCCACCGCATTGTCGGAGCTGGCGGTGTCGTATTCACGCTGGCTGATGGCCTGCTGCGCGAGCAGGCCCTTGAGGCGCGCCGCCTCACGCTGGGTCTGGTCCACGCGGGCCTTGGTTTCGGCGAGCTGGGCCTTGGCCTGGGCCACGGCCACTTCGAGCGGCGCCCGGTCGATCTGGAACAGGGGCTGACCAGCCTTTACGGTGGCGCCTTCTTCATACACGCGCTTCATCAGGATGCCGCCGACGCGGGCACGCACTTCCACTTCTCGCGCACCTTCGGTCTGGGCGACGGCCTCGATGCTGGTCTCGGCTTTGGTCGGCTGCATTTCGAGGACGGTGACGGGCAGCGCCGGCATGCCGCCGGCAGGAGGCGCCTGGTCCTTGCCGGAACAGGCGGTGAGCAGCACAAGGGATGCGGCCAGCGCCGTAAGGGCGGCGCGGGACGGAGAGGGCAGAGGGCGAGGAAGCGTGTTCAAGGTGAACTCCGGGGCTGGATTTCTGGTTTGTATTGGGGCATAGTTTATACAATCATGAATGTATGTAAATACCCTGGTCGCTCATTTCTGATCCAAAGAATGTCAAATGGTTCGTAAGACGAAGGAAGAGGCCGAAGTGACCCGCCGTCACATCATCGAGGCCGCCCGGCGGATTTTTCTGGAATGTGGTGTGGGTCGAACCAGTCTGGAAAAGATCGCCGCCGCCGCCGGCGTGACGCGCGGTGCGGTCTATTGGCATTTCAAGAACAAGATGGAGCTGTTCTTTGCCATGCGCGAGGAGGCGACCCTGCCGCTGCTGGACCGGGTTGTCTTTGACGATGGTGACGATGACCCGCTGGGCGGCATAGAACGGGCGCTGCTGGCGATCATCCACACCCTGATCGACGAGCCGCAGATCCGCGAAACCTTCGAGATCCTGATCTTCAAGTGCGAGTACGTGGACGAGCTGAGCCCGATGATGGCGTGCACGCCGGGCCAGTTCGATTTTCTCCAGCAGCTGACCGACGCCTACGCCCGTGCCGCTAGCAAGGGGCAGCTGCGTGCCGTGACCACCCCGGAGGCGCTGGCCTACGACACCTTCCTGTTTGTCGGCGGGCTGGTGCGGCAGTGGCTGTCGGCCGCGCCCGACCAGCGTTTCCGCAGCGGCGCGAGTGCCTTTATCCGCAGTCACGTTGCCCTGCGCCGGACCTGAGCGTTCAAAGCTTGCGTGGCGGGGTTTTCTCCCGCGCGGCGGGTCGGGTTTCCGTGACCGGTTCGGCGGCTGCGGCCTTGCGCATGACGATGCCGGTGCTCTGGAAGGCGCCGGGCATCCATTCGGCGGGGGCTGCCAGCGGGTTGGTGCCCACCGGAAAGGCGAATTCGGCCTGCGGGGTCAGCTCGTCGACATAAGCGCCGTCGGGCTTATCCACGCGCCCGCGCAGGAAGGCGGGCGGGTTGAAGTCGAGCGCCGCCGGGTTCAGGGCGCCGGAGGGCAGGGCGAAATTGCCGTGGTGCTCGCCGCTCAGCGCCAGGGTGAACAGGCCCAGCCCGACGGTGAGGTTGTTGCGCGTGACGACGATGGTGTCGGGAGGCAGCCTGCTGGCCCAGGCGCGGGTGAACCAGGCCGGCCGCCAGCCGTTGTTGATCAGCGTGTTGTGGGCCAGCAGCAGCCGGTTTTCCGGCCAGCGGCCGCCTTCCGCGCCGTAGCCGACGACGATCGGGTTGGCGCTGTCGGCGCTCTGGGAAATGACGTTGCCGACGACGAGCGCCGAGCCGCCTTCCGGAAATTCCAGTTCGTATGAAGCTGCGCCGTGCAGCCCGTCCAGCAGCAGGTTGTAGCGGATCTCGTTGCGCCGGGCCCGGCTTTTGAGCAGGTGCCCCTGGTAGCCCTGGTGGAAACGGCTGCCCTCGACCACCAGAGACTTGATGCGGCCCACGTAGAGCAGGTGATGCAGCGCGGTGGTGTCCCGCGGGGCCTGGCTGAACACGCTGTTCAGCACGCGCAGTTCGGCGTCCTCGAAGTTGGCGGTCAGGATGCCGTTCTGGTTGTTCTCGAAAATGCAGTCGCGCACTTCGAGCTGGCCTTGCTCGAAGCGGATGCCGGCACCGTTGCCGTCGGAGACGGTGGCGTCGCGGAATTCGATGTTCTCGATCTTGAAGTTGCCGTTCTGTATGACCCAGATTGCCTTGCCTTCGGCGTTCTGGCCGTTGGCGGCAAGCACTGGGCGGCCGCCGAAGCCGCGGATTTCAAGGGATTTTTGTGGCCAGCTCGCCACGTCGCCCTTGTAGGTGCCGGGGCGGATCAGCACGGTGTCGCCATCGCGGGCGAGCTTCGCGGCGTCGGCGATGCGGGTAACGGATTCGTTCGGGCCGACGAGAATGACGGCCGCCTGGGCTGGCAGGGCCGCTGCGATGGCGATGGCGGCGGCGAGGCTGAGCGGCAGCAGGCGCCGTGCGCTGCGCGCCGGGAGGTGTCCGGACGATGCGTTCACGATGGGGTTCCGGCAGGAGGACGACAGGCTCGATGGTAGCCTATTGCCCGCTGGCCGGTTCGTGCCGGGATGTGGAATTTTCGGGCCGGCGCAGGGTCAGGCCCAGCCACAGCAGCAGGGTCAGGAAGAGCGTGATGCGCGGCATGTCCAGCAGGCTGTCCACCAGCCCCACCGTGGTCACGCCGACCAGGGCGGCGAGCAGCGTGGCGGCGTGGGCCTGCAGGCGGGTGGGCTGGCGCAGCAGCCGCACGAAGGCCGTCGCCAGGGCCAGCAGCAGCACCCCGAGGCCGAGGGCGCCCTGCTCGACATAGGTGTGCACAAACAGGTTCTTGGCATGCCAGGGCAGGTGGTCGCGGTCGGAGGTGAAGAACCAGAAATCCATGCCCCGTTCGAAGTCGCCGTTCTTCAGCAGGGGTTCGAGTCGGGCGTCGAGCAGTTCGAAGCCGTCCAGGTCGATGGGCGTGCGGCTTTTGTTGGTGATGGAGAACGCAGCCAGCCGGGGCGGCCGGCCCGGCTGGCCGAGCGGGTCGGCAAAAACCCCTTCGATGGTCTGCCAGCTGGCGCCGCCCTTGAGGTTGGCGTTGCTGAAGGTGCAGCCTTCGAGGTAGAGCAGGTGCTTGCGGCACAGGCTGAATTGCAGCACCGCCTCGGTTTCGCTGCGGGCCCGGAAGCGGTAGCGGACCGGGTTGGCCGTATCGAGGGGAATGCGCTGGGACAGCGTCAGCACTTCGTCGCCGTGGCGTATGCCCCGGGCCGATCCCAGGCGCATGAAGCGGCCCTGGCTGTCCTGGAGCATCGACAGGGAACCGGGCACGCCGGGATCGTCGATCGCCCAGAAATAGGCGTCCGGGTAGCGGCCCAACCCGATTCCGGCAAGGGTGTCGCCGCTGGTGTGCATCAGGCTGAGGCTGTTGGCGTAGTGCTTGAGCCGCACGTCGATATCGTCGCCGGTGGCCGCGACGCGGCCGCTCATGTAGTAGCTGCCGAGGGTGGTGGTCAGCATGGCGCCCAGGGCCAGCACGGCCAGGGCGCCGTAGATGTCGTGGGCTTTGGGCGACCAGAGCGGCTTTTTGGCGAGGGCCTGGACGGCGAGCACGGCCAGTACCAGCAGCGCCGCCAGGGCGGTGCCGGTGAAGCGGGTCGGCTCGCTCCAGAAGGCGCTGATGCCGACGACGTTGAGCGTGGTCCAGGTGAGCAGGGCGACGACCGCAAGGCCGGGCGCCGTGTCGTGCCGGTGCGCCCGTACCCCCAGCAGGCCGGCCGTGATCGCCCATGACAGGGCATAGACCAGGTAAACCCCTTTCGGCAGCCAGAGCGCCACCGGCACGCTGATGGCGAGCAGGAGGGTGCCGGCCACAACGCCGGCCAGCAGCTGGCGGATGCGCATGCCGGCCACCGCGCCGCCGCCCAGGTAGGCGAGCAGGAGGGTGCCGACAAAGGCGAGGAGGGCGCGGTAGCCGCCTTCCGGGAAGCTCAGCCCGCAGCCCAGCAGCGCGATGGCGATGAGCGCCACCAGCACGCCGGGGCGACGCGGTGTCGCGGTCGATGCCGGGCGCGCCAGGGCCAGCGCACCTAGGAGGCTCAGTGAAATGACCAGCGCGGCATAAACAATGCGCGAGAAGGTGGTGAACAGCGCGTAGCTGCCGATGCCGAGAACGAGCAGCGCGAGCGCCTTGCCGGGGGCGCTGCGGGCCTGGGACAGGGCCAGCACGGCGAACGGGAAGCACAGCATCAGCCAGGCATCCAGCGCGGCGCCGCCGACGTGCATTTCCCAGAACAGGGCGGTGGTCCGGTAGTCGTTGGCGAAATCGGTGAGGCCGGGAAAGGCGAGGCGTTCCCACAGGGCGGCCAGCGCGCAGGTGCCGAGGCCCAGCATCATGCCGCGGGTCAGGCGCCCGAGTGCGGCGTCGCCGTCGCGCCGGATGGCCAGGTGCAGGAAGGGAATCAGCGCGAAAGCCAGCACGAAGCCCTTGCCAACCCTGAGTGCGTTGAGTCCCGAGCTGTAGCTGACCAGCGCCGCGGCATCCAGGGGCGGCAGCGGATACAGCCCGCGCAGGCCGGAAATCACCACGCTGGCGGCCAGCAGGCCGAACAGGGCGAGCGCCGCGACGGTCAGTTTGACCGGCGCGCGGCCGCTCAGGGTGGCCGGCGGCGGCGCAAAGGCCTCACGCAGGCCGAGGGCCGCCAGCGTTACCAGGATCAGGGCGTCGCTTTCGGTGACATGAAAGTGCCCGCTCCACGGGGCGAGATCCACCACCGGCCACACGGCCGGCACGATGATCAGCCAGCTTGCCGGCCGCAGCACCACGAGCAGGCCGTAGCCGGCCAGCAGGGCGCCGGCCATGACGCGATCGAGCGGATACAGCATGAACCAGCCGGCCAGTGCGGCCACGGCGACAAGGGCCAGCAGGCCGCCGTAGAGGCGGGAGCCGAAAGGGGCAGGCGTGCGGGCGTGAGGGGCGGACGACGGGCGATGGCGGGCGGAGGCGACGGTATGCAAGGTCGGAAGCGCAGATCGAGGGGGGAGCCGCCGATGCTAACTGATTCGGCCGGGAGGCGGCCTGCCTTTGTTGCCCGCCTTGTGCAAGCTTGCCGCTGCTTGACCCGCAGGGCGCCGCGCCGCAGCATTGGCGCTTCGATCACGTCTCGACCCGCCATGGCGCCCACTCCCACCGAACCTGCCCCGTCCCTGCGTGCCCGGCCGCTGCTGGCCTGCCTCCTGGCAACGCGCCCGGCCTTCCTGGGCGTGACCTTGTTTGCCTGCCTCATCGGGCTGGCGGTGGCCCACGGCAGTGGCCTCGTCATCGACACGGGCAAGGCGGTGCTGACGGTTTTCTTCGCCCTTGTCGCCCACGCCGGCATCAACGTGCTCAACGACTACCACGACGCCCGGAGCGGCGCCGATGCGGCCAACACCGAGCGGCTCTTTCCCTTCACCGGCGGCAGCCGTTTCATCCAGAACGGGGTGCTCTCCGTGGCCGAGACCGGCCGCCTCGGCCACGCCTTGCTGGCGCTGGTGGTGCCCGCCGGGCTGTGGCTCACGCTTCAGTCGGCGCCGGGCCTGTTGCTGATCGGTCTCGTCGGGCTCTTTCTCGGCTGGGCCTACACCGCGCCGCCGCTGGCGCTGGTGTCCCGCGGGCTGGGCGAGGCGGCGGTGGCGGCGGGCTGGCTGATCGTCGTGATCGGCGCCGATTACGTGCAGCGCGGCGCCTTTTCGGTCATTCCGGCAATTGCCGGCCTGTCTTACGCGCTGCTGGTGGCGGCGATCTTGTTCATCAACGAATTCCCCGATCGGCGTGGCGACGAAGCTGTCGGCAAGCGCACCCTCGTCGTGCGTCTCGGCCCCGATGGCGCCAAGTGGGCCTGCCTGGGCCTGGTGCTGCTGGCTTACGGCTGGCTGGTGCTGATGGTGGGGCGCGACCGCCTGCCCCAGGGCGCTGCCGCTGCGGCGCTCACGCTGATCCTCTCGTTTCGCGCGATCCGCTACCTGATGGCCCATGCCGCCGAGCCTGCCGAACTGGCGCCGGCCCTCAAACTGACGATTGCCGCTGCCAACCTGCACGGCCTCGTCCTCGCCGCCACGCTGGCTTTCGGGCGCTGGCCGGGAGTCGCCCCGTGATTTTTTCGCCCCCGTTCGCCGCCGCCGATGTCCACGCGGTCATTTTCGACATGGACGGCCTTTTGCTCGACAGCGAGCGGGTTGCCCTTGCCACCGTTGCCGCTGCCGCCGCCGAGCTGGGTGTCGAATGGCGCCACGAAGTCGGGCTGGCAATGGTCGGGCTCAACTCGAAGGACAGTCCGGCGGTGATCCGTCGGCACCTGGGTGACGACTATCCGGTCGAGGCGCTTTACGAAAGCTTTGGCCGCCTCTACGAAAACGCCATCGACGAAGGGCGGATTCCGCTCAAGGACGGTGTCACCGAGCTTTTCGACGTACTCGACGCGCTGGCCCTCGGGCGTGTCGTCGCCACCTCCACCCGCCGCTCGCGGGCCGAGCCCAAGCTGGCCGCGGTGGGCCTGCTGAACCGGGTGCACGGCATGGTTTGCGGCGACGAGGTTGCCCGCGGCAAGCCGGCGCCGGACATCTTCATCGCCGCCGCCGGGCGCCTCGGCGTGGCCCCGGCGAACTGCCTGGTGTTAGAGGACTCCAATGCCGGTGTACGCGGCGCGCTGGCGGCCGGCGCCCGTGTAGTCATGGTGCCGGATCTGCTGCAGCCGGCCGACGACGTGCTGGCCGCCGGCGTGCCGCGTGCCGCCAGCCTCCACGATGTGGCCCGATTTCTTGCCGGGAGAGAGCGATGAAACGCCTTCCACTGCTGCTGGTTTTGCCTGCGATGCTGCTCGCGGCGCCACTGCCCGCCGCCCAGGATGTCCTGCCCGGTGGGGGCTCGACGTCTTTTTGCCCCTTCCCTCTGCCGGCCGAGAGCGGCACCCAACGATTCATCAATCTCGGTATCGTGCAGTACATCGACGTGCGCGCCGACGAGGTGAAGATCGCCTTCGGCGGCGGCAACTTCGGCAGTGGCCACGAAGCCCGAATTCCCGTGCAGAGCCGTGACGAAGCCGATGCCGTGCTCGCCCGCCTGCGCCAGACCGCCGCCCGCTGCGCCCAATCCACCCCAGGAGTCAAACCATGAAACTTGTCGGCCTGCTCGATTCACCTTTCGTGCGTCGCACCTTCATCAGCGCGCGGATGCTCGGCATTCCCTTCGAGCATCAGTCCCTGTCGGTCTTTCGCAACCTTGCCGAATTTCATGCCATCAACCCGCTTCTCAAGGCGCCCACCCTGGTGCTCGATGACGGCGAGTTGATGGTGGATAGCACCCAGATCATCACTTGGTTCGAACGCATCGCCCCGGCCGGCAAGAGCCTGATGCCCGCCGACGAGGCCGCCTTCCGGCGCTGCCTGCAGTTTGTGGGCTACGGCCTGGCCGCCGCCGAGAAAAGCGTGACGCGCTACTACGAAACCCAGGTTCGCCCCGAGGACGCCCGCTACCCGGCCTGGATCGAACGGGCCACCGGCCAGATCCGCGACACCTACGCGCTGATCGACCGCCAGGTTGGCGACACCGACTGGCTGTGCGGCGCTGCACCCACCCAGGCCGACATCACCGTTGCGGTGGCCTGGCGGTTTACCCGGTTCAGCGCGCCGGGCCTGGTGGACGACAGCGATTACCCGCACCTGGCCGCCCTTGCCACCCGTGCCGAAGCCCTGCCGGCCTTCAAGGCTGCGGATTTCAGTTAGGCCACCGGGCTGCCGGGACGTGTTCGCCCCTCATCCTTACTCCTCACCACACAGAAAACATGATCGGACGCATCACCGGCCGCCTGGCCGAGAAGAATCCCCCGCAAATCCTCATCGACGTAAGCGGTGTCGGCTATGAGCTCGAAGTGCCGATGAGCACCTTCTACGGTCTGCCCGCCAACGGCCAGACGGTCAGCCTCGCCACCCACCTGGCGGTGCGCGAGGACGGCCACTTTCTGTACGGCTTCGCCAGCGAAGACGAACGCGCCGCCTTCCGCCAGCTGCTCAAGGTGGCCGGCATCGGCGCGCGCACCGCGCTGGCGGTGCTCTCCGGGCTGTCGGTCAACGATCTCGCCCAGGCCATCGCGATGCAGGAAACCGGCCGCCTCATCAAGATTCCCGGCATCGGCAAAAAAACCGCCGAGCGCCTGCTGCTGGAACTGCGCGACAAGCTGCCCAAGGCGCTGCCGGGCGTCGCCTCCCGCGCGGCCGCCGACCTGCCTTTCGACGACCGGGGCGACATCATCAATGCGCTGATGGCGCTCGGTTACAACGAGAAGGAAGCCCTCGGCGCGGTCAAGCTGCTGCCCGACGGCGTCGGCGTTTCCGACGGCATCCGCCAGGCGCTCAAGGGGCTGTCGAAAGCGTGAGTGCCAAGCTCAAGCAGGGCTTCATGCGCAACGTCAAGCTGGGCGCCGGCAGCCTGCGCCTGCTGATGAACCTGTGGCCGCCCTTCATCGGCGCCGGCATCCACGTCGAACGCCTCGCCCCGGACTACCGCGAAGCGGTGGTGCGCATGCGCCTCGGCATGCTCAACCGCAATTACATGGGCACCCACTTCGGCGGCTCGCTGTTTGCGATGACCGACCCCTTCTTCGCGCTCCTGGTGATGCACAACCTGGGGCGGGATTACGTGGTGTGGGACAAGGCCTCCAGCATCGACTACAAGCTGCCCGGCCGCGGCACCGTGCGCGCCAGCTTTCGCATCACGCC
>Ga0209277_10000960_pt1 | contig 14458 bp, 12 predicted proteins | sample JI81AbrownDNA_FD_187503 | JGI IMG/M metagenome (GOLD analysis project Ga0209277, IMG submission 187503) | Wastewater effluent complex algal communities from Wisconsin, to seasonally profile nutrient transformation and Carbon sequestration -... | ecosystem: Engineered > WWTP > Effluent > Algae... | reverse complement strand
AAAGGAAGTATGAATTGTTTTGATATATTTCTTGTTCTGAAAATTTTAAATAGAGTTAGAAAGAATACAATATAAAAGATGGGAATGAATAAATCTGAAAGAGGCAAAGTCTTAGTCAGAGAAAGATACTCTCGAATGAAATTTGTAGGATTCTGAATCAATAAGTGAAAAGATTGTTTTATATTTTCCACCAGGGGATATTGTTTGGGTTGGAAAGATCCGAGACCAGTTTGTTTTTGTAATTGAACCAAAAGACCGTAGGAAAGAATGGAAGTTAACAGAGTGATGATGATTTTCCGAGGTTTCATGTGGTCCGTAGTCAGAATAAAAAGACAAATCGGCAAAAGAGAGTGAACTAAAAACCAGAGTTCCGAATGAATGGAAAGACCTATCACGAGTCCGAGTCCAGTGGCTCCGAGTGAAGTAATCTTTTCTTTTTTTCTGATGATTCTTAAACACAATCCTAACAAAAAAAATTCCGTTCCATGAAAAGAAGGTAAAAAAAACTGACCCCAAGTCTCTGGGTAATACTCACCTAATCTTAAAAAAACTAAGGCTCCGACAAGACTCACACTTCGAGAAAAACCTAATGCCCTAATCAAGTAGATTACGGAAAGAAAACAAAAGAAGGCGAAACCGAAGTGAATGAGAAAAATATCGGACGTAATTTTTTTTAATACATAGAGGAGGATTAGGTCAGGAAAGAAACAATGAGAAGGTGGAGTCACCCATCCCGATGCGAAACTCGGCGAAAAATCAAAATCCTGAATGAGAAGGTAAGGATAAAGAGCATCGCTGTTTGTTACAGAACCAAAGTGATAATAATAAATGGATTCGTACGATGGCTCTAAAAACCAAAAAAGAAAGGCGAGAAATAGGATTCTGAATATGAAAACCATTCTGGAGACGTCAGCAAATATATTTCATGTGTAGAACGAAGATCAACTTGAAATCTTATATCAAAATCCAAAAAAGAGGAGCATTTTAAACTAAAAATTAAATTTTAACTGAGATATCTACGAAATCATTTCTTTTCGCTATATTATTTCGGTGGATGTAAGTTGCCATTGAATGAAATTTTTGAAAGTAAGGAATTCAGACTATGACAAAAACAGATGAGTTGCTTTTGGAAAGAGAATATACGGGGCTTCGTATTTCATTCTTTCTCAAAATAATTTTTTTCCTAACTATGTTGGCTGGAAGTTTTTCTCCAGAGGCCACTTATTTTGAAAGATTGTATTCTAGTCTCACATCCTTTGTTGTCATCTCCATGATCTGCCTTTTTCTTTTTCTGATCCGAGGTAAAAAACTGCTTTCAGTGATTGGGACCGCAAGTGCGGTACTTGATGGATTGGCACTCACGATCATTGTCATTATTTGGTACCTCGCAGTAGGTGGTACTTCTGTTACACCAGCCTTCCTTCTAAAATCTACGATATATACGTTTAGCGCTGGTTTAATGATCTTGAATAGTTTCGCTTTAAAACCGTTATACCCAGCAATTGTTGGAATTATTTTTACCTTAAGCCAAATTGGATTTTTTGTTTTTGCTAGTATGATAGCTGGAGATATGAATACGGATACATTTAATGATCATGTTCTTTCAAACAAGGTTAGTTATTTTCTTTATTTTGTCGTTCACATAGCAATTCCTTTTTTTTTGGAAGTATGGCTCTTACTTTCCTTACTTGGATCGCGCGAACAACTGTTAGAAAAGCTGTCCTTCTGGAAAAAGACAAAGCCCAGATGCAGCGCTATTTCTCTCCTGGTATTGCAGACAAGATTACAGCAGCAGATGAAAATTTTTTACGGCCAGGAGGAACTCGGACGATGGTGGCAGTGATGTTTTGCGATATTCGAGGATTCACAAAACTGAGCGAATCACTTTCATCCGAAGATGTTGTCGAATTGTTATCACGATATCACGCAAGAATGGTGGAAGTAATATTTAAGTTCAATGGCACACTGGATAAATATATTGGAGATGCGATCATGGCAACCTTTGGTACGCCCGTGACATCAGCTGCGGATGCGGAAAATGCGATTTCTGCTGCCCTTGGGATGCGGACGGCTCTCAAAGAGTTTAATGCTGAACAAATCAAGGATGGAAAAACAGAGCTTGTACATGGCATTGCCATAAGTTATGGAGAAGTTATTGCTGGAAATATTGGAACTCGGGAACGACTTGAATACACTGTGATCGGAGACACTGTAAATGTAGCAAGTCGTATGGAATCGTTATGCAAGGAATATGGAGCTGATATTTTAATCTCAGAATGCTTACGACTTCAAATCAAGAACGATTACAACTACGTTGCACTGGGAGATGTCTTCCTTAGAGGAAAAGACAATCCCGTAAAAATATTTCAAGTTCTGTGATTTTGAATGGGGAAATCTATCTAACGACTGTCACACTACAAGTTGCATGGTGAACGACTCGATCAGATACACTGCCAACTAAAAATCTACCGATGACTCCGTGACCCCGACTGCCAATTACAATCATATCTACTTTCTCTGTCTCTGAAAGTTTTATGATTTCTTCGGCAGGATATCCTTCCACGACTACTCTTCGCCACTTGACAGTTGTGTTGTCTAAAGGCGGGTGAACTTTTTCAAATCTCTGTTCAGAGATCCATTTCACGCGATCTTTGCCTGCAGGTGCAGCATCATAATAGCCAGGGAGGGGACCGAAATCTTCCACTACTTCTAAAACGATACATTCTGCTTTACTTGCGGCAGCAATCGCCAATGCCATTTCGAGCGCACGTTTCGAGCTTTCTGAACCGTCAACAGGGACTAGAACTTTACGAATTAATTTTTCCATGTGTACACCTATAGAATAAAAAATGGGACAGAAATCAATAGCTTTTGCATTTTCTCGCAAAGGTTTGGAATCGTTCGGGAAGGTCCAAGGAGATATCGATCACTTTTCCATCGATAAAAGGATGAGGAAAGGTAATCTGTCGGGCAAAAAGCAACATGCCATATTGCGCATATTCTTTGGCAGACCTAGAATACAAACTGTCCCCTACGACAGGGCATCCAATTTTTTGTAAGTGAACACGGATTTGGTGAGTTCTACCTGTTTCGATTTGGACGGAGAGAAAAGAAAATTTCCGACCAGTCTGAGTTTGAATGATTTGTTCCGTTTTGTAGTGGGTGATGGCATCTCGACCATCTTCTCTCACGCACATTTTGATCCTTTCGACAGGATGTCTACCGATGGGCAAACGAATCGTAGCTTCTGCCTCGACTGGTGATTGTAAGACCCAAGCATTGTAGAGCTTTTTTACCTTACGGTCTTGGAACAATTTCGAAAGTGCTGCATGTGCCCGATCTGATTTTGCAATGATCAGCGCACCTTCTGTGGGTTTGTCCAATCTATGTACAATCCCTGGTCTACGTTCCCCACCTACACTCGATAGATTTTGAAACTGGTGAAGAAGTCCATTGACGAGAGACGGCTGGTCGTCACCAGGACCGCTATGGCAGGCTATGCCGGGTTTTTTATGAATCACCATAAACTCTTCCTCGTCATAGAGTATGGGGATGTCCATTGGTATGGGATCAAGTCGCGAAGCGGGGCGGGGCGGAATGAGAATTCCGTATTCCTCCCCTAAACTAACACGATGGCCGTTTTTTTGGATCGTTTTTCCGGTTTGGAGTTCGGTGACATATCCGGAATCGATCCATTTTTGAACCGTTGAACGAGAAAGATCGTCGCCTGCATTTTCTTTTAGGAAAATATCTAGCCTAGAATCTACGTAATCTTCAGAAACGGTGATATTTATTTGCATTTTCGGTTGTTATCTAGTGAAAAGAACTAAACTATGGACAGTATAAGGTAGGTCAACTGATGAAAAAAGCAATTCTTTCGAATCTCGCAATCATCGCTGGTATTTCTCTCATAATCGTAAATTGTTCTTCTACAGAGCCAAAAACGGAACCAGCTCCAGAAACTACATCCACTACGACTCCTGAAAATAAAGTGTCTTCCCGCGATGCAGGATTAGTAATGTTGGATGAAATCAATACAGCTCTTAAAGATTACCGTTATCCGGATGGTTCTCGCAAGAGAGGGTTTGCTTACAAACAAGCAGACATCCAAAAAGAAGATTTTAATACTTGGGCCAAAGACAATGTAACTTATATTAAAGAAGCATTGAATAAACTTCCGGCTGAGTACGCTCTCCAAATCATCGGTCATGCAGATGCATCTGGTCCAGAAGAAGCAGAAGGTGGCAAAAAGGGAAATAGTTACTACTCACAAATTCGTTCTGATGCTGTGAAAGATGCTCTTGTGAAACAAGGAATCCCTGCAGATCGAATTGTAACAAAAGCAGTCGGTTCTTCAGCACCCATTTCTGGTTTTTCAGAAACAGACGCGATCAATAGACGAGTGACATTTCAGGTTGTTGCGAAATAATTAAAAAGTTTTTGCTTCAATGTAGATTTGTCAAAAAGCCCACATTCATTGTGGGTTTTTTTTTGTTCTTTAGTTTTTTTATCTGCGCTTTGGCGTGTATTCTATGGATTTAAAAATCGAGCATTTTCCTTTTTTTTCCTATTTGCATACGATTCTAGATCTACTCTCGCTTCCTGTCTTAAATATCCTGAAAACCACAGGAAGACTCTTCTGGTTCTATTTGCTCAGTGCGCTCGCCATCGGATTTTTAACTATTACTTTTTCCTTGTGGAAAAACAATCGCCTTACGATGAGAAGCCTCCTCCAAGAATCGTTTGATTTTAAACACTGGAAACACCCCTCGTCGAAGATTGATTATGTATATTATTTTTTTGAGACTATCCTTTATACGATATTTGTGTCCCACTTCGTGATCTCTACGTTAGCCGTTTCCATTTTTGTCTTTACCATCTTTCATAAAATTTTTGGTGATTTTCATTTTAAGGCCAATGTAACCATTCAAGTATTTTATACTTTTATCTTTTTAGTTGCTTATGATTTTTGCCGGTATCATATCCACAAACTAGAACATAAATATCAATTCTTTTGGGAATTTCACAAATTTCACCATTCTGCAAAAGCCTTAAATCCGTTTACAGTCTATCGAATTCATCCCGTTGAGAGTATGCTTTTAAATTCTTTCAGCGGAATCGGTACGGGCATTGTCACAGGGATATTTGTCTTTTTTTTTCCAGGCATCCAGATGTTTACCTTTTTAGGTATCAATTTTGGTCTTTTTTTGTTTCATCTATATAGCAATCTTCGACATACGCATGTTTGGTTAAATTTTCCAAAATATTTAAGTTATATTTTATTAAGTCCCGCGCAACATCAAATACATCATAGCAGTGATCCGAAACATCTTGGTAAAAACTTGGGAGCTATCTTTGGATTTTGGGATTATTTTTCTGGTACCTTATACATTCCCACTTCAAAAGAGAATCTTGTTTTTGGTTTAGGTGAAACGGAGAATGAAAAGGATTATGGGAATCTTCTACGGGTCTTTTTTTTACCGTTTCAGAAAGTGTATCTGTTTGTAAGAAAGAGAAAGTAGGGATAGAAAAAAATTCATTTTTATAATTCGAAACTAATACCGAAATTAATCTGTCGAAAAGGCCCGGGTTGGATGCCGATTGGAAGTCTTCCCGAAACATATTCTCTGTCTTGTAGATTTTTTCCAGTCACAAAGATGGACCATTTTTTAATGGGTTCTTTGTATCCGAGAGATGCATTTACGAGACCGACGGCAGGAATGATCCCTCGGTTTCCATCCGCACTTTCATTTGGGGAGTTAACAAGATCAGAATACTGCCTATCAACGTATTGATACTCGCCTCTGATATAAAAACCATTTCGATGGCTTGCACCTAGCGATGCTGTGTATACATTCATTGGCACGTAAGGAAGTTGGTTGCCATTTGTGTCATTGTTAATCAAATGTCCTTTTTCATCCAAAGTAAAGGCAGATCTACTTACCAATTGAACTGTGCCATCCGCATTTGTTATATAAGGGAATTGTGTATAGGTTAAAGATTTAGCATTGGTATAAGTATATATTAAATCAAGAGGTACATTCCAAGACCAACCGAAAAATTTTCCAAAATCAAATGTAATCGTATTTTCACTTCCTCTGTGAATCGACTTACCACTGTTTACTGGTCTAGATCCTAAATCGCCCCCAATTTCGTTTGTATTAATAATCTGATCACGAAAATACATTACATAACCAACAACTTCTGCATAAAGATAGTTTGTGAGATCTCCGCGAAGTCCTGTCTCGTAATTGATAGAAGTTTCAGCTTTCAGGCGATAATCAGTCCCAGTGGGACTCACGGCCGTTCCATAGGTTGGCGGTGAAAATCCCCGATGGACGCCAGTGAACCAAGTAAAGGTATTAGATAAATCGTATGTAGTTCCAAAGCCCGGTAAAAGAATTTTAGTATAACTTTCGTTTCCTTGGTTCACAAATAGGACATCTCCTGTTTTTGTGGCGATACGATTGGTAACATCTTGAGTTGTCGCATATCTACGTTTGTTATAAACGCCCTGCTCGATCCATTCATAACGAACTCCAGGGATGATTCTAAATTTATCAGTAAGACTGATGCGGTCTTGCGCATAAATAGAAAATGCCTTTGCGTTTCGGTCTTGTTGATTGTATGGAAAACCGTCTTTCAAAAATGGATAAGGAACAGCTTCCGTGCTCACTCTATTTTTTTCGTTATGTGCCCTCACACCTGTATCAATTTCATGTTTAATCTCGCCAGTCTGAAAAGTAATCTCTAGTTTTATATCCATTCCAGTTGTTGCAAAATTTTGGTTTCTAAGTGGAGTAGAATTTCGCATATAAATTACATCTCCAGGACGGACACCAATGAGCCCAGGACTAAATGTCGCATAAAGATCGCTCGGTGGTTGAGCAGCTTCTCCGTAGGTATTTAAGTTGTTATAAGAAAAATCTTGTCGTAACCAATTTCTGACCGCATGATTCGTATAGAATCTAGTAATAAGTCGAGTGTTTTCGGATATCGTATACTCATGTCCGATGACTGTGGAATTTCTATTTAGATACTTTCGATCATATGCCGCAGGGTTGATGCGAGGATTTTTCCAAAACAATCCTTGGGTGAGACCTAAGTAGGTGGATTGTGCATCTTGAACTTGGTATCCCATTTTAAAAGTCAGTGCGTGTTTTTCATTGATTTCATGGATGATTTTTACGGAAACATCATCTAACTTAAAGCCTTGGTAATCTCGGAAACCATCGCCTTGTTTGTGTAAGTAGGAGACATCAATACCTGTTTTTCCAAACATACCGCCATACTGTGCAAAGTTGGACATGTATCCATTTTCACCCCCGATACTCTTATTAGAAAAAGTGGGAGTAGCAGGCGGACGTCTTGTCACGAAATTGACAATCCCACCGATCGTAGAAGGTCCAAAGAGAATGGATCCAGATCCTTTGATAATCTCCACTCTTTGCATCCGATCAATTTGTGGTGCATAGTAACTTTCTGGTTGCCCATAGGGACTAAGAGAGGTTAGTATTCCATCTTCTAGGATCAATGTTTTTCGCGATTCTTCGTTACTAACGCCTCGAAATCCAATGTTCGGTGTGAGTCCAGCGGCATCCTGGAAACGAACTGAGGCGCCAGGCACTCGTCTTAAAATTTCCATCGCATCGATTGGCTGCGTTTCTTCCAAAAATTTCTTAGAAACAATGGTCGCAGATCCCGGTATTTTTTTGAGAGAGTCTTTGTTGCTGCCGATTACGTTGATTTGTCCCTTTGTAGAGGAGTATTCTTCGAATTTCTCGATTTTCTTTTTTTCTTCTTCTGATTCTTGTTTCGATCCTTGGTTTTTGGTTCCTTGCGCAGAAAGGTGGAATCGTAGCAGAGAAAACAGGAGAAGGCAGATAATTTTTGATTTGTGATTCACAGAGGTTGTAAAATTTTATAATTCTTCTAAATATGAGATTGATTCTCATTTCAAGTCTTATTTAGGAAACTGTCTTGTCAAATTCAAATGCCGAAAAAAACTGCTTTCCTAGGGACTGCCCTTTTTTTTAGTTAATTTTGAGATTGATTCTCAATAAAAGGAACTACAAATGTCGATTAAATCTTATTTTCTCCCTCTTTTTCTCCTCCTTGCCTTTGGTTGCGACCGGCTTGGATTCAATGATAAAAAGGACGACCAAAACATAGAACTGGCTGTCTTGGCCCTTCTTGCCTCGCAACCAACCAAACAAGATATGGTGAATACCTACGCCTCCATTGCACTTGCGAATTATGAGGATTCTGTAGCGGCCGCCAATTCCTTAAAAACTGCCATCGAAACTTTTGTCGGCCCATCGGGTTCTGACATCACGAATCCCTCGCAAGCCAATATGGATGCGGCGAAAAAAGCATGGTTGGATGCTCGACCTACGTATTTGCAAACAGAAGTCTTTCGATTCGCAAAAGGACCTATCGATGAAAAACTTGATTCGCGAAAACCAGATGCGGGTATTGAGACACTGATCAATGCCTGGCCGCTAGATGAATTGTTTGTGGATTGTGTAATTACCAATACTACCAATTCCAATTTGACAGAAGCTTACCTTCTTACGGCTAACACGGCTACAGATATCGCAAGTTGCACAAGTTTTACAAGTGCCGATAAAAATATTACAGTAGGTTGGCATGCCATCGAATATCTGTTATGGGGACAGGATTCAAGTACGTCGACGGCTGGAAACAGAACACTGGCAGATTTTAGCGGTGGTACTGGAACAGCGGCGGAAAAACGAAGGACATTTATGCGTATAACAGCGAAATTACTTGTAGATCATCTTACACTTGTCAAAAACAAATGGGATCCAACAAAAACAGGAAATACTGCGACTGCTTTTAAATCAGACATCTCAGGCTCGCTTACGAATATTTTTACAGGACTAGCGGCATTCACAAAATCAGAATGGGGAAGTCAAAGATTAAATATGATAACTTCAGACGACCAAGAAGATGAACACTCCTGTTTTTCAGACAATACAAAGGCTGATTTTTATTACGATGCCCAAGGTTTTATAAATATTTATTCTGGAAGCTATAAGAAATCGGATGGAACTACCCTCACTGGTGCAGGTTTAAAAATTTTAGCAGGATCTCTCGATGGTACCATGACAACGAACATGAATACGACTCGAGATAGTTTTTGCTTAAATGTGAGTGGTTCCTCTATGTCTGTTGATTCAACAAATTGTTCGGAGAATACAATTAAAGGTAAGTATGATCAACTCATTAGTTCTGGAACTGCTAGTTCACAAATGACGATCCTAAGGAGTGTGCAGAAAGCTATCATAACGCTAGCGACCAATGTTCAGACGATGGCAAAAAATAACAGTATCAGTTTTACTGCACCGACAAGCATACGATAATCGATGAAAACATATCTTCTTCTATTGTTACTAATAACCTTATTCCAATGCAATCCATTCGAAACTGACAATTCAAAAGAGAAGAATAATCTGTTAAGTCAGATTTTAGTATTGGTGGCATTAGAAGATTTGAATGAAGAGTTTTCGGGTGGTGAAACTACAGTTTTTGATACCACTTCCCAGGCATTCCAGAGATCAGCTCAGAATATGACAGATGTCGATCGTCTCGTTACTTTTGCTCGCGGTCATGCTACATTCAATGTAGTGTGGCTTTCTCCTGGAAATTCTGCCAATCCTGGTTTGGGACCGACATTTAATGCGAATTCGTGTAATGCGTGTCACTCGTTAGATGGAAGAGGAAAACCAAGTTCAGGTATAACCCAAAGTTCACTTCTATTTAGAATGAGTATTCCTGGAAAAGATGGCGTTACCGGCGGTCCACTTGCTGTCCCAGATTTTGGTGATCAATTTAACCCGGGCGCTATTTCTGGTGTTTTCAATGAGGGAACTATATCTGTAAGCTATTCAGAAGAATCAGGGAAATATTCTGACGGCGAATCCTATACCCTTCGACGACCCAGCTATACAGTTAACCTTAATTCTTCCATTGGTTCACAGCCATCGAATCTCCTCATCTCACCTCGAATTGCACAACAAAATTATGGTCTAGGCTTACTGGAGGCAATATCGGAGGAGACTATACTCATGAATGCCGATCCGACAGATAAAAATGGAGATGGAATTTCAGGGAAGGCGAACTATGCGTATGATCCGACCGATCAAACATTAAAATTAGGAAGATTCGGATGGAAGGCGAATCAACCAAACGTAAATTCCCAAAACCAAGGTGCTTTTCTCGGAGATATTGGAATCACTTCTCCAGTTTTACGTTCTGAAAATTGTCCTGGTTCACAAAGCAGTGGCAACTGCGGATTGTCAGTTAACACTGGTAAAGGTGTAAATATTCCAGAAGTGACCAAAGCATCGATGGACGGATTGAATCTTTATATGAAAACGATTGCCGTGCCCGGAAGAAGAAATTGGAAAAACGAAACGGTACTAAGGGGTAAACAATTGATGACGACTCTTGGTTGTACAGGATGTCACATTTCAAAAATTTTCACAGGGAATATTAGCGAAATTCCAGAGATCTCTTCTCAGGTCATTCGGCCATATACTGATTTGTTGCTTCATGATATGGGTGAAGACTTATCAGACAATCGACCCGATTTTTTAGCGGACGGAAAGGAATGGCGAACTCCTCCCTTATGGGGAGTCGGTTTGATTAAAACGGTCAATGGTCACGACAACCTTCTCCATGATGGAAGAGCGCGCGGATTTTCGGAAGCGATCCTATGGCATGGTGGGGAAGCAGAATCTGCTAAAATTAAATTTAAGGCATTATCAAAACAAGATAGAGACGCACTCGTAACTTTTTTGGAATCACTATGATGAAAAAGATGACTACATGTTTTTTTATAGTCTTTTATGTTTTGAATTGTCATCGCTCGAATCTGAATTCCGAAACAAATCAATCTCAAATTTTTGGAGCTATTTTTAACGATGTGTATGCGATAAATCTAAATAAGGTTTTAGTTTCCTTATCGGAAAATTCGATCCTTCCTGCTTACATCGATTTGGAAAAAGAAACGGAAGAATTATACAAACAGGCAGCAAATTATCAGCAAAGTTCCACTCTCGCAAATTTAATTTCCGTTCGAACACAATGGCAAAAAGCGAAAAGTTCAGTAAAAAGGATTGAAGTTCTGGGTTTTGGTCCTGCCGTGCTTCCTCTTGATTACCTAGTAAATATTGATTATTATCCGAGGTTTGCTTTGGATACGACGAAATTAGAAACAGAAGAACTCTCTGCTTTAAATACACATGCTATCACAATAACAAGAGTGAATGGGTATGGTGTGATTAAAAGAGGCTTTTCTGCTGCCGAATACTTGCTATTTAATAATGGAAATGGAATTTCGGATCCAACGAGTGTCAATGTTTCCCATCTTTCCAATTCTCGCAGAATTCAATATTTACTCGCAGTCTGTGGAGATTTAAAAAACCGATCTTTTGCTTTCAATCAAGAGTGGCAACCAAGCGGAAACAATTATAATAAAGATTTTGTTCAAGGTACGAATACATTTTCCTCACAGAAACAAGTTTTAGACGAAGTAGTGAATCAATTGATATTTTTGTTGAGTCTTTTGATTGATACAAAAATTGGCGAGCCTGCAGGGTTGAGTGCCAAATCGGGGGGAAAGGTCGATTTAAACAAACTTGAATCCAAATGGAGCGATCATTCGATCGATGACATTTCATCCAATATGGAAGGCATTAAAATACTATACTTCGGTAACTATAAGGTAAAATCAGGAAATGTGAGTTATGGTATTCATAATTATGTTCGCGCCATTAATCCTCTGTTAGATGATAAAATGAAAGAACAGTTGATGGCAATCGACCAAGAAATTACAAATATTAAATCAAACTCAGGAACTCTCCGAAGCTCGATTACTCAAAATCCATCTGCTGTTTCTAAGCTCTATTACTCAATACGAAATCTAAGAACTACTACTTCTACAGAGCTAATCGTAACTCTCGGAGCAACAGTTGGGGTAAGCTCGAATGATGGGGATTAGAATATTCTATAGACAATTTGAAACTAAGGACTTACATTTGGTGTAGGGAGATAGTTGATGAAAGCAAGTATAATACGAAAATATGGAAACAATGAAGTTGTTGAGTTTTCGGAAGATTTCCCGAAGCCAATCGCTACTGAAACGGATCTAATTATCCGAATGCGAGCAGCGAGCGTCAATCCTATCGATTGGAAAGTCATGCGAGGAGATGCCAAAGTGCTTTTAAAATATCCCATGCCTCATGTTCTCGGGAACGACGGAGCCGGTGTAGTCATTGAAGTTGGCGCCAAGGTAAACAAATTTAAAATAGGTGATGAGGTTTATTTTAGACCAGGAAAAACAAAAATTGTAGGGACATTTGCTGAGTATTGTGCTGTAAAACAAGACGAGGTAGCCCTTAAACCGAAAAATATATCTTTTGATGAAGCCGCAGGAATTCCGTTAGCTGGGCTAACAGCATGGCAGGCTCTCTTTGAATTTGGAAATTTACAGCAAGGCCAAAGAGTATTGATTCACGCAGGAGCGGGAGGGGTAGGAAGTCTAGCGATTCAACTGGCAAAAAGTATTGGAGCAGAAGTTGCGACGACAACTAGTACATCTAATGTGGAACTTGTAAAAAGTTTAGGAGCAGATATAATCATAGACTATAAAAAAGAACAATTTGAGGAGAAATTAAAAGGTTACGATCTCGTTTTTGATACATTAGGTGGTTTGATTCGAGATAAATCATATCAAGTATTAAAACCCGGCGGAAAGTTAGTATCGATTTCGGGGATTCCCACCTCTGACATTGCGGTTGATTACGGACTAAATCCTATATTTAGAGGGTTATTTTTCCTCCTAAATTTAAGAAATTCAATTTCTGCGAATTCACATAAGATAATTTATAAATATTTATTAATGCATGCTGATGGTGACCAACTTTCGAAAATCTCAAAACTGATCGAAGACAGAAAGATTAAGCCGCTAGTGGATAGGATCTTTGATTTGAAACATGTAAGAGATGCATTTGAATACCAACAAACAGGAAGAGCAAAAGGTAAAATAATCATTCATATAAGTTGAAAGTTAATTATCATTGGTTTATACAAAGTGTCCTTCCTCGTTAATACCAGTAATCGTCGACTTAGGAAGGCGAAATTGTTTGAAACGGTATTCGCTTAAGCTCGAAAAATTAATTAAATTCAAGAGATTAGTACAAAAATTTTTTTTCAGAGCTGAAATTTGATTCCAGTTATCTGTTAATAGAAGATAGTAAGAGAAAGATTTGGAGAGCGCTTTGAAATTAAAATCAATTATACTGTTAATATTTTTTGTCTTATCGTGTGGAAAGAACTCAGATCAAACAATCGAAACTAGTGCAGAATTTAAATCTTCTAAGGACTCACCTCAATCTCCATCGATGTCAGCCGAAAGAGGAATGGAAGAAGTTGCTAGTTCCCCTGCGGGGGAACTAGATCAAATTACACGAGATCGAAAATCAGAGAATTTTTTAGGTAAGGTGTTTGCTCCGGTTGGCGATAATTCCGGAAGACTTCTCGAATACAATATCCAACTATCATACCAATGTACCGATCTCGTAAAAACAAGAAAAGAATTATTAGATTTCATTTCTAAGTTTGGTTACCTTGAATCAAGTTCGGCTGTAAATAGCAGTTCTCCTTTTATGACGGCAAGAATCCACATAACATCGGCTAAGTTGTACGAGGCACTTCAGGAATTAGACAAATTGGGTAATCTATTGTCAGAAGATATTGGTACAACTGATCATACCGAAGGAATGGCCTGGCAGAAAAGAAAGACCACACGTGAAAAGTTGAGGCAACAAAGAAGAAACACATCCAATAGTCAAATTACGGCGGGGGCGAGAAATTGGCAGCAGGTAGAGGAGGCCATATCAGAGAGTGAAGACCAATTAGACCTGGCGGAACATGAAACTTGGAAAATCAATGATCGAGTGAAGTGGGCTACCGTAAGTGTCAGTTTTACGACCCCCATTCCTGCGGATGCCATTCAAATTCCAGCGTATCGGAATGCGTTTGTAGGTCTGTTGAATTTATTTTTGGAACTTAGTTACTATTTAATTTGGATATTGCCATTACTTATTCTTGGTGGAATCTCATTTTATTTTTTTAGAAGAATCCTGGTAAATTTTAGGAAAAAGGATATCTAATAAATTTTAAATTCGAAAGCCTGTTAGCAAGTTATGCGGATGTGGTTTTCGAATTCTTTCCTCCTTTACTTAATTATTTTCATATGCAGCGGATGTTCGGCGGAAAAAACTTGCATCCCTTATCGTTCGTTAACAAATACTGGTATCCCGATCTATAGCATGAATGGCAAAAGCGAAATTGCCCATATATTAGCTAAGGATGACCAGAATTACTTTTTGATACCAAATTTTTTTTACCTTACAATCTACTTTCTAATTTT
>Ga0209277_10000957_pt1 | contig 14472 bp, 16 predicted proteins | sample JI81AbrownDNA_FD_187503 | JGI IMG/M metagenome (GOLD analysis project Ga0209277, IMG submission 187503) | Wastewater effluent complex algal communities from Wisconsin, to seasonally profile nutrient transformation and Carbon sequestration -... | ecosystem: Engineered > WWTP > Effluent > Algae... | reverse complement strand
CCTTGCCATTCCGCCTTATGCCAATGTGAATCCGAGTGGAGAAGGGGAGGCATACATTCGGTCCTTAAAGAAACACCTGCGCGTTTTAGAAGAAAAAATCTTAGCGGGAGAGATTCATTACTTGGCTCTTTGTTCCGGTGCTGATTCTCTTGAGGACGATGATCTCGGCCACGCACTCCGTTTGGAAGAGTGGCTACATTGCAAGAAGCTTGTGTATGAATGGATCGGAGATTTGAATGAGAAAAGACAATCTCGAATCCCAGTCACAATCACTTTGTTTGGTGGTTATCGGGAGGATCATTTTGATTCAGTTTTGGATGCACATACTCAGGATTTACTTTTATGTTTGGAAGTTCTTTGTGGCGGTGGTGAGCCGTACCAGTCTGTTTATAAGAAGCGGGGGAGGTAGGATCTTTTTTGATTTGGATGGTGAGGAAGGTAAAACGAATTCCATTGCTATTCTGTTAGCCGCCAATCGCTACCGGAAGTATAGTAAATTTTAGTTAATTTCGTGAAATACTTCGGAAAATTTAATTCCGAAAAACTTCTTCCTGTGCGCTATCATGGAAGGTATGAGGAAACTCCATGCATAGCCCGAAGATTATATATAGTTCCAATCAGGCAGGTTACCTAGCCAGCTTATACCTTTCTAAAAAAGGTTACATCATCTACTCGGGCAAACTTCGGAAGAGATTTTACATTCTATTTCAAGTTCATCATGTGGAAATGCTGAAAGAATATTTTCCGAAGTTTATTCTAAAAGACATGCTGAAAAAGACGAAACTGATGCGCGGGAAATATCAAAATCAATTTGGTGATGAAGAGTTTCGTTTTCTTTTAAACTCAGCCATTTTTTTCGAAGATGATTAGAAACGACATGAAAGAATATTATATCACTTTGTCAGAATCGCTAGATATTGAAGAGATGTTAGCCGATAGCTCACCCAAATCTATTTTTGTGATAGGTATGGGGAATAATATACATAATTATGATCGATTACACCATTCCTTGGTCTACAAATTTCGGAATAGGGCAACAAAATTGTGGGACGAAATCCATAAACGCAGAGAAGATCCCGATCGTATGATAATAGATTGGAGAGAGATTGAAGTCAGTCAGGTCAATTATCCTTCACAGCTAGAAAATTCTATTAAGTTAGAGAGACTGCTCTCTTCACTAGACAAGGTTCAAAATATTAAAGAAATCATTTTCCATTCTATTGATTTGGAATATTTCCCAATGTTATCTGGTTCTTTCGCTAAAGTAGAAAGGATCGAATTTACAGACAGTACTCTTGGATATTTCAAGAACGAAATGTCAGAAGAGAGTTGTCTGCGAACCATCATCTTTTATAATTCATTTCTTATAGAATTCCCAAGCTACCTTCATATTTTCCCAAAATTAAAGCATTTTTTATTCAATGGTAACATAGGTTATATGCGATCGATTCTCAAATTAGAAAGCCTATTCTTCGAACTTTCTTTATTTCATTTAGCTAATGAAGAATTTTTGCAGTATTTTAAGATTAACTATAAAGAATCTAATGATCGGGAACACCAAGTAAAGATTCTAAATCGTGCTTGATTTAAATTTCTAAAGTTGATTCTGGCTGACGAAATAGGGCACTCTCTTCGCGAACTTCGATCATTGTATAGTAGTATGCAGTTTCGTAAATTACCTAAGAAAATTCTGTTCGGAAGAAGAATGAAAACTCTCTCCATCCAAGGAACACTTTGTAAAGAAATTCCGGTGAGTTTAATCCGTCAAAATCCACTACGTAGGATCGATCTTTCAGACAATGAATTTAGGAAATTACCGCTGGAAATGTTTGAAAATAGAAATCTTCACTATTTGGATTTATCCAGGAATCGTTATTCGATAGATGAAAAATTCATTTCTAAAATCAACTCTATCGAGAATTTACGATATCTTAAAGTAGATGTAAATGTCGAAGCTTTTTACACTCAAGATCGGTTGAATGAGAAAGGATCGGTACGGGCGATTCCTGACGGCCACTTTGAGATGGCCTACTATTTCGGTAGTTTGATCAAAACGAAAAATGTTCATAGATTTATGAAGTTTCAAGAAAATCGGCACCGTAAAGAAAAGGATTCCTACTCTACTAAGAACGGAAAATACTACTGTTACTTTATTAGTAGAACAGACTAGGTAATCTGATATAAAATCCTGCAAATTCGGAAGTTATAATTCCGAAAGTTACCCATGACCATGTTATTCTTAGGACATGGATCAACAATTCGAAGTATACAACTTTAAAAATCCAAGGCCACTTACGGAAAAGGAAATTGTCATCCTTAGAACAACTAGCGAAAGATTTGCGAAACTTGCTTCCGTAAATCTTTCAATGCAACTAGGTGTGGATGTGCAAATAGAGGTTGATCCTAAGATGGTTCAAAAATCCTTTCGGGAATTTTTTGATCAGATAGAGGTCCCATCTCTTTGCGCAGTGATTGATTTTGATCCTTTATATGAGCAGTTAATTTTACGAATAGAGCCCACAGTATCTACTACCATATCCTTGTTGTTATTTGGAGGACATGTAGAATCATCCAAGGAAGTAAGTCATGAATTAACAGAAATCGAATCTTCAATTATGGAAGGAATACTCGTTCGTCTGCTCGGCAATCTAAGAGAATCATGGTCATTGCTCTTGGCCGCTCGTCCGAGACTATGTTACGTGGAAAATAATCCGAGCGCAATTCAAGAATTACCGAAAGAAAGCTTTTGGTTGCAGATTCATTTTGAAGTCAATATTGGGGAAGTGGAAGGAAAGATGTCTCTTTATTTTCCACACTCTTTTTTCGACTCAATGGCTGAAGAGATATCTAACTCTATACCGAAAGATACTACTTCAATATTGAATCGGAAAATTTTAGAAAATCTAATGATAGAAAAGTATGAATCCTTGCATCTCACTACAGTCAGTTTTGATGAGATCTTACATTTGAAGGACGGTGACACGATTCTTTGCAATGCCAAAGAGAAAAGGAGATTGTATAAGACAGTTTGCGATCATAAGGAGAAATCAAAATTATGAAACTTCCATTTGAAGCTAGATTCTCGGATGACATTATAACTTATCAGGAATTTCTAAAGCAGTCCAACGATCCAGGCGTTTCCAACGCCGGGTTTATGGGTAAAGTCGGAAAGTTATATAGCGGAAACAGAAGCTTTGGTGAGGTCATTTATCAAAATGATGGATCGATGAAGATACATTCCATCCATCAAACGAAGGTTTCTAAAGAGGATCTTGTAGCATCACTTGTAGATATCGAGTATAAACTTCGAGTCGTAGTTGAGCATGGCATCATGGAAGTCTCGGAATTTTCTAAACTCGGTAAGGATTCCCAAATACAATTGAAACGTTCTCCGTTTGAAAAATTCGATCTGTATCTTTCAGATCAATTCTTAGCAAAGTGTGAGGTAGTTACAGATTTCAGAGGAAACAAAGCCAAAGTTGGAATCAAAGTAGATAAAATGGTCTACCTTTCTAATGAGGAGAATTCAATTGACGAAATTTGCGAACGAGAAGACACATTCGAAAATCCCATGATAGGCTACGAGGTGTTATTTGCTTCCGAAACATTTAAACTCAAGGAAATTTTGAGCTTAAAAGAAAACTCCATTCTCGTATTTGATAAACTTGATATCCTTAAATGCAGCATAACCTTCGATAATGGTTTCGTTCTTTCTGGAAATTTAGATGGCGAGGGAGATTGTTTTAAATTGAAAGTATTGGATAATTTGCCCATGGATCAGAATTCTGAAACGACACATGATGACCTTCCAGTCGAGAAGGAGGAACCAGAAGAAGATCCGTTTCGCAATGTAAAGAGCCTGCGCCTACAGAAAGAGGAGTACTATATCTCGACTGAACTTGAAAATTCTGAGCAAGTGATTGCCGAGTTTATTGCCCATGCAAAAGAGTTTCCAGAAGAGGTATCCCATTTAATGACGTTTGCTTTAGAGATGCCGGCAAGTGTGCAGCAGCTACTTGGCCAATTTTTCACTTCTAGTAAGTATATTGCGATCCTTGCCTTAATCCTTGGTGACGAAATTTCTGCACAACTGTTAAAGAGTCTACCCACCCAAGGAATTGAATCCATTGCAAGAGAATTGAATCAAATTGATTTGGTTAGTGCAAAGGAAAAAAACATTGCGCTAAATTTTTACCACGATCTTAGATCAGGAAAATTCCTTGTAGGTAGAATCGCGCGAGTAAAGCGACTATTGGCCAAATCGCTCGGCGAAGAAGCGGCAACGGAAATGTCCGAAAAACTTTCACCAACTAAGACGCCCAAACCTTTTGAGTTCTTAGAGAATCTAGATTTAAGCATACTAGCAAATTTTCTAAAAAAAGAACATACCCAAACCATTGCCATGATTTTAACTCACCTCGGCGATCCAAAGAAATCAGCTATAATCCTATCTTTGTTCACCGAATCCATGCAAGAGGATGTTGCTTCGCGAATTCTTTCCATGAATTCTGTAGCCCCAGATTTAGTGCGTGAAGTGGAACGCGTTTTGGAACGAAAACTATATACCTATTCGCGAGAAGAGGGGACTCTTGTCGGGGGTAGGATCTCGCTAACAGAAATATTGAACCACATGGCAGATGAGAAAAATAAAATTCGATTAGAGCAAATAACTAAGTCTTAAATGGAGATTTATCTTTCGGAATAGATGTTTCCGAATTTAAGTTGTGTCACGTTTATAGTTAGGTTGTGGCCCGTAAATTCTTCTTCCCATTGGGTGATCTAATTTCATACTTTGACTGGATTTGGCATCCGGAAAAGTATGGGAGTTTGGCAAAGAGAATGGCGAAAATAGACGAGATCAATCATTTACGTTTTGGCATTGAGACTTACGTCCTTGCCAGAGAATTCATCTACAAGGCATCCGATTCCACAAGGATCAAAGCCGATCAACTGTATGTATTCTTAGATGAACTTCACTCCTCTCTTAAAGGAGATGACTATGAGACTCGGGCTTACCAAAACCTAACAGAAACTAAATTTGGAGAGAAAATTCGAAAACGGTACGTCCCTTATCTAAACTTGATCAAAGAGAAATACGATTTTGATTTCAATTTCCAGGACAAATCTTTGGATGCAGGTTTCGAAAATAACAAAGAACGACTTCATGCGATTTGCAAGGATTACCTGTCCGAATTCTGTTATTATTTTAGCGACGAGTCGCTTCGCATTACGATTAACAATTGGAATCGGCCAGCGGATCTACTTTATTTCTTTGTAGTTGTACGTTATGCGATTAAATATCAATTTCCCATCACATTTAAGTATCGAAAGCTCATGTTCCCCACTTCAACATCTAGAAATATTTTACCAAAACTGATTACCTTGCAAGACAATCATTTGGGGTTGATTGGTTATGATAAAATGGATGGCACGACAAAATCATTTTTGATCAGCCGGATCAGCGACCTGCAAACCGACCTGCAGCATGGATATTACAACCGTCCAGCTGCCGAAGATAGACCGGCGCCATTCAATTATGCTGAGTACATTGCGAATAATCCTTCTGCCAAATACCTGAAGGTGGACAAAAGGTATGAAATCACTCTCTCAAAAAACAATCTTGATCTTTTGAAGCATTCCAAGTTCAATGCGATTCCGATTCAGATTGTCAGTGAGGCCCAAGACACTGCTCAGATCATCATCACGACCCATGATGAATGGGGATTGTTTGATATGCTTTTTAATTATGAGACCTACGCTAAGTTAACTGGGCCACAGGATGCATTAGATCGATTTACGAAAAAATTGCACATACTTAGCAATTACTATCGAAAGGATGCACCTGGGCCGAAAAAGAAGACCAAAAAAAGATAGATCCAGGTTTTCGGAAGTAAGACTTCCGAAATTTAGACAAATATATGCATACATCATTGTTTCTATTTGATTCTAAATGATGTTTTGTTTTGAGGAAACCTTCCGTTGAGAATCCGGACAAGTTTCCCATCTAAATCAAATTCGAAGGCTTTATCATAAGTTTGGCGGTAAAAATAGCTTTTGATTGGTCCAAATGGTCCCGCAAATCCCTTATTTTCCTCTGAGAACGCTAAGAAATGTTTGTGGGCAGATTGAAACTGCTTCGATTCTTCGAGAGCAGATATACTTTCAGGTAATAGTCTCTTTCTGAATGTGTTCTCACCAAAAAGACAGACAACGAAGATAGGACTCGGGATGCTTCTTAGGCCCATGAGCCAGAGATATGGTTTGAATTGCTCCCTTTCTTTCTGTTCCTCTGTAAGTTCCTCTTGTCGTATCAATTCAAGATCATTCGTTAGATGTTCGTTCCAGAGACTTTCCTCAGCTTGGATGGCCATTTTCAACTTCACAACAAACTCCGGACTTTCCTTTAACGTGAGGAAATAGGAATTTAATCTACGCAGACTTTTTTCGGGACGGCCCAGCTTCCTGCCAAGATCCCCATTTGTGAGTCCGAGCTCGCGTCTTCTTTGCTCGGTGTACTTTTTGATATGGAATGGTTTCATCTAACGCCTCCGATTTAGCAGTTTATTTTATGACGCCTGCAAGTTGGGGGTTTGATCCTCCCTAAATCACGTCAGCTTGTTTCTACTCCTATCCATTGGAATGTCAAGCATATTCTATTATCATCTGGTAGCCGTTAATATTTCGGAAAAAGAAATTCCGAAATTCTGGGATCTAACGGCTATACTACTGTCAATTGTAATTGCAATAAGGAGCTTACTGAATGAAAGAAATTAAACTATTAGAAAATGAAGAGAAGGTATTTGAGTTAGAGGCAGATTTTTGGAATCGAGGAACCAATCCGATCCAAAGATTTTTTGGCAATGTTTCGAGATTTATCGCCATGTTATTTGGTAAGAGAATACATGGAAAATTGATCGTAACAAATCTGAGAGCATTGGAAGTCACGGAGACAATTTCCTGTTATTGTTTTCAAACTGCCCATGAGGTAAAACTACTTACGAAAACAAGCATCAAAGAAGTGGGATATGTAATGGAAAAGTTTTGTTTTGTCTTCTGTCCGACTTATACACTGTACTACGAAAGTACAACCCAATCGACTTCAATCAATGTACAAAACGCCAAGGATGAGACGATGACAGATTTACTCACAAAATTTTATCAGGTGATAAAATAATCCAAAGCAAGGACAGGCCTTCCGAGAGGGCCTGTAGGATTCATATGATAACATTTTTCGACAAATGCCAGCTTTTATTATATCCCTTCCTGCTCCTGATGGGCTCTCTGCTGGTGGCTTTACTAGGCCTATTTTACTTTGAGCTTCTTTTAATCAAAATTCTGTGCTCCGGCATCTCGCTCTATTTCTTCCTCCTTTCCATACAATTGGGCAGTACGCTCCCTTCCAAAGTTCGTTCCTTGCGGATACTCGTTCGAAAAAATCTATCCGTATTTCACGAAGAGAGCTTTTCGGATTATATGAAAGCACCATGCGGCAGGCAAGTTGTTAAACTAGCATTGAGGAAACTAGGACGGCAGAACGACTTTTTAGAGCTGAAGCGGAAATATCCGCTAACTGTATTTTGGTTTGAAAGAAGGAAAACGAGAATTGTATTTTATAGAGAGGGGAAGGAGGTTAATTAAAGAAGAGTAACAATTGATCTTATCCCTTTTCCAAACCTGGATCGAAAACAAGATAACCCAGCCTATTTATGAGAGAATGAGGTCCAAATTCCTTCTCCATAGAAACTCTACGGAATCACTGGAGAAGGAATCATTTAATTTAGGATCTTTTGCCGATGTGTTTTTCAATGCGCATGATTGAAAACAAGACTCCTAGGAAGGGAAGTAGCAACATAGCAATGCCTATGAAGATCAATCGCGATTGTGAAAAAAATTCTTCTTCTTGGTTTCTCGAGGCTAAATTGTTTTTCTCATAAGTATAGTCGTCCAAAAAACGCTTATAGACTCTACTTGCTTTGATATCCGTGATAAAATCAACTTCCTCTTCTTGGTAATTGTAAATACTAAATGGTGAATACTTATTGTTAGTTGAAGCCTTCATATATTCAATCAGCTTTTCTGAAAAATCTTCTTGGAAGTTCTCCTCATAAGATAAATTGAGCAAGTCCGACTTGATTCTAGGATAGGATTTGTCATAAAATACCTTCCAGTATTTAGGACTTGTCTCGGCTATCACAGCGTCGATACTATTTTCCAGTTCCGCATAGGGAATTGCCTTGAGTTCCTCGCCGATTTGCCCACGAACAAGACCAATCCCTTTTGTTTGAACCAATCTACGAATTGTATCTTCATAATCTGATTTCATGGTTGATAGAATTTGTTGTGTCAGCTTGTCTGTGGCCGTATTCGATTGGGCGCTTTCCTCTGTAGAAGAGGAGGTACCAGATGACTGAGCCTGCTTCTTGAAATCTCCAATTTGAAATTCGAGTTTCGGATACTTCTGATTGAAAACGGGTCTAATCTTAGAATATACATAAGATATCACATTCCATCCCAATCCAAGAACGAGTACCAACATAAAGAACATCCCTAATATTCTTGCAGCCTTTAAAACGAACGATTCTATATTTTCTAACTTTATCATTGAACACCTCTTTGGTTATTTGATACAATCATTATAACGACCGGGAGGCAAATCTTCGGAAAAGTTTGTTCCGAAAACTAAATTCTGTAAGAGTATACTTTAACAATCAGAAGCAAAGAAGGTATCCAATGAATCGAAAAATTAAAAATCTAGAGGCCATTCGCAATTCTTACAATCCAGATGTATCGTATCTCACACACTATTATTTGAAAAAGATCTTATCAAACTTTGATATCACCCATTTGCAAGGATTTGAAAACATTTTGCATTTTTATGAAGAAGATTGCAGAGCAGAACTTGTTGAAAAACTATTTGTTCCTGCTGCCATAAAAAGCAATGAAAAGGAGGAAGATGAAACCCGATCTCATAGATACCGCCGTAGTAGTGAATTCGTAACACCCGATAAAAAGAACTATAATTTGGATGATCTTTCCCGAGATTGCCAGTCATACTGTGATCTGGATCGTGATGGCATTAGCAGAATCCAGAACATTCTCCTCGAGGCAAGTGAAAGAGAACTTCAGAATATTGATTACGAAGAGAATAGCTACTTAACAAAGATTAACAATACGTTGCAATCACTTGGATTGCCAGAAAAAAGCGCGGATCTGTTATTGTTTTTGGCAATCCTTGAGCAAGTGGAAGTTTTAAATGATTGGCTCAATGGTTTGTCAAGACAACCGGTTTACGTAGCGATTTTTCAGTGTATCAGCGGTTATTCGCGAAATGAATTCATGAAAATCAACTCGGAAAATTCGCATTTTGTTACATTTGGAATTCTGGAACCTCGCCATAGACATTCGTTAAAAGATTTGGATCTAACGAATCGATTTTCTGAATTCGTATTCAATGAGACAGAAGAGAAATTTGGTATGAATTTGATTAAGCTCGAAGAGAAAATAGCACAACCGATTTCCTCATTCTTTCTTCCAGAAAAGGATAAAAATCGAATCCAATCTCTATTAAAAAGCAAAGATCAAGTTCGTATCTTGTTATACGGCGTTCCCGGTTCCGGGAAAACAGAATTTGCAAGAAGTGTTGTAGATTCGCTTCATATGACCTTGAGAAAAGTAGATATGCATAATGCTTCCGATAGGGGTGAGCGCAGAGCCGCTCTCGTTGTAGGAGAGACGTTATCCAGAGAGCCAGGCAATGTACTTTTGTTTGATGAGGCTGATGATCTTTTAAATGAAGGCGGAAGTCAGCGCTTTTCGTTCTTCAAAATCTCAGAGAATGTACCCGAGAAGAAAATTTGGATGAATGAATTTTTAGATAGTATGCAAGGAAAGGTAATTTTTATTACAAATGAAACCAATTCCATCCATGAATCAGTGCTTAGGCGATTTGATTACAGTTTAGAATTTTATCCCGCAGATCAAAAACAAAGAGATTATTACTGGAAACGAATCTTGTCTTTAAGTGAGGCCAATCCTAAACTAGGAGAGGAACAGATTGCTGAACTGGCTCAGGCCTATCCCATCGGAGTTGGAGGAATTTCGCTAGGAGTAGCCTCGACTGAAAAAATCTGCCTCGAATCACCCGATGAAGTCTTTATCGATGTGCTTCGAGACGTGATGACAAAACACACTCATCTCGTTGGCGCTAAAGTAAATAAGCCTATCTCGTCAAAAACACCCTATGATCCTGCCATTCTCCACACGGATGGAGATTTACTCGCATTGGAACGTCTGGTTCATGATTATAAGGAAAAACTAGAGACATCAAAAGAATTGAATCTTGGATCTCTCTGTCTTTTGTTTCATGGTAAACCAGGGACCGGCAAAACGGAATACGCGCGTTATCTGGGACAAAAATTGAACATTGAAATCTTTCAAAAGAGAAGTTCAGATTTGTTAGATCCTTACGTCGGAATGACAGAGAAAAATATTGCCAGAGCCTTTAAGGAAGCAGAATCCAGTAAGGCTATCTTCTTTTTGGACGAAGCCGATAGTTTCTTTCGAAGTCGCGAGCTTGCCAAAAATTCATGGGAAGCCTCACACACGAATGAATTCCTCACATGGATGGAATCCTTTCGTGGGATCTTTATCGCCTCCACGAATTTTATCAAAGATTTAGACCCAGCCAGCTTACGAAGGTTTGCCTGGAAAGGGGAGTTTAAAACTTTACGAAGAGACGATAAAGTAAAGCTGTTAAAAGCCTATTTCCCAAGCATCGTGTCTTCTTTAACTTATCTCGACATGGAAAATATCAAAGATCTACCTGGTTTAACACCCGGCGACTTTCGAGCGGTATGGAATAGAGTCCGATTTCTAAATCCTTCTCAGATATCGACACAAATGATTTTTGAAAATTTAAAATCTGAAGCAGATATGAAATCAGAGAACCAAGGCAAGGTCATTGGCTTTATGCAATAATGTTTTCAGCAAATCTGAATTCCATTTGAGGATTAATGAACGCAAGGATAGAATATTATGACATATGATGAATTCAATATGAAATACAGCGAGTATTTAGAAGAGGGCCATTACGGTTTAGCGATACACTTTGAAAATATTGTTTCGTATTTAGATGCCCTTTTCCCAAAATTAATTTTGAAACCTAATTTTAGTTATCGGCAGATTAAGCTTAAATTCGGATATGCACGAGTCTATGTATCTGGTTTGACGGACGAAGAAATTTTGGAAATCGAAACAGAAATCGATCGATTGGTAACGATCTACCACAATGAATTAAAGTAAAATGAAGAAAATCTCGATCAATCATTATGCTTCAACGACCCGCAACCATCCTGCCTGCCATGATTCTATCTGTTGCGTTATGGAGATGAATCCGTATTTTCATTTTCGCGATACATCGAAGACAGTCAATACCAGCGATAGATTTAAGAAAATCAACACCATTGCAAAGAAAATGAACTATCTAGAACGAAGCAACGCTGAGGAATTTGGCCGATATAAGAAAACTTGGCAAATCATGTTAGCTGGCGATAGTATCGTTCTCGGCTCGCCCATAAATTTATATCAAAATATCTGGGACTTTGCTTGCATAATGAGTCAGAAAATCTACGATTTGATCCAATTCCAATTTGATTTCCTCGAATCGGGTGAGTTACTGCGAGGTAGAATCGAAAGGTGCGACCTGATCCTTCAAAATCGAATTGTGTATGGAGACGGTTATTCAAAGGCTGTCTCTTCACTTTATCAATCAAAAGGAGTGGATCTACCGATGGTCGTTTTATCCAGATCTATGGTGAATTTCATTTACGAATTGCAAAGACATTACGGAGCTAATCTGATACACTCACCGTTCAGTCGGTACATCATTAAGGATCAACTTGGGAATCTATTTTTAAATTTTCTCATTCCGTTAGCAGAAGACGCGAAGGGGGTGCAGACTGAGGACCAAAACAACACTCTCCTAAATCTAAAATACCAAATAGAAAAAAAAATCTCAGAGATTTCAAAAGATGATCTTTATTCTTTGAGGATTTTCAATTGGTATGCTGATTATTTTAACTATTTTTGTAAGACATTCCTTGGAATTACAAATGTGAATCGCTTGATAGACAAAAATGAAACAAATCAGTTCTCTTTGATCTTCGGAGAGAGAGTATCTGGGAAGGAGAGGTTAAAATAGGTGGTAAATCATGGGATCTGGATTCGGAGTTAAATGCAAGGCTTGTAGCGCATCTTGGGAAGGATCACTTGGAATAGGTCTGCGTTATTCGGAAGAGCGAATGAAAGTTACATTAACTGAACCAAAGTCGAGGGGATCAATGCGCTTGTTCTCAGACGATTCGGAGATCCAAGGAGAGATTGCCTCGCTTATGAATCAGAATGCAAGTCTTTTAGATTATGAACATTCAGCCTATCTTTGTGCCGGTTGCCATTGGATTGAAAGTAAATTCTATATCAGTATAAAGACTCTGGCCGCAGAAGAGATTTATACTCCAAAATACAAATGTTCTAAATGTAGGAATGCATTGATAAGAATAAAGATGGAACAAAATGAAAACGATGTGCAAATTCTGGATGAAAAAGGAAATGAAATTCCATGGAAGTGCCCCTTGTGCAATGGAACCAAGTTAGTTAAGGATAATCTTTCAGCTCAGAATGATATCTTGTGGGATTGAGATAGGAACAGAATCTAATATAATATTGCTAAGATTTCGCACTGCATATCGAAAACAACATAGGTTTTGAATGAGGTGTTAGACCTATAACAATAGCACTCGTGGCATAGATTTCAAATCTCAGCCTACTGAACCTAAAAAGAAGACACAATTCAGAAATGCGACTTTGAAGCAAAGATTGAATCGATAAGAGATAGACTTGATGCTAAGATAGAATCCGTCCGCTTTGAATTCAATGAGGACCAAAATCAAAGACGGATAGAGATCAATGAAACAATCCATCACCACGGAGAAGCACTTCGCCGAGAACAAGATTTATCTCCTGCTGATTTCAACCACTTTCGTACTCGTTTCGAAACCTTTATGGACAATTGGCTCATGCGCAAAATTGTTATGAAAAAGGACGAGGCTTAAGAATCATTCGCAATGCGATTGAGATGATTCCTGAGTAAATAGATCCTCATTATATCGTTGAAATTCCGAAGATAAATTATCATGAGAATAGGTAATAAAGCAATTACCAACGGGTTCATTGCGTATGCTTCCTCGAATCGAAAATGCAGTGCAAAGTAAATCGCCCTTGTGATCCCGCATCCGTAACAATCCAAACCAGTCAGATTCTTAAAAAGGCAGAGCGTCCAATTTCCTTGAAAAAAATCTCGAGGAAGGGCAAAGACGATCGGTAGTGAAAAAACTAACAAACGCCATGCCTTCGATCCGTGAATCATTAATTCCTTCTGTTAAGTGGTTGACCATTACCATCACGATAGCTTCCCGTTAGGATTATGATAAAATCAATAAGTGTCCAAACTCCACAGCCACCCATAGTGAATAATTGGGCGATCCCGATTCCCGTACTTCCCGTGAAAAATCTGTGAATGCCAAAAATTCCTACAAAAAAGCAAAGTAACAATGTTGTTAACCAGTCTTTTGCCTGACCGTCTCCGCTAAAGCTATTTCCATAAGCAGGCCTTTGTCTTACCCCACATTTCGGACATATCTCTGCGGCAATCTTAATGATGCCCCCGCACGACTCACAATATTTCTCATCTAACTGTTTTTCCATTTTCTTTTTTCCTAAATTTTTATTAAATATTCAAATAATAACTTATAAAATTTTCACTATTGCTTTCTGAAAAATAAATCTAATTTAAAAAACTATTTTCCAATCAATGACCCAAAAATCCAACCCGTTCTCGAATCAGTCTCTTCATTTGCACCTAAGGAAATTTTGCAAAAATACCAATAATCAATGGAACCATTGATCTCTTCTTGAAATACTGATTTGGCGGTAATAATTACCTGCCTGCCCTCAGGTATGAAATCTGTTTTGCGATACCTATTCTCAGATGGAAAAAAAAGATTTAAGTTAAATGCATCAAACGATTTTCCTGGACCTTTTCTAAACTTAGCATTCTTGACTAAGATTTTCTCCAGTTGGCTTGATAGCTTCTCTATCTTAGTACGATCAATATTTATTTTCTCAAAGACTGAATTATTTTCTGATTCTTTTTCCGTAAGTTTTGAATCTAGGTGTGAATTCTTTCCCTCTTCATATAAGGATATGATTTCGTTCACTGCATTTTGATGAATATTTTCCAATGACGAAAAAAGCTGAACTTTTCGGATGTGGATTGCTAAATTGTAATATTCTTTTTCTCCATTATTTAAGAAATAAATCAAATCTACTGTTTTTCCGAGCCCGATAGAAGTGTTCACAAAATCACTTTTTTTTATCCAGTCGATAAAAGATTTTTTATCTCCATTTAAATAAGAT
>Ga0209277_10000955_pt1 | contig 14476 bp, 11 predicted proteins | sample JI81AbrownDNA_FD_187503 | JGI IMG/M metagenome (GOLD analysis project Ga0209277, IMG submission 187503) | Wastewater effluent complex algal communities from Wisconsin, to seasonally profile nutrient transformation and Carbon sequestration -... | ecosystem: Engineered > WWTP > Effluent > Algae... | reverse complement strand
CCCCAGACAATCGATTTGATCTTTACGATTTATGTGAGTTGGCTATGCACGCAGTCACTCTGGAGGAGTGCTTTGAGCATAGGGAGCGATTTCTCCGCCAGCTCCCCACATGGATCGACAAGGATGCACTGCTGGGGTATGCGCTGAAAACTGAGTTCACCATCCGCAGAAGCATTCACCACCATGTCCTGATCCTGTTGGATGGCTCAAAGCTTTGCAACGCAGAGGTAATCTGCCACATGCTGGGCTATCAGGCGGGCAGGAGGCGGTTTTGCATTGCAAGTCAGTCAGCATCTTCAATCCTCTATCCCCAAAACTCGCGAAAGGGGGAACAGCAATAAAAAAAGGGGGAACATGTCGGTTGTTCCCCCGCATGTTCCCCCACCTTGGGTTGACGTACTTTGGTGTTGTGTCATCACCAGCGGTTACTTACACCGGATGGATTTCAGGGTTACCGGACTCGACTACAAATGTGGCTGCGGTTGATATCGCAGGATCAGATTTGGCGATGTTGTCTACAACCCGGTATCTAACTTCGATCCGTGCTTTTGAAATATCAACGGTTCCGTACCCACATCTGCCTGCATCCGCGTAAACGGCATGCTTGTTAGCAGGTTTGATGAAATCAACACCCTTTGGGTAATAGGAACTCTGAGTGATACCTGTTCCAACGAATTCACTGGCTATGGTCCGTACATTGCTATCCAAGTCGCGTCCCGGCACGTTGCAGGCCCAGTTCTCATGCAGATCCCCACCAATAAATACGGGACCTGAAACCTTGTATTGCTGCAATGCCGCGACGAGGCGATCTCGTGCAGCGGGGTAACCATCCCAGCCATCGTTCCACAATTTGTAGTCCCCGTTCCAGGGAATGCGGCGTGGCGAAAACATGGTCGTTTGCACAAGGAAATTCCAGACCTGTCCTTCGCCAGGGGTTTGCTTCGCCAAATTGGAATTCAGCCAGTCCTCCTGCTCCTTCCCGAGCATCGTTCGTTTTGTGTCCTTCAGAATCTCGCAACTGTCAGGATTGATCATTCCGCCGACACCAGAACAGGCCTGATCATCGCGATACTGTCGGCAATCAAGCATATGAAAATTGATCAGCTTGCCAAACTGTGCACGCTGGTAAATCCGTAACTCTTCGCCGCCTTTGGTTAAGCCTTGCACGCCACGTATCAACGACGAAAGTCGCATGGGCATGTGCTCATAGTAGGCTTGGTACGCAACGTTGCGTTGTCCGGTTTTTCCCCAGCTCGATTCGCCCTTCAGGTTGGCGCCAGCATAGTCATTGAACACTTCGTGGTCATCCCAGATGGTCAACCAGGGCAACGCTGCGTGGCACTGGCTCAAGGCCGGTTCCCTCTTATGCAGTTCGTACAGGAAGCGATAGTCAGCTAGACTCCCTGCAGCCCTGAGCCCCTTCGGAAATCGTTCGGAGGGCCATGCACCGCCATCGTAGATGTAGTCGCCCAAGAACAGCACCAGATCGACATCTTCTTCCATCAAGCGCCTGTAAGCACCAAACCCACCAGTCTCCAACCGCTGGCAGGACGCGAATGCGATGCGCAATCGATCCACATCGATTTCTGCGAGCGGGAAGGTTCGCGTACGTCCGATCGGACTTACCGCGTCATTCACCATGAATCGATAGAAGTAGAACCTGTCCGGCTCCAACCCATCGACTTCCACATGTACGCTGTGCGCCAAGGTTGGGATAGCTTGTGTAGTTCCCCGTCGAACAAGCTGGGTGAATTTGTCGTCTCGGGCCACCTCCCATTTGACGTCAAGAATCTTGTCTGCCCAATCGCTATTGAATGGGTTGTGTGGGACAAGGCGCGTCCAGAGCACGATACCGGTTGGTGTTGGTGTTCCGCTTGCTATACCCAATACAAAGGGATACTCGGTCATGGCTACTTGCGCCCATACGCCGCCAACCAAGGTACCACTCACGCTAGCGGTCAGATACCGCAACCAATCTCTACGGTGTATACCTATCATGGCCACTACCTTGGCTGTAATTCAAATGACTTGAGTTCAGCCTTGTATTGCGAGAAATTGGCCGTATCCTGGTTGTTGCGCTCAAGGTTCTCCTGCTTTACGAAAAAGCCTACCTTTGGGGCGTACCATGCCCGTGTTTGATAGCGGCTACTTGTGCTGGCCTTGGGATCAATGAAGCGTCCGTTTGCAACGATTTCGAAAGTATCGAACTCCCCTGCTGGAACGCTAGTTTTTTGCATTGGAAAGACTTCAACTGTGCCTTCCATCTTGATCATGCGACCGCTTTCAATTTGCAATCTCTCGATCGCGAACTCTCTTTTGCCTGCCGTTAATGGAAATTGAAATAATCCAAGGTTTGGGATATAGCGCAGTTTTCCCGATTCGACGATGTTCAAATTGCCATCGCGTGATTCAGCCATCTTTGTCTCAGTTCCCGAACTCTTTGTAATCACTTCAAGCCTTATGAGCTCTGGCTCGGTTTGCGTCACCTGTCGAGTGATCTCAGAAGTAACTACTTTCCCCTGGTATTCATTCGTTGCATCGAATGTCCATCGATCGCCAGCCGCGAGTGGCATTTGGGCATGCGCCTGGTAGCCTGTGATTAGCAATACTGAAAATAACACGAAGCGCTTGAGCATCATCAATGCACCTCGTACTTAACGAGTTCTCGCACAATCCTTGCCCATTTACCGTCTGAATAGATGCGTCGCACGTAGTTCTTGACTTCAGGCGCATACCTGATATACATCTTGTCCGGCTGCATTTCGCTGGAGCAGCATGGTCACTTCCGTTGGGTCTTCCCATTTTGATGAAAAGATGCCGAACGAATACGTTGAAGCCTTGTACGTGGCCTTCTCGGGCGGTGTCAGCGAATTTGCTGGACTTTGTGCGGATGCGGCAAAACATGCTATCGCCAATACACCTGCTGTAATAGTTGTCTTCATATTCTTACTCCCTAGTGAAACATCGTTGGCAATGTGTCCAAGGCAACTTGCGACCTCGGATCAACAGCTCCATTGCTGTGTTTGACGCTAACTGCCGTTACGGAATACTCCTGCCTGCAGCAGACCGTCGAGTGAATTGTGATTCACATCAGCTTTCCTGAATGCATGGGTAAACCCTAAAAACTCAAGCTGATTGAATCGCCCCGTGTTTTGAGGAGGCTCCAACCTTTGAGAAGATGGAGCCATGAACAAGAGATTAAACAAGTTTTCCCCGGAAGTCCGCGAACGTGCCGTGCGCATGGTGCAAGAGCACCGTGGCGAATACCCATCGTTGTGGGCAGCTATTGAATCGATCGCCCCCAAGATCGGCTGCGTGCCGCAAACCCTCAATGAATGGGTCAAGCGCGATGAAGTGGACAACGGCCAGCGAGAAGGCCTGAGCACCAGCGAACGCGAGCAGCTCAAGGCATTGCAGCGTGAGGTCAAGGAACTGCGTCGGGCCAATGACATCCTCAAGACGGCCAGCGCGTTTTTCGCCCAGGCGGAGCTCGACCGCCGACTCAAGAATTGAAGGCGTATATCGACCGGCACCGCGACACCTACGGGGTCGAGCCGATCTGCAAGGTCCTGCAGATTGCCCCGTCGTGTTACCGGCGCCACGCAGCACAAATGCGTAACCCAGCCTTGCGCTGTGCACGCGCCCACCATGATGATGCTTTGATCCCAGACATTCAAAGGGTCTGGCACGCCAACATGCAGGTCTATGGTGCCGACAAGGTCTGGAAGCAAATGAACCGCGAAGGCATTGCAGTGGCCCGCTGCACGGTCGAGCGGCTCATGCGTCGCCTGGGCCTGCGCGGTGTGCGCCGTGGCAAGGTCGTGCGAACCACCATCGGGGACGCCAATGCGCCGTGCCCGCTGGATCGGGTCAACCGGCACTTCAAGGCAGACCGGCCCAATCAGCTGTGGGTGTCGGACTTCACGTACGTGTCGACCTGGCAGGGCTGGCAATACGTGGCCTTCGTAATTGACGTCTATGCCCGACGGATCGTGGGCTGGCGTCAGAGCAGTTCCATGCGAACGGACTTTGTACTGGATGCGTTGGAGCAAGCCCTATACGACCGGCAGCCCCAACGGGACGATGCCCTGATCCATCACAGCGACAGGGGGTCCCAATATGTGTCCATCCGGTACAGCGAGCGGCTGGCCGAAGCTGGAATCGAGCCTTCCGTGGGCAGTCGCGGCGACAGCTATGACAACGCCCTGGCCGAAACAATCAACGGCTTGTACAAAGCCGAATTGATTCACCGTCGGGCACCCTGGAAGACCAAGGAATCGCTGGAACTTGCCACGCTGGAATGGGTGTCCTGGTTTAACCACCACAGGCTGCTTGAGCCGATTGGATATATTCCCCCTGCCGAAGCTGAAGAAAATTACTATCGGCAATTAGCCAGTCAGACCGCAATACCAGTCTGACTTAACCCAACGGGCCTCCTTGGAACCCGGGGCGATTCACTACTGGTAAGTAGTATTCAGGCGTGATGACCAATTGGTCACCACGTTCCGTTGCCATCTTGAGGAGGAAATCGGACCTCAGTTGGGCCGCTGCGACATCCAGTGGGCCAATGCGCGTGCTGTCAGCATAAATGGGGCCACCGGGCTGTAAGAGTAACGCCCGGTAGCTCTGATGTGTTGCTTGAAGTACTGCTAGGTCTGGGCTTTCAAGTCCCCGCGGAAGGAGGACGTCTTCGACGGCTCGGATAACAAATGCCACATTTCCTCCCTTGTAGCCCCTTGGGGGCCATTTTGTTTGGATATGGTAACAACTTGTTGTCGTCGGATGGCGGTTAAGTTTCGGGACACAACCGTGCTACGAGAGCACCATGGAGCAAAAACTTGCAAGGCCATGTGCGCCAGCGGTGTCTATGCGCCGCAGTATTGACGACTCAACTCAAGTGGTCTTAAGTCCAAATTTAGCGCTGTACTTGAGCTAAGACGGTGTTAGTAAGAAACTAAGTGGCCAGCTTCCCACGCTAGTGTCGACCTTTGAGATGCCCACCTATCGGCGCCAACGGTGCGGCCCTTGTCCAACTTGAAAGTCCTGAATCGGACCTTTCAGTGTTTCTAGCCAAATAACAAAGCTGAGTGCAATCCATTAAATTTCCGGACACGCGCCGGACACGGGGTCGCAGAAAGAAGAAAGGACTTAGAGCATTTCTACTCTAAGTCCTTGATTCATATGGTCGGTGTGAAAGGATTCGAACCTTCGACCCCTTGCACCCCATGCTACCCCTTGTATTTCCAACAAGGTTCAGCGCGATCTAAGAAATAGAAAATAATCAATACAAATCAACAAGTTACAGACTAGCAGCATTTTGTTGTAGTCCAAAACAGTCCAACGCGCTACACTCTGAGCCACCCAAACGGTGGGGGCAATGGTGGGGGCAATTTTACATGGCATTGATCACAACCAAGGCGCTGGAAGCGCTGCGCGGCACGGACGACGGCAAGCGTTTGCCGGATGGCGGGTCCATGTTTGGCATGGTGCGGGCCACGCCTGACACCAAGAATCATGTGAGCGTCGATTTTCAGTGGCGGTACAAGCTGGGCGGCAAAACCCGGCAAGTGCGCATTGGCTCCTGGCCCAAGTTGTCGCTCAAAGCCCTGCGCGACGAGCGCGACCGGCTGGCCGTGGAAGTGAAGTCCGGCACCGACCCCGTGCAGCGCAAGGCCACCGAAAAACTCAAAATCGAAGTCGACCAAGTCGAAGCCCACAACAAGCAACTTGATCGCCTGGAGGTGATCGCCCAGCAGCAGGCCCGTTTGACAGTGCGGCAATTGTTCAAGCTGTGGCGCGACCTAGCGCTGAAGCAGCGCGGCGATGGTGGCGCGGAGGCACAACGGGCTTTTGAGCGTGACGTCTTCCCGCTGGTTGGTGACCTGGCCGTGGCCGATGTGAAGAAGGCACACGTTCAGAACATTGTGGACACCATGATGGCGCGCGACGTGGTGCGCATGACCAAGCGGGTGCTGTCCGACCTGCGGCAAATGTTTGGCTTTGCGCTGGACCGCGACTATGTGGAAGCCGACCCGACCGCGCGTATAAAAAAGGCCAAGATTGGGCCGGATGGCGAGCGCGACCGGGTGCTGGGCGAGGCGGAGTTGATCGACCTGTTGAAGAAGCTGCCTCAGTCCGGCATGGCCGAAACGTCGCAATGCGCCTTGTTGATTCAAATGGCGACCATCACCCGCATTGGCGAAACCGTGGGCGCGCGCTGGGAGCATGTGGACTTTGAGCGCCGCTTGTGGGTGCTGCCGGAAACCAAAAACGGCAAGTCGCACCAGGTGTGGCTGAGTGACTTTGCGCTGCGCCAGTTTGAGCGCCTGCACGCCATCACGGGTGAAACGCCCTGGTGCTTTCCGGGTAGCCGTTACGACCCCGCTATTGAAAAAACCAATTTGCCGCTGGATACCAAAACCGTCACCAAGCAGGTGGCCGACCGCCAGCGCGAGCCGGGCGGGCAGATTGCAGGCCGTACCAAGCAGATTGACGCGCTGAAACTTGGCGGTGGTCAATGGCGACCGCACGACCTGCGCCGCACGGGCGCGAGCGCCATGGCCGAACTGGGCGCGCTGCCCGACGTGATAGAGAAATGTCTGAACCACACCGAAGAAAACAAGATGAAGCGTATTTACCAGCGCGCCACCTACGAAGGCCCCATGCGCGATGCGTGGCGGCTGTGGGGCGAACGGCTGGACTTGCTGACCAACAAGCCCGCCAATGTGGTCACTCTTAAGGCGGCCTGATGCGGATTCTTGGATTCACACAGGATTAACCCAATAACACGAATAAGAAACCACGTTATCCACAATTACGTTGTTTTGTTGCATGTTGGATGTGTGCGTGCTATAAACGCCGTGCCTGGACTACTGGATATAAACCCATTCGGGTTTATCGGTAGCCAATTGCAAGGCCCAAATGATCGTACTCAAAGCGACTCAAGACAAAGTTTTAGCGGTTCTTCAATCCGTATCTGGCATCGTTGAACGACGCCACACCCTCCCAATTCTTGCAAGCGTACTCGTCCGCCGTGGAGGCACCTCGATCTCGAACGGATTTCCAGAAAGTGGCGGTGGCGGTGCCAGCGCCGCAATCACAGTCATAGGTGTAGACGCCGATGCTGCCGGGGCAGATGCCATCGGGGCGGGGCCAGACGTAGCAGCAAGTGATGACGACGAAGGCGGCGAAGGCGATGGCGACCCCGACCGACAAACCAGAAAGGCACTCAGAACCAGAAACCCCAAGGTAGGCGCTGACCAGCGCAGTTCATCAACCAACAAACGCCGAGACGGCGCTGTAAACCAAATGACCTCAAACCCTCGCGCAGACGCGCAACCCAATGCCACCAATCCGGCTGGCGCTCTCCCCTCTCCCCAAAATCCTGACATTGCCCTGTGGCGCTTGCCCACGGTGTTGGCACACGTCCCGGTAAGCCGATCCCATTGGTGGGCAGGCGTGGCCGAAGGCCGCTACCCCGCACCCGTGAAACTGTCAAAACGCTGCGTCGCCTGGCGCAGCGCCGACATTCGCGCCCTGATTGCTTCTTTCTAAACGAGGTGCAGCATGAAAAGCACCTTGAACGGCAAAACGCCGGGAATAAGCACGTCGGTTCACACGGCCATTTCACTCGCAGCGGGAGGTCACCATGCCGTTTGACCGCACCCTACTCCCCGACCCAGTTACCTACTTTGAAAACCAGGGCCTGACCCTCAAAGGCCCCCGGTCTGCCAAGTGGAAAACCACCACCTGCAACTTTCATGGCGGCTCGGACTCCATGCGCGTCAACGTCGCAACGGGCGCATGGGTGTGCATGAGCTGCGGCGAGAAAGGCGGCGACGTGCTGGCCTACGAGATCAAGGACGGTGGCCGCGAGTTTGTGGACGCTGCCAAAGCCTTGGGCTGCTGGGTGGACGATGGCCGCGCGCCAGTAGCCACCAAGCCCACGCCGCTCAGTCCGCGCCTGGCGCTGTCGGTGATGGCGTTTGAATCCACGCTCACGGCGGTAGCTGCGGGCAATGTGGCCCACGGCGTAACCCTGACCGATGCCGACCGGGCACGCCTGATGGTGGCGGCCAATCGCATCAACCGACTGGTGGAGGCATTCGCATGAACCCGCAAGACTACGAACACTTTGCAGCCAATCTGGACGATGACGTGGGTATTGCAGTCGCTATCAATTCAGTAGCTGCTCCCGCACGTTCTACGGGGGCTAGCGGCCAATTTGGCACTGAACCATTGCCCAAAAGCACGGTGGTGCTGACTTGCGGCGCTGACCTGACGCCGGAGCCCGTGCAATGGCTCTGGCCGGACTGGCTGGCGCTGGGCAAGTTCCACCTGTTGGCGGGCGCGCCCGGGCAGGGCAAAACCACCATCGCAATGGGAATGGCTGCCACGGTCACCATTGGCGGGCGCTGGCCCGATGGGTCACGCTGCGCTGCGGGCAACGTGTTGATCTGGAGCGGCGAGGACGACTACACCGGCACGCTGCTGCCGCGCCTGATTGCTGCGGGGGCAGACCGAAGCCGGGTGTTCTTTGTGGATGGCACGCGCACGGGCGGCGTGGTCAGGCCGTTTGACCCATCCACCGACACGCGCACCTTGAAAGAAGCTATCGAGCAAATCGGCAGCGTGCGCCTGATCGTGATTGACCCGGTATCTACCGCCGTGGCGGGTGACAGCCACAAAAACACCGAGGTGCGTCGTGGCTTGCAACCCTTGGTTGACTTGGCCACCAGCATCAATGCGGCGTTGCTGGGGATCACCCACCTGTCAAAAGGCGGCCAAGGCTCTGACCCGGCGCAGCGGGTGATTGGCAGCATTGCGTTTACCGCCGTGGCGCGCGTGGTGCTGGTTGCCGCACGGGTGAAGGGCGAGGATGGCGCAGACAAACGCATTTTGGCGCGCAGCAAGTCCAACATCGGGCCGGACAACGGCGGGTTTGAATACCACCTGGCGCAAGTGGAGGCCCTGCCCGGCATTGATGCCAGCCGCATCGAATGGGGCCAGGCGGTAGAAGGCTCCGCGCGCGACTTGCTGACCGATCCGGCGGAGGGCGACGACAGCACCGATCACGCGGACGCTGTGAGCCTGTTGAAAGCGGAACTGACAGCGGATTGCTGGACTGGTGCCAACCATGCCACCCAGGCACTGAAAGATGCCGGGTTCACCAAAAAACAGATTTGGACAGCATCCAAAAAGCTCAAAGTCGTTCGCACGAAAGGTGGCATGGGTGGTGGCTGGTACTGGCGCTTGCCCGGTGGCTGTGACATAGCGTTGCCGGTCGAAGATTCCAAATCACCCGAAGGTTCCGAAGATTCCCCGTCTGAAAAACAGGAGCCTTTGGAATCTTCGGCGGTTAATCAGGCTGCGAATGAGCTGGTCGAGGTGGAACTGTGAGCGCGCAGGCACTGATCCGGCAGGCGCAAGCGTCTGGCGTGGCGCTACGGCTGGTGGGTGGCAAAGTCAAAGCCAGTGGGCCGCGCGAGGCTGTGGCACGCCTACTGGTGCCCCTGCGTGAACACCGGGCGGCATTGGCCGATGCGCTGCAAGCCGAGCCGGTGGAGCCACTACCCAGCACACCGACGGATGCAGCGCCCGAGCCTACTGACTGGCACGCCCTGGACGCGGCCTATCTGTCCCACCACTTCAACTGCCCGACCTGCATCGCTGCTGGACGCGGCAGTCGATATGGACAACGCTGTGGTGCTGGCATGGCGCTGTGGCGGGCGTATTCGGCAGCCTGACCCACTTTGCCCGTTTGAAAAGACGGGCAATTTCCCAAATGATTTCGGAAAATAAAAGAGGCAAAACATGGGTGGATTTAACAGCGGCAGGAGCGGCGGCAAGCGCACCACGGGGGATATGTGTGCGCTGGACATTCGCAGGCTGGCGCGTGACGGCCTGCTGGCACGCGGTACGGCATTTTTGTGGACATGGTCACGCGGCGACGAAAAGGTGGGCTCGATTCAGGTTTGGCCCGTGGAGCGCGACCGCGTTCGCCTCACCTACCGCACGCGCGACTACGGCGCTGCCGATTGGAAAGATATGGATTACTCGGTGCGTGTGGTCTGGACTGACTGCGCGTTGGGTGGGCAGCGCGCGTGGTGGCAATGCCCGGCTGTGCGATGCGGGCGGCGCGTAGCGGTGCTGTACGGCGGGGGCGTGTATGCCTGCCGACATTGCCACAACCTGGCCTATCGCACCCAACGCGAACAAGCCTATGACCGCGCAAGCAGCCGTGCAGACCGCATCCGCAAGCGGCTGGGGTGGGAGCCGGGCATATTGAATGGCGACGGCGGGAAGCCCAAGGGGATGCACTGGCGGACGTTTGAGCGCTTACAGGCCCAGCATGATGCCCACGTCAACCAGTCACTGGCCGGAATGTCGGCAAAGTTGGGGCTGGTTATGGACCGCCTGGGGCGCATCAAAATTTAGCGCTCTAGCCGCTGGAAATCTCGCGGAAAGTCCTTCAATCCTCGCAAGCTGCCCTGATAGACTGCCAGGTTAAAACGACAACATTCGTCGCAGTTCAAAAAGTAGGGTTTTGCACCTGAAATGCTCACCGGAATACTTAGCGGGAAACCCATCAATGGCAACACAAGAACGCCAACTTGAAGAACAGTTCATAGCGAAGCTCAGCGGCCTGAAATACGAATACCGTGAGGACATTCGCGACCGCGCAGCGCTGGAACAGAACTTCCGCGCCAAGTTCGAGGCCTTGAACCGCGTCACGCTCACACAAGGTGAATTTTCCCGCCTGCTCGAAGAAATCATTAGCCCTGACGTGTTCACCGCCGCCCGCACGCTGCGCGAGCGCAATAGCTTCACCCGCGACGATGGCACTCCGCTCAATTACACCTTGGTCAACATCAAGGACTGGTGCAAAAACACCTTCGAGGTCATCAACCAACTACGCATCAACACAGACAACAGCCACCACCGTTACGACGTCATTCTGCTCATCAACGGCGTACCGGTCGCGCAAGTCGAGCTGAAGACGCTCGGCATCAACCCGCGCAGGGCCATGGAGCAGATCGTCGAATACAAAAACGACCCCGGCAACGGCTACACGCGCACGCTACTGTGCTTCATCCAGCTCTTCATCGTCAGCAATCGCGACAGCACCTACTACTTCGCCAACAACAACGCTCGCCACTTCGCCTTCAACGCCGAGGAGCGATTCCTGCCCATTTATCAGTTCGCAAGCGAAGACAACAAGAAAATCGCCCACCTTGACGACTTTGCGGACAACTTCCTCGTCAAATGCACCCTGGGCGAGATGATCAGCCGCTACATGGTGCTCATCGCCAGCGAACAGAAGCTGATGATGATGCGCCCGTATCAGATCTATGCGGTCAAGGCCATCGTCAACTGCATTCACCAAAACTGCGGCAACGGCTATATCTGGCACACCACTGGCAGTGGCAAAACGCTGACTTCCTTCAAGGCATCCACGCTGCTAAAGGACAACCCCGACATCGAAAAATGCCTATTCGTCGTGGACCGCAAGGACCTCGACCGGCAGACACGCGAGGAGTTCAACAAATTCCAAGAAGGCTGCGTGGAGGAGAACACCAACACCGCAAGCCTTGTGCGCCGACTCCTCTCCGACGACTACGCCGATAAGGTCATCGTCACCACCATTCAAAAACTCGGCCTCGCGCTGGACGAAGACAGCAAGCGCAACAAGCAGCAAAAAAAGGATGGCAAATCCACATACAAAGAGCAATTGGAACCGCTTCGCGATAAACGCATCGTCTTCATCTTCGACGAGTGCCACCGCTCACAGTTTGGCGAGAACCACAAGGCCATCAAGGAATTCTTCCCAAAAGCCCAGCTCTTTGGATTCACTGGCACCCCCATCTTTGAGGTCAACGCCACCGCCAAGCAGTTTGAAGGGGAGGAGGGGCAATTCAAAACCACGGTGGACCTGTTCCAAAAGCAGCTACACGCCTACACCATCACCCACGCCATTGAGGACGCGAACGTCTTGCGTTTCCATGTGGACTACTTCAAGGCCGAGGGGAAGAGTGCGCCCAAGCCCGGCGAGAGCCTTGCCAAACGCGCTATTGTTGACGCCATTCTGACCAAGCACGATGCAGCCACTGGCGGACGCCGGTTCAATGCCTTGCTCGCCACTGCCTCCATCAACGACGCCATCGAATACCACGCCCTCTTCAAGACCCTACAGGCCGAGAAACAGGCCGCCGATGCCGACTTCCAGCCGCTGAATATTGCCTGCGTCTTCTCCCCGCCCGCCGAAGGCGATAAAGACGTGCAGCAAATTCAGGAAGACCTGCCGCAAGAAAAGGAGGACAACGCCGTCGAGCCCGAAAAGAAAAAAGCCGCCCTCAAGGCCATTCTTGCCGACTACAACGCGCGCTTCGGCTCCAACCACACGGTCAGTGAGTTCGATCTCTACTATCAGGACGTGCAAAAGCGCATCAAGGACCAGCAGTGGCCCAACGCCGACCACCCCCATGCGCAGAAAATCGACATCACCATCGTGGTGGACATGCTCCTCACCGGCTTCGATTCCAAATACCTGAACACGCTATATGTGGACAAGAACCTCAAGCATCATGGCTTGATTCAAGCATTCTCCCGCACCAACCGCGTGCTCAACGGCACCAAGCCCTACGGCAACATTCTCGACTTTCGCCAGCAGCAAGATGCCGTGGACGGTGCCATCGCGCTCTTCTCAGGGGAAAACGCTGGGCCTAAGGCCCGCGAAATCTGGCTCGTGGACAAAGCCCCTGTGGTAATTGAAAAACTGCAAGGCGCGGTGCTGAAGCTCGATGCGTTCATGAAATCCCAAGGCCTAAGCTGCGCTCCGGATGCCGTGCCCAATCTCAAGGGCGACGAAGCCCGCGCTGCCTTCATCAACCACTTCAAGGAAGTGCAGCGGCTCAAAACCCAGCTCGACCAATACACCGACCTGACTGACGACAACGCGGCCACCATCGAGCAAATCCTGCCCAAGGGAAACCTGCTCGGCTTCCGTGGCGCGTACCTGGAGACCGCGCAGCGATTCAAGGAGCAGCAAGGCAAAAGCACCCACAAGCCCAGCCCGAACGTGGACCAGTTGGATTTCGAGTTCGTCCTCTTCGCCTCCGCCGTTATTGATTACGACTACATCATGGGCCTCATCGCCCGTTTCACCGAGCAGGCACCGGGCAAGCAGAAGATGAGCCGCGAGCAGCTCGTCGGCCTGATCCAGTCCGACGCCAAATTCATGGACGAGCGGGAAGACATCGGCGCTTACATCGCCACCCTGAAGACGGGCGAAGCCCTCACCGAAGAGACTATTCGGCAGGGCTACCAGCGTTTTAAAGCTGAGAAACATGGCCTGGAACTGGCCGACATCGCCCAGGGCCATGGCCTTGAAGCCGCCGCCCTTCAAGTCTTTGTGGACGACATCCTCTTGCGCATGATTTTCGATGGCGAGCGTTTAAGCGAACTCATGGCCCCGCTGGGTCTTGGCTGGAAAGCCCGCACCCAAAAGGAACTCGCCCTCATGGACGAACTCACACCGCTCCTGCGCAAACGAGCCCATGGTCGCGACATTTCGGGTCTCAATGCGTATGAGCAATAAGGCGAAAGCAATCCACATGAAGCCCGACGGCAAACCCGCGTTGACACCCAAGCTGCGCTTTCCGGAGTTCCGGGATGCGGCGGGGTGGGAAGAGGAAACACTGTCCGGCGTTGCAACGGTAGTGATGGGCTCCTCTCCCAAGTCAGAATGCTACAACCAAAGCCAAACAGGACTACCGCTGCTTCAAGGAAATGCAGACATCAAAAACAGGCTGTCAGCGCCAAGGATATTCACCTCCGAGATTACCAAGGAATGCACAATAGGCGACATTCTTTTAAGCGTGCGCGCTCCTGTTGGAAGCGTAGCGAAGTCGATTCATCATGCGTGCATCGGTCGCGGAATCGCCGCCGTTCGGGCGGACCAACCAAACTCCCAAGAGTTCGTTTATCAGTGGTTACTGTCCTACGAATCCCGGTGGGGGGCCATTTCGCAGGGAGGGACCTTTGATGCCGTAAACAGTGATGACTTAAAGGGAGTTGCCTTCGCTGTCCCAAGCCCCGCCGAACAACAAAAAATCGCCAAGTGCCTAAGTTCTGTGGACGAGCTGATTGCCGCCCAAGCCCGGAAAGCGGACACACTCAAGACCCATAAAAAGGGGCTGATGCAGCAGCTTTTCCCCCGCGAAGGGGAAACAAAACCACGCCTCCGCTTCCCCGAATTTCAAGACGCCACAGAGTGGGAGGAAGATAGGCTGATTGATATTGCGACTTTCCGCCGAGGAAGCTTTCCGCAGCCGTATGGCTTGCCTGAATGGTATGACGAAATTAGCGGGATGCCGTTTGTTCAAGTATTTGATGTTGGTGACAGTTTTCGTCTGAAAGACAAAACCAAAAGCAAGATCAGCAAATTGGGCGCTGAAAAAAGCGTTTTCATTCCCAA
>Ga0209277_10000954_pt1 | contig 14478 bp, 5 predicted proteins | sample JI81AbrownDNA_FD_187503 | JGI IMG/M metagenome (GOLD analysis project Ga0209277, IMG submission 187503) | Wastewater effluent complex algal communities from Wisconsin, to seasonally profile nutrient transformation and Carbon sequestration -... | ecosystem: Engineered > WWTP > Effluent > Algae... | reverse complement strand
AAAGAACAATAAAATGAACTCTTCTCCACCGTATCGAGCTAGAATATCATTAGATCTCTTTGTTTGTCCAATAATCTCTGCGAATTTCTTTAAAACAAAATCACCTGCATCATGACCATAAGTATCATTGACCTTTTTAAAAAAATCTATATCTAAAAGGGCAATGCTTAGATTCTTTTTTAAAGTTTGACAAAAACTTAAATGCTTTGCTGCAATTTCAAAAAAATGTCTTCTATTGTAAATTCCAGTTAAATAGTCCGTAATCGATTTTTGATACAGTTCATTTTCAAGCTCTTTTATTTTCAGAACAGACTTCACACGAGCTTTAAGTTCTTTTTTGTCTACCGGTTTTCGAATATAGTCTACAGCTCCTGACTCGAATCCCTTTTCTAAATCATCTCCAGAACTCTTAGCTGTTTGAAAAATAATTGGAATGTCTTTATATTTCTCAGTTTTTGATAGTTGCTTTACTAATTCATAGCCATTGGCATCAGGAAGCATTACGTCCATTAAAATCAATACGGGGCTACTTTCATTTAGCCGTTCCCACATTTCTTTGCCATTTAAAGCAAAGATCACTTCATAGTCACGTAAAATTAATTGAATATATAGTATGCTAGTTTCAGAATCATCGACTACTAATATTTGTTTCATGGAATTGAATATATACTATTCTACTCTTACTTATTTGAGGTTCATAGTTTCAAGTTTTTTCTGTTTATTCACCGTATGCAGGGTGATGTTCCCAGCGCTGAGGTTGAGTTACCGTGCTCCCTTTTTTTCTTAAAGGAAAAGCTGAGTATTTTTGTTTTTCCTTTGAATTAGCAAAACTGTTTATTGTATAGCTTCCAGAATTTTTCGTTTGGTAGTCTGCCTGATTCATCGGCAGAAAATTCTTTCTTGATATTGTTTAGGAAATACATATCAATCTTACCTTTGTTCTTGGCTTCTATTTTTCCACGGTAATCAAAGTCAAAGAAATCCTTTACAAGATCATAGGTTCTACCGGAAATATTAATTCGACCCGGTTCCCCACTTGATTCCATTCGAGCAGCCGTATTCACAGCATCTCCCCAAACATCATAGGCAAATTTTTTCTTTCCAATCACTCCTGCAACAACGGGACCTGTATGAATCCCTAAGCGTAATTCCCAAAAAGGAAGACCTTGCTCTGACTTAATACGTTTCGTTTCTTGCATAATGAATTGAACTTGAAGAGCGAACAGACAAGCATCTACAGGATGACTGCTATTAATCGTTGGAATACCACCCGCACACATATAAGCATCGCCTATCGTTTTTAGCTTTTCCAATTTGTATTTTTCAGCTAACTCATCGAAAGCAGAAAAGAAAATATCTAACTGTCCGACCAATTCTTCGGGACTCATCTGCTCGCTAATTTTGGTAAAGCCTTTGAAGTCGGTAAATATTACAGTAATAGAATCATAATGAAGTGGTTGAGTGGCACCGTTCAGTTTTAATTCATCGGCGACTGCCTTTGGGAGTATATTCAATAGTAGCTCTTCTGATTTCTGTCTTTGGAGTTCTATTAATTGCTTAGCTTGTTGCAGTTCTCTTTCTCGATTCTTGAGGATACCTTCATTTTGCCTCCAGCGAGCGACTACGTCTTGTAATACTCCATTTGTAATAGAAGCCTGAGTAGTCAAAAGCTCCATAAAGTCTTTGCTTCCAATTCCTACGACTCTACATGGCTCAATAGCTCTCACACTTGCCATTCTAGGAGCTTTATCTAAAAGCGAAAGCTCTCCAATAATTGTCCCACCACCTTTTGTAGCAAAGATAACTTTATCGCCCGACATTTCTGTATAAATTTCAATCTTGCCGGTTTCAATTATATAAGCAAAATCACCTGCATCCCCTTCTTTGAATAGAACTTCGTTTTTTTTTAACTTTCGTTTTTGGCAGATTTTGATGACTAAATCTAATGCCTCAGGAGTCAATGTCGAAAACATTGGCATTTTCTGTAAAATCTCTTTTAAATCGAATGCTTCCGTAGCATCCGAAGTCGATTTCTTCGATTTTTGGGGTTTTGTAGCTCTTACAGTCATGGTTTTAGGGGCAATACTGCTATAGCAACAACTCCTATCCTTTGAGTCAATCGATTATTAAACAGGATGCTTATTCTCTGACAGCACAGTTCGACCCGCTCAGTGTAAACGCCATACCGAAAGTATGCACAAAGGAAGTTTAGAATCTCTGTGGCGATCCGATTTCTTTAGATTTGAATTTTCCTAGACAAAATTGACAAAGAATTAATAAATCGAGGAATGAATTTAGACAAACCGATGCAGCAGGAAATATTTCTAAAAAATATCCTGACCCTGCTTGCGACAGACAAGACAGTAAAGATTACAGAAAAGAAAAGCTTTGTAAATAGCGTTCGAGAATTAAACATCCCTACTGAAACGTTAGGTCAATGGACAAATGCCTGGAAACAAGCTCCCAAGTCTCTCTATCTACCGGGTGACGCTAAAGATGTGCAGGATATGGTTTTGTATTTGTATTCTGCGTTACTCTCGGATGAGAATCTTGTTCAATCAGGCATGGAATTACTTCTAGCCGAGTTCACAAAAGCTAGTCTGGATAAGAAAAAAGCGTTAGACCTCATAGCCCAAAGAACTTCTCTCCAATCCGAAAAATCCTTTCAGAAAAGAGCAGAGAGTATTCGCGACAAACTTGTAGTATCCACTAAACCAAAAACATCTAGCAGCAGTTCGAGTGATAAAAAATTCTACGTCGCAAACCAAGTAAGCTATGAAGGATTAGATGAACTCCAGAGACTTTTACTTGCTTATAAATTAGGACTGCATGTAGCGATTGACGGTCCGCCGGGTGTAGGAAAAACACAAAGTATATTGGAAATTTCGAATATACTTGGGAAACAAGTTTACACAAAGACTTGCTCTTCTAGAACAACTGAGTCTCATATTATTTCTTTTCCAATTCTTACTTCCCAAGATGGAGTCAGTGTTACCGCTCAGGAAAACGGACCTCTCGTTCGTGCTATGCTTGAAGGAACAATCTTTTACGGAGATGAATTTAACCTATTAAAAGAAGATGTGCAAAAGAGAATGAATTCTGCTTTTGATGAGAGAGCCGCAATAGATAGAATGGATGGAATGATGATCCAAGCCCAAAAAGGTTTCTGGGGGGCTATTTCGTATAATCCGACAAATAATATGGTATCTAGAGATTTAGAAGAATCGGTTGCGGATCGTTTTGTGCATTTGCATTATGATAGATGGAGCGCAGACTTTAAAGCCCTGGTCGCTTCGAGTAAAGCCAAATCAGGATTACCCGGAACAAAGATAATGGACTCTCAGTTTGGAATTAAACTAGATTGGAGAGCAGTCGGTGAGAATTTAAAATTCTACAGAGGAGAAGAAGCAAGTGATGGAAAAATTTCCTGGTTTGATTTCTTTACCGGAGCCGCAGAGAAAGAAACTCCGGCTTATATCTACCGATGCTACGATAAGACAAGCATATTTCAATCGAATTCTCCCAACCAAAAGCAAGACTTAGAGACTCTAGCAGCTAACGCTTTCTCCGAGCAGGAATTAGCCAGAATGATTTCAAGGTTTACCGAGTTACTTCTCTCACTAGCGCATACGGGAGAGTCTCCGCTCTTAAAAAAAATCGGTCTTGCGGACTTAAAAGAAAAAGAAGACTTAGAGCTACTCAGTTTACATGAAAGCTCTACTCGTATCGAAGTAGCAGCACTCAAGTCCTATTATGAATTAATCAACAGAGGGTGGAATCGTTATTTGGCGCAGTCGTATGCGGTAAGGATTGTAATAGATCAAATCTGTTACGGACAGTTTAGAAATAAAAAATTACGAGAAAACACTACTTATTCGCTAGTCTCTCTCATTGCTAAAAATATGAGACTATTCGCAGACACAGCTAAATACAACACAAAGATGCTAACCGACTCACTCCTTCGTCAAAATGGATAAGAAAAAACTAGCAAGTCTACTTTCTCCCGAAGCAAAGAAATTTCTCTCGGATAATTTCTCGGGAGCAGTTGAATTATTTTATTTAGTTGCAAGCGATCTATTTGAGGAAAATCGTCTTTATCTCCTAGAAGAGCTATTAAGGGAAGAAGGATTTCAGAAATTTCTACTTCGTCGAAAAAGCTCTTCGCCGGGTAGATTAGAAGGAGTATTAAAAACTATCCTTAGACGTTGTCTTCTAGAAATTCCTCCTTCTACTTTAAGTCAGATTGCAAATAGTATGTCTTCCAAAGAGTACAGGCAAATGGAGTCAGTCTTTTATGTAGTCCCCATTGACAAAGAAGGATACGAAGTATTCGAGAGAGGTTTCTTTGCAGTAGGCGAACAAAAGCCAGAGCTACTTTCTGATTATCTAAGCTATTGCTCGAGTGATAGATGGTTCTTACTTAGAACCACATACAAACCAATTGAAGAAGTATTCCAGGACTTAGCAAATAAGTTAGTCAACTACTTCTTATCCGCTCGAAATATAAATGATACAATGGAAATGACCAAGTATTTCTTAGACCCTGTCGTCTATCGTTTTATTTTTACTTCTGTAAATGAATCTGCCTGGAAAGAATTTACAATGGAAGTATTCGGAGCCTTTCAGAATCTAAAAAATCCTCTTTTCTTTTTGCAATTGCTTCGTTTGATTTCTACTCGTTATCCTGAAAAGACAGTGAGTGCAAAATCGAGTTACGAAAGGGAAATATTTAAAAGACTCCTGTCTCTCTGGGAGGTAATGAAGATTCTCCCCGAAGACAAACTAAAAGAGTTCAAACAATTTCTACAGAATTATGGTAATCCGAAAAATGAAATGCAATCCTTTGTCTGGGATGCAACCTTAAGTCTAAATAAATACAAAATCCCCCAGATATTTACAATCTTAAATTCTCCTCCGTTTTTAGCGATTCGCGATTATTACGGAGAAGATGCGGCTACTCAGAAATTCCTCATCAAGAATATAATCAATGCTGTAGCGGAGATGGAGTTTAAAAAGTTTGAAACTAAACTCTATAAAGTGGTATTAAGACTTTTACTTACCTTAAAAGTAGATAGAAGTTTTGTAAAGCGAAGAAGTGTTTTCTTTGATTGGTTAAAAAAAGAAACAAACTCGCAAAGAGTAGAATTAGAATTCATGCGATTTACTTTTTATGAGTATATTTTTATCTCTCTCGGTCAGGTAAAAAACGAGAGGGGAATGAAGATGACAAGGTATTGCGATGACGATCATGCTTATATCTGTAAATACTTAGATGAAATTCCTCTAGCGGCTAAGGGTAGACTCAAAGACATAACACTCATTCACAATCCAGTCCTAGAAAGGCTACGTTTTATTATCCACCTCCCCTTCTATGCTAAGTTTACCGAATATGAGTTTGGTTTAAAAGAATTAGAAAGTGCTGCCATCAGCATTAAGATGGAGGATAATCTTTATACTGCGTTAGAAACCATTTCAAAGGAAAATTTCATTCCTTACTATGAATCTTTCATGGAAGTATTTAAGACTGCGCCGGAGAGAATGAATGAAGCTATTCTTCCTGACTTCTGGTATCGAATCAGTCTAGAAATTGCTTCCCCTCACGCGCACGCCGTTGTCCTTCCACTGGTTGGCTCTATTTCAATTCTAGAAGGAGACTTAGGAGCTTATACTGACGGCAAATCGATATTTCTCCCTCCTTTTATTAGTTATTTTTCCGATCCACTTCATCCAATTGAACAAAATCGAAATCTAACGATATACATCGCGTTAGCCTTGCATGAATGCGGGCATATCATCGGGGGTAGTTTTAAATTTGATTTGTCGTATTATCTTTCAAAATTAGAAAAGCCAAGCCTGTTTAGAATTATCATGAACGCGATGGAAGACTTTAGAATTGAATCTTTCTTAGTAAAAATAAAAGCACATCCACAAATAGAAGAACTCCTTCATACAATGAATGAATACTTCACCTTTATGAATTTACGTAATCCCGAAAATCTAGCGATGAATTTAGTTTTTTACATCATGGATGAAGCAGCGGGTAACAACAGTCTTGCGAAGAGTCAGGAGAGTTATCAAAAATCAATTTTGGAGTTAATGAATTCAGGTCTTTATTCGGGAAGGTTTAGTAATCTCAAAGACATGGTAGAATATTTTATCACAAGACTAAAGTCAATTGATATTGGAAATCCACTCTCTGCCTATCCGGTATCGCGCGAGCTTTATGAAATTTTAAAATACTGGCCTGATACTGCCCTTGCAAGTCTTGCTTCTCCGGAATACTTTCCTACAGGACTTCATTCTTTTGAATCTGAAAACGGCGAGGGGCAAAGACCGCTTAACCAGGAAGAGCTAGATGCACTCTACAAAGAATACAATGAAAATCCAAGGGCATTCTTAGAGAGAAATAAATTGCCCGTATTCTCAGAATTAATGGAAGACGAAGAAGGTCTCCAATTAGCACCAGGTCTTTCAAATAAAATTCAGCAATACAAAGAAGATATTCTAAGAGAGCAATTAGGAGAACAGTATTCGCAAGCGGGCACTATTGATTTGTCGCATCGCACCAAGGCTGATGATTTAATAGCAGAGAATCAAAAGAGAAAAAAAGACAAAGACAAATCAAAAGAATCCGATTCCGATTTAAACGAAGAAGATGAGCCACATAAGAAAGAAGGTAAAAAGAAAAATCCAAAGTCTCGCTCTAAGCGGATATACTCGATTGACCCCAAAACAAAGTCTAGAACTAGACTGACCGAGTTAAAAGAATTTAGAGTAAGAGATATTGATTCTTTTTATATGAAGAAATTTAGAAAGTGGCAGTATATTTCACAGCAAGTATTACGGGAATTATCCGCTCTCCTTCCTACAGTCCAAGAAATGCAAGACACTTCTTCTTTTGAAGGAGAGTTAAATATGGAGTTGCTGATTGAAATTTTAAGTGACCCATCTCGTATTGGCTCTGTTGAGTTCTTAGATATTTTTAGAGAGAACACTCGCTCGGTTGAAATTATCATTGGTCTTGATATTAGCGGCTCGACGGATATGCTCATTCAACCAATCAACAAGACGGGAACTCCTAAGATGGTAAATGGACTTCCTGTAATAATGCTTGATCTTACTCCAAAAGAGATGATGCAGTATGATACAATCCTAGATATTGAAAAAGCATTTGCGATGATATTTGCGCAGGCCCTTTCTTATATCACAAAGAATGTAAACATATACGCGTTTAACTCTGCGACTTCGACCAATATTTATAAGGCTGAAACGATAGAGTCTGTTTCTTCTTTTGTGTCAGACTCTGCAAATAGAGATGGAGATTTTATACGTTACATCCACTCTACACTCTTAGAAAGTAACGCGGAGATGAAATACTTTTATTTAATTACAGATGGTAGACCGAGTGCAGACAACTACTCCGGCAAAGACGCATTAGACGACACACTCATCGCAATGAGAGAAGTAATCAATTCTGGAATTAAATTGATTTATTTTAACATCGACTCCCAAAAGCAAGACTACTTTGACCTATTCCAAAAAGAAGCAACCTTCGCCAGACATTTCCAAACTCCCGAGGACTTACTCCCTGTTATCCCCGAACTAGTAAGAACAGTCGTTCAATCCGTGAGTTAAAAATTAAATATCTGCCACAGAGGCACTGAGACACAGAGAAATGACAAAGGAGTTATGTGCACAAGTAAACTCTCTTTGTAACCTATCAATCTTACTAATCCTGTCTAAATAATTATTTTTTTGAAAACCAAACTCTTTACAAAACTCTCCGTGTCTCTGTGCCTCTGTGGCAAATCACACTTTTCCTTTCCAGAAAGTCAGCTTTTCTTTTAAATCGTTAGGCGTAACGGGCTTGCTGATATAATCATTCATTCCTGCTTCAATGTATTTTTCTCGATCACCAACCATTGCATTCGCAGTCAGTGCAATGATGATGGGTTGTTTTCTTTTGGGGAATTTACTTCTTATAAACTTGGTTGCCTCAATTCCGTCCATCTCTGGCATTTGAATGTCCATGAGGATAATGTCTATTTGCTTTTTATGAAAGATATCAATTGCTTCTATTCCGTTAGTCGCTATGTAGTCTACATCAAATTCCATTTTTTGAAGCAATCGAACAATTACTTTTTGATTCATAAGATTGTCTTCCACTAATAAAATGGAAATCTTTTTAGTAGACTCTTCTTCCATTGCTTGCAATATCTTTTCAGAAGTTGAAATAGATTCAAAATTATCATGAAATAAAACTTTCATCCGAAGTGTAAAAATACTTCCAATGCCTAATTCTGATTTAACACTAATCTCTCCTCCTAATAAATTGGCAAGATTCTTTGAAATAGCAAGTCCTAATCCAGTTCCTCCATACTTTCGGGTAATAGAATTATCAGCCTGAATAAAAGGCTCAAATATTTTTTCCTGCTTTGATTCTTCAATACCAATCCCTGTATCTTTGACTGAGAATTCTATTATAATATATTTATCCCTTCTTCCAATCAATTGAACACAAAGTTCAATTTTCCCGAAAAAGGTAAACTTAACCGCATTGCTTAAAAGGTTAATTAGTATTTGCCGTAACCTTGCCATATCCGAAATAATAAATTTAGAAATGGCTGGATCATATTGAAATTCGAAATTCAATTTTTTCTCAGTAATACGGCTTCTTATTACACTGATGGAATCTTCAACTAATTGCTTTAATTCAAATGGAATATTCTCAATTTCTATTTTTCCTGATTCAATTTTTGAAATATCAAGAATATCATTTAGTATGACTAACAAAGATTCAGAGCTAACACCTATATTGCGTAAATACTCTCTTTGCTCTTCATTCAAACTTGTTTGCTCTAATAAAGACTTCATTCCCATGATTCCATTCATTGGAGTTCTAATTTCATGACTTATGTTTGCAATAAAATTAGACTTGATCACATTTGCTTCTTCTGCTTTTTTCTTGGACTCATCTAATTGTTTTATAAACTTTGTATTCTCAATAGAGATCGCAATCTGCGTTGACAATAGATTTAAAATATGGATTCGGTCTTTTGTAAATACATTAGTCGCTAACGTATTCTCCAGGTATACGATCCCACGAATTTTGTTTTGATTAAAAATGGGATAACAAAGAATAGACTTAGAATGATTTTTCTGAATATAAGGATCATTTGTAAATATCCCATCCATATATGCGTTATCCAATAAGACTAATTGCTTTGTTCTGTAGGCACTGTTTAGAACAGAGTTCGCAAGCTCAGTAGTTTTTGATTTATTAAATTTGTATTCATGATTTAGAATAAGACAGGCAAGCTCATTTATGAATTTAATTTCTGTCTGTTCATTATCAACGGTTAAAATAACGCCCTTATCTGCACCGGAATTTTCCAATAAAATTCTCATTACAATCTTTAATAGTAAATCAAAGTCCTTCTCACTAGAAATTGCATGTGTAGCCAAAATCATGGTTTGTAAATCAATTTGTTCGATTGCATCTGTCGAATAAATATCTCCGGCAGACTTATACTCTTTATAAAAAGCAGAACCTATCTTCAAGAACTCTAACTCCTTTAGCCTGAAAAAATAATTCTCTTTTAAGAGAAAAAGTTTTTTGTTTGCTCCCCATACTTCATACAAGTTAAAAGCATCTATCAAATAAGGTGCCGCTAACTTAAAATTACCAGCGTCTAATATCATTATACCTGCCAACTCATTTGCAAGTGCTGCATTTTGTATAAAGCCCTGTTCTTTTGCGTTTTCAATTGCCAAATCGTAGAAGCTAAGAGCATTCCACAAATCTCCGTTAATACGAAACTGTTCCGCCTCTATTAAATGAACTTGATGCAAATAGTTTTCAGGGCAGGAATTTGCCCAGACCTTCATTTGCGCCAAATTCTGATTTAATGCTTGCATACTTTTTTCTTTTTCTATTACCGACAAGAATTTGTATTGCCTTGTATAGATTAAAGATTGAATAAATCTATGCTCAACGACATACGGTGTCCCACTGATATAGGGAAGAAGTTTTTCGACCTCATCTGTCTGCTGTAAGCATAGTTCATATAAGCCTAAGCAAAAGTTAGAAAATTGCTTCAATACTTTATAAATCGCAAAAGGCCAATTTGCACTTTTCTGAGAAAAGGATCCTACAAATGTTTTTTCCACCGTCGAAAGTTCTATCAATTCTCCTTTTTCTTGTGTCAAACTCTGAGTAATAAACTCTACAGACTTTAAAATATCGAAGGCGATAGAGTGATTAAAAGTTTTTGCGAGAGTAAATTGCTCGGGCAATAAATCCTTAATCTTTAAAAGGGATTCTCCTCTTAAAAATAAAATTACTGGATGATTTGCAAGACAATAACCTCCGTGCTCAAATTCTCCAGAATCTAAGGCTGCATTAATTCCTGCCAGGTTAATTTTCTCCGAAAGCTTAAGCGAATGCACGAAAGGATTACCATAATTAGCCAATATATTCGATGCCTTTGTCTTAGAGGAAAGATTATTGTATTTTATACTTATATCGTAGGCTAACGATATACATTGATAAGCCGCACTATAATCTCCAAAGAGCGCCCCCACTACAATGCCGAATCCAGAATAACCGTAAGAATCTTTCATATTTCCGTATTCAAGATAAATATTCACCAATTTTGCATTGATGTATGGAAATAGTTGAGGAACATGCTGGTAGGTTGTCGCAGCAGAACCTATTAAAATAGTATTAATAAGTTCTTGAGTCGGATCTTCATTCAAAGGTAGATGAATTAAATCCGAATAAGACCTATTTCCCATTTTTTGTTTTATCTTTTCTACTTCATTTAAAAATAATTGGTTGCTGTCTTTTCCTTCAATTTCAATTCCAAACATTGACAAAGACTTAATCATAATCTCATAGGAGGCTTTAAAATTTCCCTGAATGGAATAGATGATTAATAACAGATTGTAAAATTTTCCTTTATCAATATCATTTATACATTTTGGAATTGTTGCTAGAATCGTTTCAATCGACAAATCCAAATTACCTGTTAGATAAATAGTTTCCGAGTATTCGAAAAATAAAGTGAATGCAAGTGAATATTTCTCAGCCCAATACTCCTCTGAAAATAATAAAATGGCAATGTTTAAGAATTCAAGAGATGCATTGTATGCCGTTGAAGATTTTGCTTTGCGGGATGCTCTAAGATTTAATTCTAAGACATTACATTTTTCTGCTTCCTTTGTAATAAGATTATACCCTGAATTTAGATAGCTGATAATTTCAAATAATCTGTCATCATTCTCAGAAAGCAAATCCGCATCGAGAAGGAGGTTACCAATTGTAAATCGTATCCGATTTCTTTCAGGAATATCAATTTTTTCAAAGCAGGCTTGCTCTACTTTATCATGCTGAAATTGAAAACTTATTCCACTAATATCCTTATTTTCATCGTTTACATTAAATAATATTTGATGATTGTTTTGGATAATCTTGATTAACTCCTCTTCGATGGCAACTTTAAGGGCAGATAATATTTCATTCGGTTTACGATTACTTATAATTGCTAAAGTTTTTAAATCAAAGATATTTCCTATACAGGAAGCAAGCTTTAAAAGGTGTTGTGTTTCTATCGATAGTATCTGAATCTTTTGAATTAAAAGCTCTATCACATTATGAGAAATTTGAAGTTTATTAATTTCATCGATCTTCCACTTCCATACTTTTTTATTTTCATCATAATAGATATTTTTATTGGCATGCAGTAGTTTGAATAATTCAACAAGAAAAAAAGGATTCCCATAAGTCTTTTGAAATAGAATTGTAGCTAGAGGATTAACGCTAGTAGCCGGAAGATGCAAAGTGTCAGACATCATCCGCGTAACGCTTTCAATATTTAGAGATTGCAAATGAATTTCTTCAATTTTAATCCCTTCTTCTTTTAAATTCAAAAGCATTTGAGAAAATGGATGAGTAGAATTGATTTCATTGTATCTGTAAGCTAGCATTATGTAGAAATAACGCATATTAGGATCTTTTAATATATTACTGAGTAAATTTAAAGATGCGCTATCAGCCCATTGCATATCATCAATAAAGATTGCAATTGGTTGTTCTTTAGCGGTAAATACATTTATAAATTTCTTAAATACAATAAAGAAACGATTCATATTCTCCTGTCCGGTTAGCTCTTGATAATCTGGTTGCTTTCCAATAATATATTCTAGTTCAGGAATAATATCTGTGATTATTTTGCCATTAGCCTCCAGTGCAGTTAGAATCTTGTTTTTCCAGACTTCAATATTTTCGTTGCTTTCCCCTAAGAGGTTTTGAATGATTCTTGTAAAGATTTGAATGATTGCACTAAAGGGAATATTTCGATTAAACTGTTCAAACTTCCCACTTAAGAAATATCCGTGTGAAGCTGTAATAGGTTTATAAATCTCTTGTATTAAGGAAGATTTGCCTACACCGGAATAGCCGCTAATTAAGCTTATCTTCGACTTGCCGGTAGATTCAACCATTTTAAACTGTGAAAATAATTCTGAAATTTCGTGTTCTCTTCCATATAATTTTTCTGGAATTCGAAAAATAGAAGTTGAGTCAGCTTTACCCAACTTAAACGACTTTGCACGAAGAGAACTTTCTCCCTTAGTCTCTAAAATATTTTTGCAATGAAGTAAATCATGAGTTACCCCAAAGCAGCTTTGGTATCTTTGTTCTGGATTTTTTTCCAATAGCTTCATTATGATTAAGGAAAGAATCTTTGGAACATTAGAGACAGAGTAAGGAGGAGTAGGATTTTTTGCGAGATGAGAGTGAATCATTTCGATTGGACTTTCATTTGTAAATGGCAACTTAGATGTAATCAATTCATAGAAAGTAACTCCTAGAGAATAAAAGTCTGTTCTATAGTCTACCGTTCGATTCATTCTGCCAGTTTTTTCTGGTGATAGATAAGGGAGATTTTTACTGTTTAAAGTATTTTTAAAATTAACCGAGTCTTGCTTTTTTAAATTACTTGCACTTCCAAAATCAATGATTCGTAATTCTTTCGTTTGAAAATTATAAAGTATATTTTCAGGCTTTATATCGTGGTGAATGATGTTTTGCTTGTGAATCTCCGACAGTCCGGATAGAATTTTTAGAGCAATGTCCAGAAATACCAAATAATCTATATAGTCCTCTTTTCTAATATCTCCGAGAGAACTAGCGTAAATGTCTTCTAGGATTAAGAAAACTTTATTTCCAAATTGTTCCAAGCCAATCGGTTTTATAATATTTGGACTTTGAAATTTATTTAGAATTTCATATTCAAATTTTAATTGATTGTTTTCCTTAATTGCAATAGAGCCAAACGAAGTGGTCTTAATAATTACAGGACTATTCTCATGAAGAGCTCTATAGATTGCATTTTTTTTGCCTTCATATATTTTTGCCAGAATCTGATAGCCCGGTATTTGAATCATTTTTTATTTTAAACCTATCAAAGACACCACCAATTATAAATAAGAAAGCCCTCCTGTCATTGAAAAAAAATTACCGAACTAAAGTTATTTATAGCGAGATATATCATCGTTCGCTATTCGATATTTAAATGAGTAGTTAAAAGAGTAAATGAACATTGCCTAGACATCCAATTCTTGGAGGAGGTAAAGACAACAAGCAACAAAATAAAATTATCCTTACATGACTGGACAAAGCAACTGTAAATTTAATTGACTATTCCATAACTTCAAATTAATAAGTCTTATGTCTTTCATGGATAAAAACCACAAAAAGAAAATAAAGAATCTCGAAGTTCTCTGGCATAGCTTTTCGATGATGACTGAATTAGCTATGGAGTATGGAATTCAAGATATTTTTCAAGACAATAACGCGAAACTTGTTCAACAATTAATCTACTTAAATTTTAAAGCACTGCCGGGTCGAGAAGGCAATGATGCATTAGATGAAAAAAATCGAGAATGGGAAATGAAATCAGCCAATGAAGAACTTGTAAGTGGTTTCTCTACGCATCACCACTTAAACCATATTATCCTCGCAAAATACCGAAAGGTTCCTTGGTCGTTTTCAATTTATTCAAATACGAATTTAAAAGAAATATATGTAATTCAAAATAAAGCATTAGAACCTGTATTTTCCTCTTGGGAAGGCAAGCTAAATGGAACCAACGGAAAAACAAAAATGGAAAGTATAAACAATCCTAAAATTCCAATAAAATTTGTAAGATCGAACGGAGTCCTTGTTTACCCTTATCCGAAAAAACCTATTAATCCCGCTGATGTGATTAAATAAGCACGGGCTCTTTAATAGCAAATAAAGAATTTTTAATTCCCTCTTCATCAGAAAATCTAAGCAGCGAATTACTAACATATTCCTCATTGATTTCAAAAGAGAGCCAATGTCTGTTTAGCCGCTCTGCAACTTCACCGGTTGTATTTGAACCCGCGAAAAAATCCAATACAACATCTCCCGGCTCAGTTAGAAAATTAATA
>Ga0209277_10000947_pt1 | contig 14506 bp, 14 predicted proteins | sample JI81AbrownDNA_FD_187503 | JGI IMG/M metagenome (GOLD analysis project Ga0209277, IMG submission 187503) | Wastewater effluent complex algal communities from Wisconsin, to seasonally profile nutrient transformation and Carbon sequestration -... | ecosystem: Engineered > WWTP > Effluent > Algae... | reverse complement strand
CTTCACTTCTGGTAAACCCATGTTTCTCGCCGGCCGAGGCGCTTTTGGCCTATTGTCTGAAGGATTCGAGTATTCTGAGCTGATCGAATCGACAGAAAAACAATTTAAGTCTCCCAAAGTAACGGACGCTTTTTCCCTCGATATTTATTACAACAAACAAGCCTACGCAAACGCCTATATGATTTGTGACCCGATGGAACCTAGCACGAAACATGCGCATCGTTTATTAAATCTCTAAACCCGCGTGTCAGGTGGCCGACATCTTCTTTGCCCTACTCTTCACCAGTTGCAGGTAGGGTTTTCGAAAAGAAGTGCCAAAAGGATAGGATTCAATTTGCCTGAGCAATTTTGGCAGAATCCTATTTAACTCACCCATTGTTTTTAAAAATACATTTCTTGGAAGTGAGATCGTATTTGCAAATTCCTCCCAGTCCCACGCGCTTAACTTATTCTTTTTTCCATTTACGGTAAGGGCCATCTCTTCGTTTTCCTCTGGAAGGATCAAGTTTACAGATAACAAATCGTATGCGGGAGCAAGCTTTACTCGACCCTCGAGATCCGTCTGGATGGAAAAGTTTTTAAGGTGCATATCTGTGTTTCCTGTCAGATAAGAAAAAAGCACCATCTCAAAGAAACGCACTAAGTTGATACCAGGCGCGGTTGTATTTTTTTTGAGCCAACGGGCAATGCTTTCATAAGAACCCTTGTATTTATCTTCTGTTAACCGCTCTGTCAATTGGCAAAAGTCTTCTTGTGCGAGTTTGATCCCGTTTTTGCGATCAAATCTTTTCGTCAGATAGGCAAATTCACCTGAGGCCAATCGGATGAGAGAGGAATTTGCTACTTCAAAGGAAAATTCTTTCGCCAAAAGCATGGTCAAGTGCTCATTTTCAGGAAGATTCGGATACTCCTCTGATGGGGGCTTTAAGATAAAGTCACCTTGGAAACCGACAATTGTAAGCCTTTTGGTTTGGTCTCTTTCGGTTTCTAATTCCAAAGAGATCTTGGATTGGACTCCTGTAACAGAGAGACGAGAGAGTAGATTTTTTTTGGCAATCTCTTTGATCTCTTTGAAACGAATCGAAATTTCAGGAACTAACCTATCACCAAACATCAATTTGGCACAACGAGGATGAAAGTCGGCATCACTTGGCTTTGCACAAAAAAGGCAGTGGCTCATTTCTCTTGCCCTTGGACACTCACTGCCCCGATGCAATCCTTACAGACGGCAAGTAAGATCCCAAAACGATCTTTTCTATCAACCTTCCACACCGTATGTGTGATTCCGAGAAGCCAACCTTCTGGTATAAGGCCATCAAAGAATGGGAAGAGCACTTTCGAATGGAAAGTCTCTTTCTGTTTTGGTAAGGTGAAACTGATGGCTGGTAATTTCGAGTCATCTAGATATTCGGGATCATATTGGAAGGCATAGCCGTTCTCATCTTCAAAGATAAACCCGGCCAGTATGTCGCGAAAGTATACTTTCCCACGTCGAGATGTCATTTGTTTTTCTCTTGGATGCGACAAGGCATCATTTCTGATCCAAAGGCAGCTAACACTTGATTGACCTTATCTAAACGTAAGGTCTTTTTGCCTTGTTCCATGTCCCTGATAAAACGAAGTCCCACACCCGTCATCCGAGCAAGCTCCTCTTGGGTGATGGCATTCTTTTTTCTTTCTTCTTTGATAAATAGCTCTAAGCCAGACATTCCCATATAATATATCATATCGGGTATAATTTACCAAAAATCAACTACTTTATACCCGAAAGGGGTGATTCTAGGATTCCGGACCTCTTTTGTACCCGATCGGGAGGATCACTAAATTTCAACCATTCTGGTCAATTTCATGTTCCCAATACTCCCATATGAGAACCATTGCCAATGTATCGAGTTCGCAGTATTTGAGTAAGGCGGACTCAAGTGAGTTTCGAACGTGTGTTTTGTCTTCTAGGCCTTGTAAGATGCTATAAGCTGTCATGGCCGCACCACCATCCGCTAATCGGTCCAATCCACTGCTTTTGATCCACTGGTGGGTCTGTTCATCGGCTAGTAGTTCGGCAAAAATAGGAGGCAGTAACTTGTAAGGATTTTTGACCGTCTTTCCATCCTCTTCCCACTCGATCCAAACCATGTTTTTGAAATTGAAACTGGGGATCTCATTGCCATACATTGGCTTGGCATATTTGGTTTGTAAATACTTGGATTCATTTAGGACCGCTGGGAGAACTTCCTTGATCGAATTGGAACCACCCATTCGGGGATGGTAGAAATAATATTTAACAAGCTCTAGAAGATCGACCATATTCCTTTCACCCTCCCACTCCGGAATGGTGCCTTTTCTCGAAGTCGTGATGGTTCGCATCCACGCGAGTAATTCATCCTTATCGGCTTCCTCAGAATTTTGCAACTGGGGGTAGATGTGATTGAAATAGGAATTTTCATGGGACGAATAACGGAAGATAGTTCCTTCATCCTTTTCTAACGCTTGTTTGAGTGCTCTGATAAATGAAAAGTTGGGAAACTCAAAAGGATTGGCATTTAGAAATTGACTGGCATGTTTGATTTTGCCATCTCGATCCACTTGGTGGTGAGAAAATTGGAATGCGATCCCTTCATACGGCCTCATGCCTTTAAAAAAAGGAATGGCAACAGCAGAGGTTTCAAAATCGATAAAGTGAAGCGGGTATTTCCACCGACTCATTTCACTTCGTAGGGCATCTCGGTTCAAATACGGAGTGGGATCTTTTTCGATGACCTTTTTTACTTGGAGCCATTGTCGTTCTTTTGGTGAGAGAATGGGACTGCCAGGATCAAAAGGAAAGTCCTCCTCGCTTAAGTCTTCGATGAGATAGGTACCCTCTTGGATCTTAGCATCTGCGCCCCGATACGACCAAACATCAAAAACAAAAGGCTTTAAAAAATCTGTGTCGGTTAGGTGTGTTTGTTCCATCCAACATTCTTTGAATCCACTTCGTTTGCCTTCTTTTTCTTCTGCGTCCGTCGCTTTAAATTCACAAACCTTACAATGTTTGCCAATGGGTGTGCGGATCTTTTGGTCATCACGATAGGCATTTGCATAGAGTTTGATCTGATCAAAAAAAGTGCCGCCATTTGCATCCAACTCATTGTAGATAAACTCCACAGCACGGTCAGCTGATACTTTGGTCAGGATCTTTTTACCGAGTCCTTGGCTTTCTAATTTCTCCCTGTCGACAATTGCCTTCTTTCTACCGTTTACACTGACGATCCGGAAGAGCTGGTTCAGTCCCGATACGGTGGTTATCTCCGATTTATCAGCGAGCATAAGAAAGGAGGAAACTTGCTTCCCAGGATAAGCATGTGTTAGGACATATTTTTGAAAGGCTACATCCTCCAGATACGATCTGTAATCTGAGTTTAGATTGTTACCTGAGGCATTGAAAAAAAAGCTATCATCGGCACCTTCATAGGACTTTGCCTTCACTTCAATCAGTTGCAGACGATTCCCTTTTTTGACAAGAATGTCGGCTCTGATAAAAAGATTTTCGTAAGCGATCGCCGCTTCGAAAATCACCACCTCATCTTGTTTGAGTAACTCACTCGTTCGTGCAATTGAACTCTCGTAGCCGATTTCCTCGATATCGTTTTTCTCACCTCCAGGGAAGTAGAGTTTTGCCAACTCACCAACTTGGAATCCACCTTCCGCTAACGATTGCAAAAAGGAATCCTCGGCATTCTCATCTGGATATTCCGCTTTGCCCGTATAATACAGCTTTGTGGGGCAATCCTTGGCCAATTGGAACCTGGACTTTGTCAGATATCTTATTTTTGAGGTAGGCTTACTCGTTTCCATCTAACTCAAATAAAATTAAGACACAAGGCGATCCACAAAAAAACTAACTTGGTGCACCACTCCACCTCTTCCAATACATTTGTGCTGGTCCTGAAAGGTTTAAGGGTGTCTGGCATTCTTTGAGACTGGCCCAGGTTGTGGGGGAAACTTTTGCCTTGCTCCATTCCAAAAATAATTCCCAACTCTTATGTAATTGGTTATGTACCTCTAATGTACTAATAGGAGGAGGAGAAACCACCGAGGCTGCCTTGGATTTTGTTCCAGGACTCACTGGGACTTTTGCCACATCGTTTTTCGGAAGACTTGGACTTTTCTCCGATGCACTTGCTTGGGTTTCTGTTCCGAAAACGGGTGCAAGAAATCTTCGGCGGCCATCGAAGCCAGTTTGTTTTAAGATCCCTTTTTTCTTGAGATCGGCAATGAGTCGAGAGACAGTGTCGCTTTTTAGGCCGATCACTTCTGCGAAGTATTGGTTCGACGCAAAACATCCACCCTTCTCATGGAGGGAGACGATTTCGGCGAGGAGTTTTGTTTGGCTGTGGGATAGGCGCAATCTTTCGATCCACACAGGAATCCAAATGCCTGTTCGGTTTGATTTCATTTTTAGGTTCCAATCACATCAGGACACGCCTTCGGCCAGAGCAGATGTTTATTTTTTGCCGAACCTCACTCCCCTACTCTGCCATAAGACATGCCTACGGCCGAACAATAGAGTTTGGTGTTAACTGGAACTTTGTGGATTCCAGATTTTCTTCTTACATGGCAATGTGAGAGTGCCATAAGACCATCCGTGTCAGATGAGTCTTGGTACCGAAGATAGGAGAGCTAGGAAAACCTGTCAATTCCTAAAGAGACATATTTCTGATTATTTGCGCATTAGAACGGGGAGGGGAAAATGTGTCGTTGGGGAATCTCTCACAACCCCCCAACGAAAAGAGAAGAAAATCTGGTTAGAGATTTGTATTCACAATATAGCAGGTACCGATTTTGGGTACCACTTTTTTTTATTTCCTTAGGAAAAAAAATTGGGCATTTATTTTAACTGCCCGTACAAAAACAGATCCCGTTATTTAGGATCGTTTGGCCTTTTTGATCGCATCTTCAATTTCTTGTTTGCGGTATTGCAATTCGGTGATCTTTTGTTTTACTTTGTTTAGTTCCGCTTTGAGAGAATCAAGAGAAACGGATTTTGGTTTTGCCTTCTTGGGATTTGTGACCTTCAGTGGTCGGACAAACTCACGAAAATCTGCACGTGCAGGAAATTCACCGGTCTTTGTTTTTGTAGAAATTAGAAAGTTCAGCGCTTTTTGTCTTCCTGCTTTTTCGAGTGGCGCCAGTTCCGTAAATAGACTTGTTGGAATTTCACTCAATACGTCTTGGTCGGGAAGCTTGGCACTTCCCTGCCCTTCTTTTAAGACTTCGGCATGAGTGATTTTCATTTTGATCCACTGGGCTGATTTGTTCAAACGCTTAGCCAATTGTTCATTGGTTTCATTGTGGCGTTTTTTCAATTCACTCAGTGACAAAGCTAAGTCCGCATCTCGCAAATCTTCTCTTTGTAGGTTTTCGATCAATTTGATCTCGGGAAGTTTTGAGGGATCTAGTTGCTCTACATTTTTAATGATGGCGATGATCGTTTTTCTCTTTAATAAAAGATGAGCCCGAAGTCGTCTTTCTCCGTTGATGAGCTCGTACTTGCCGTCCTTCTTTCTGACGACAATGGGCTGCAAAAGGCCGTAAGCAGAGATGGATTCTGCAAGTTCTCTGATCGTAACGTCATTGAATTGTTTTCTCGGATTTTCTTTGACTATGATTTCTGAAACCGGAATGTCGATCGTGTTGTGCTGAGTCGTACCGTTTGCATTTAAAAATACGTTCGGACTCGCACTTCTTTCGCCTGCTCGGGAAAGAATGGATGATGGATCAAAATTCGATTTTCCTTTCATAATAACTCCAAGGTACGCTGGCGTACTTTATGCCAATTTATCTGCAAGGGCTTCAAACGATTTCCAAGGCGCAGACCCTTCTTGTAAAGGTTTGCCAGTCTCCGTTCGGTCCTTGATCCCGTCGTTTTTTAAGATTGGGTCTAAGATCTTTAGGTTTTTAATACCATTTAGTTTTTCCAAAAGATCAGACTGCTTCTGAGATGTGCCCCATTGAGAAGGTAAAATAAAAATGGACTTTTTTTTCGCAGTCGGATCAAATCTTTCTGCTTCTTCAATTTTTTTACGAACCTGAGCAACTGTTCTTACTGCCCATTTGGAAGGAGTCACGGGTATCAATACTACATGAGCTGGTAAATAGGAAGTGATGTTTTCTGCTGATCCAGATCCGGGTGTGTCTATGACAACGTAATCGTATTTAGTTTTTTGTAAGATGTTTTTCAGCCTAGGAATGATGGAAAAATCTTTCGAGGCTAGATGGCCAAGATCAGAGAGTTCGATGATCGCAGGGAGCACATCCACAGAGTGAGACTCTTTCACAGACTCTTCCAAAGTGGTCTCGGCGGTAAGAACAGTTAGTGAATTGCCAGAATCAAAAAACTCCACAGGTTCTTCTGCGAAAAAAAAGTCGGAAAGATCCGCTTGTGCGTCCATATCAACAGCAAGAGTTTTCCCGCGTCTAGAAAGTGCGAGTGCCAGATGGATCGCGGTCGTTGATTTGGAAGTTCCTCCTTTGATATTGGCAACAGTAATTATCTTCATTGAAAGTACAAAGAATCTCTGTACTAAATCTCGCAAGCACCTTTTTGTTTTTAATCAGAATTTCCTGGAGCGCGAAAAAGTACGCCGGCGTACCTGGGTTTCCGCTTAGATCGCTTGCGCAGGCAAGTAAATCTGAAAGTTAATTTTCAAATCAAATGCATCATCTGTTTTCTCATCATACCCCGAAAGGCATCGATAGGAAATTGCATCTGGATAGCACTCATTGGCATACGGTTCAGTTCGTATATAATCGAAGAGATGTCTGCTATATCTATCCCTCCTTGGTCAAGGATCATACTTTTGTAGTTCTTTGTGATATCATTCATAGAGCCGAGAACGCTAAGATTGGTCGCCCTACATATGTGAAAATCCTGGGATTCCTTTTTGATTGCCTCTATCATTGTATCTGGGATTTCCTCATGCTTTAAGAGCTTAATTAAGTGCATCCGAAAGAGGTCGGGTAGGTTTTGTATCTCAGCTTGTTTGGTCCCAGGAATCAGAAAATGAAAGAGAGTATCTTCGTTTGCAAAAAGGACACATTTCCGTCGGCCAATGGTGATTAGATTGGCATACCAAAAGTCTATGAACGATCCTGATCTTTGAACGTTTTGGCTATCAGTTTTGAGTGATCTTAAATCTTTTCTAAGTTTAAAAGTACAATGAATGAGCATAGGGGAGCACGAATCCTAATTTGTAATCTGCTGAGGGCTCATTGAATTTGCATAGAAATATTTGGGCTTGAGGAGAGGATTGTTATGCGTTAGGCTATATCGTTGCGAGCGGTCCCTCCGTTTCCTGTAGCTCTGTTTACCGATTTGGATCATGATGTGCCAGTCGGTAAGGTTTTTTCGGGAGTAGGGGAGTGTTGTCCGAGGTTCATGATAAGATGCTTGAATCCTCGTTTTGTAAGGCGAATGTATATGCAGACTTTGAAAAAAATTATAAAAAATAATAAATTTATTCAATTTTTTGAGAACAAAATGGAACCCTCGGAGTCTAAGTGGGACATAGCGACCAGATGAAAAAGTCTAGGTCGCCCTAAAAACAAGTGTTAAGACTGTCGATGTTTCATCCTCAGTCTTTTTTATTTGGGGAGAGTTATATGAATCTTTTTTGGCAAAAGAAGAAAAAAGTAAAATTTGAATATGTGACGAACACTGTGGTCGGAGGTTATCCGAAGGGGGAGATCCCTCCTAGGTTTACTTCTCAGCCTATCGTCAAACGCCGCACCCTTGCGCCTCTGTTTGCGGGTGCACTGCGCATGATGGGAGACGGTGAGGTCCTTACCTTAGTTATCGGAACAGATGAAAGTATGACCAAAAATAACAAACATCCAGATGTCCTCGTCTGCTATTTTCGTAAGGTGGGGCGCTTAATTGTCCTAGGTATGGTAGATGATGACATAGCATGGGGAGCGCCACTGAAACTCGCACTATTTGAGTGGAAGCTGTTGTTTCGGAAACAGTTTGATCGCATCCCTTTTTGGAATGAGTGGTTTAGGAGGATCTAACATGGGAAATTGGAGTGGACTCTGGAACGCGTGTTTTGCTGTGATTCAAAAAAATGGAATTGTGGAAGGGATTCGGTTTTTATTTCCTTGGAAGCGAATCTATGACAATGATATGGAGATCGTGCTTTGGAAGAAGTTTTCTCCGGTATCTGAAAACGGAGTCTTTTCTTGGGAATGTAAGTGGGAGGAGTAAACAATGTTCGGAATTGTAAAAATTTTCGTTATTCTATATTTTAAGGCAGTTGTGTTGCTAGGGATGTTTCTCTTACCTGCCGCATTTGCGATTCAATTTTGGACAGATCACAGTGTTCCCAAAAAAGAAAAAATGATAACTTACTCGGAGCCAGACCTTGTTTATTACGAACGCAAAGGTTGGTATCCTGGCAACCATATGATGCAATGTGGTTCTCAGGAAAAGTGTAAAGTATGGCAATCGGAGGCAACAAAGGGGCGTTATCAGACAAGGCATGGGATGATTTACAAATGCCGAGGAAGAATGTATCGAGATTTTGAAATTTCAAGTTACGATACCTGTGTTAAGTCGGTCGCGGGTAAGGTTAACTATCAATGCAAAATTTGGGAACCGTTTTGTATTACGCGAAAAACAGGGGTGTTAGTTTGGAATACACATTTTGATCCAGAAAACCCAGGTTTGTTGGTAGACCCACTTAAACCTGTTCCAGAGAAAAACATTTTGGAAGAGGAGGCTCTTTATGAGGAAATGCTAAATTCCAGCACAGTTCTCAAAAATGCAAAGTGGCGGGGGTATAAACGTGTAACCGCCGGTATCATCTGGAGAAATTTTTGATTCCAGAAAAAATTGCGAACTTGGAACAAATTTGCCCCATATTTCATGTACAAGTAAAATGATTAACATTGCTTAAATAGCAAGGATAACTAAATGAACTACCAACAGAGAGAGCCTAAAAAAGAAGAAGAGTCCATCTTTAAAACCATTTGGAATCACCCACTTTACCGCCTCTATTTGATCATTTGCTTTATGCCTTTGTCTATGATCTATGTGATTGCATATCGAAACAAACTTTTTGGTCCGACAAGGATTTTCGGAATTGAAGTAGAGCCTGTTGGTCAGAGCAAATACGAGGGACTCATTCCTGAGCGCAAAACACAGGTGGTATCGGCCTCTGTTAAATCTGAGGCCAATCTGACTCGTAAAACCCAGCAGAAGCGTAAAACGAAACCAACAAGAAAAATGCCGACCTACCAAGACAAGTTAGCCGAACTGCGGGCGATGCCTGGGATGGGACCCGTTGCCACACAATTGGAGGACCTTGTCGATTTCTTAGAAGTGCAAAAACGGAGAGAACTTGCTGGTTATAAAGTGAGAGGTATCTCTCTGCATACCATCTTTAAAGGGCCACCTGGAACAGGCAAAACGACAGTTGCTCGCATCTATGGCGAGGTGCTAGGCATACTTGGAATTTTAAAAAGTGGCCATGTCGTAGAAGTCAGTCGCCCTGAGCTGATTGGACGTTATGTTGGGGAAACGAGCGAAAAAACAAACGAGGTAATCGATGATGCCTTAGACGGCGTTTTGTTTATAGATGAGGCATATTCCCTCACAAGATCGGGAAGTGATGGGGATTTCGGCCCGGAGGCGGTTGATTGTCTCATCAAACGGATGGAAGATGAGAGGGACAGGCTCGTTGTCATCGTTGCAGGTTATGCAAAAGACATTGACAAGTTCCTACAAACTAACGAAGGTATGAAATCCAGATTTTCAAGGGAGCTAGTGTTTGAGCCGTATGACGCGGAGGCGTTGGTCGAGATTTTTCAATACATTGCCAGTGAAGCGGAATACACTTTACACCCTGACGTGATTCCTCGCCTTGCGCCCATCTTTGTCAGAGAAAGACGCCAAACCGGATTTGGAAATGCACGTTTTGCGAGAACATACTTTGAGAAGGTGGTGCAAAATCATGCAAAGCGGATTGCAAAGTTGGTTAAGGTGAAGGATTTAGATTTGGAACAGATCTTAGTTGAGGATCTGGGGTAGGGAGGTGGGTTGGAATAGATCATGGTAGGTGATTTGGGATTTGTGCACCAAACGTGCTCAACGCTACAATCTTCGCTTATGCGAAGGATTTCCGCTTCGATCCCTGGCGCGAAGATTAATGATCAGAATGCATAAACAGAGGTTATACAAATGAATCAGCTTGAAAAGCAAAAGATTACTGGACTGGTTTCGCATGAGAATCAGAAAAAAATTGCGAAATTAACCAATAAGCTTTTAGATAGGCGCAGAAAATATTGCTTAACCAAACTGAATAAGGAACTTGCCACAATTGAAGAGGAACAGATTGATCTCGCGGAAAAAAAATTCAATGCCGGTAATTCCAAAGGTGCAATAAAAATTTTAAGGTCAATGCTTGAGAATAACTCGGACCAGGCAGAAGCCTTTTGTCTTTTAGGATTGGTCTATCATGTCGAGGGAAATCTAGAATTGAGTATTTCCAGTTACAATCGAGCGATTCAATTGATTCCTGACGATTATTGCGCACTCAATATGAGGGGACTTGTTTACTTAGACCACGGGAATTATCAAGCTGCGATAATGGATTTTGATAAAAGTATAGAATTGGGCTTTACAACTCCAGAAAATTTCCATTATAGAGGCGAGGCAAAATTCGAGAATGAGGATTTCGACGGCGCTATCACTGATTTTGAAACATCGATAGTCTACGGGTCGGATATTATGCCAAGATACTATTACCTTGCAATGTGTTATTTTCAAATTAATAAAATCAAAAAAGGTTTAGAGTTCGTAGACTTAGGGTTAAATGTATACCCAAATGATAAAGAGTTGAAAAAACTTAAAAAGAAATATAAGTGAGAAGTCTGATAGGATGGATTCTGAATTTTATTTAATAGTTGATACCTTAGAAATCACAACTCTCAAGAAAAAGCTTACCTCTCTCGAAAATTCGTTGGTTGAAATAAAGGCTGAGATTTCTGAGAGTCAGAAGAAAATTAAGGAATTTTTCCTTATGCATAATAAGCTACTCGGCAAGTTGACTTTGAAAATATTAGAATTAGAGATGAAAATCTTTAAGTTGGGAGAAAAGGCATACGAAGAAGCCGAGAGTGATTACGAAAATTACCAACAGTATCTTTTTGAAAACGAGTCAAACGTCCGAATAGAACTTAGTGCAGGTGAAGAAAAAGAATTACGAAGTTTATTTCGAGAAGCATTGTTTAAATGTCATCCAGATCGATGTTCGCCCGAGCTTAAAGATATGGCAAACGAATGGGTGGTCTCCATAAAAAGAACGTTTGACGAAAATGATTTGAAATCTATGAGAAGCATAGTTGATCGATTGAAGGGTGAAAAGCTGTTTAAATTAAAATCCGAATTTGTATCTGATGTCGAGCTCTTGGAATCTAAAGTTAAAGTAAAAGAACTTGAAGTTGCTGAAGAGAGAAGGATTTTGGAGTCCGTGATAAATTCAGAAGACTTTCAAACTATTAAGGGGATTCGTAATTTCAAGAAACATTTTTCAGAATTAAAAAGAGAATTGACAGGCAATTTAAAAGATTTGAAAGCTGAATACGCGCAGATGTTAAGCGGTAAGCGAAAATCGCATTGATAGAAGTAATTCAGTAACACTCTCATTGAACAAAGCACAGCGAAAAGTATAGAAATGTTAATAAAACCGCAAGATTTAAATAGTCCGACATGGAAAAAGATTTTTATTGGATCTACGTTTTGATTTTCAAGCAAAATACGTACCAAGCATGTTAACCTCTCATCAGAAGCGGATATTTGCACTGGAACTCACCCGCAAAAGAGCCGCCGGAGATCCTGCTCGTTTGGGCAATGCTATTCTTGGAGCGCAGATGGATCTCAATCCTCACCAACTGGATGCTGCCTTGTTCGCCCTGGAATCTCCGCTTTCACGAGGATGTATCCTTGCAGATGAAGTCGGTCTTGGAAAGACAATTGAAGCTGGCCTTGTGCTTTCCCAATACATTTCCGAGGGGAAAAAAAAGATCCTTATCATTACTCCGGCGAATCTACGCAAACAATGGAATGGAGAATTGAAAGAGAAATTCTTTCTAAAATCTGACATCCTAGAAACAAAAAATTATAATCAGAAAATGCGGGATGGAAATCAAAATCCGTTTATTTCCTCTGAGATATTGATTATTTCTTATCAATTTGCTCGGAATCACGATTTTGAAATCGCTCAGATCAATTGGGATCTTGTAATCATCGATGAAGCCCACCGCCTAAGGAATGTCTACCGAGAATCAAATAAAATTGCCAATGCAATCAAGGAATCTTTAAGGGGTCGATTTAAACTTCTACTAACTGCGACACCGCTTCAAAATTCATTGAATGAATTGTATGGGCTTGTCAGCATCGTCGATGAGCAAATATTTGGCGACTACGAAAGTTTTAACCAACAGTTTTTAAGACTTCAGTCAGATGACCAATTTTTGGAATTGAAAAACAGAATCGCTACGATTTGCAAACGGACATTACGTAAACAAGTTTTAGAATACATAAAGTACACAAAGAGAATACCGATTACAAAAGAATTTGTGCCCTCGGAGGATGAGGATCGTTTGCATGAGTGGATCAGTGCTTATTTGCAAAGAGAAAATCTAAATGCTCTGCCTAAAAGTCAAAGAAAACTCATGACTCTCATTCTACGGAAACTCCTCGCTTCGTCAACGTTTGCCATTGCTGGTACACTCAGTGTGCTTGTCGAGAGACTTGAAAAAAAGGCAGGACTAAATTCTGCTCTGTTGGATGAAGAAATAGAAGAGTTGATTGCCGAAGATTTTGAAGATTACCAGGAAATGAAGGAAGAATGGGAAGAAATCAAATCAGCTAAAGCTTCGAAAGAAGAAGCACTCCCCAATCTTTCCGAACTTAAAGAAGAAATCAAAGAGTTGAAATCTTTTCTAAAACTCGCGGAAAGTATAGAGTCAAACAGCAAAGCAGGTGTTTTGCTTTCAGGACTCAACCAAGCATTTTCTGAAATGGTAAGACTTGGTGGACCACGTAAAGCAGTCATTTTTACAGAATCGCGAAGAACACAAAATTATCTGTATGATTTTTTATCCAAAAATGGGTACCTGGGAAAGTTACTACTCTTTAACGGTTCGAATACGGACGAAGAATCCAAAATAGTATATCAATCGTGGCTAACAAAACATAAATATTCGGATAAAATATCTGGTTCAAAAACCGCCGATATGCGAGCCGCACTTGTTGAGGAATTCCGCGATCGAAAGGAGATCCTGATTGCTACCGAGGCGGCGGCTGAAGGAATCAATCTTCAGTTTAGCTCGATTGTTGTGAACTACGACTTACCTTGGAATCCACAGAGAATCGAACAAAGGATTGGGCGTTGTCACAGGTATGGTCAAAATTTTGATGTTGTGGTGGTAAATTTTTTAAATAAGAAAAATCTAGCGGACGTTCGTGTCTATGAACTGTTAAGTGAAAAATTTCAATTATTTGAAGGTGTATTTGGTGCAAGTGACGAGGTGCTTGGCAATGTTGAGACGGGTGTGGATTTTGAAAAACGAATTGCAGAAATATTTCAATCCTGTCGCACCAAAGAAGAGATACAGAACTCTTTTGATGCATTGCAAATTGAAATGCAAACGAGCATCAATGAAAGATTAAGAGATACTAGGGAAAAGTTACTTACTAACTTTGATGAGGTCGTGCAAGAGAAACTGCGAATCCGTATGGAAGAAGGCGAATACCTTCTCGACCGCCAAACCAAATTACTGTGGATATTGACTAAAGATGCCATTGGTAAGCACGGAAAATGCAAAGATGAAGACTATAGTTTCAGACTTGATTCAAATCCATTCCCAGAAACGGAGATACGACTTGGACATTATAAAATGGGGAAGTCTCTTTTTGAAGAAAATGTCTTTCATTCCAATCACCCGCTTGCCCAGTCCATCATTGACAAATCATTGAATGAAGCGATATCGAGCGGAGGGTTACTTACATTTAAGTTAAGTGAGGACAGAATAGATCAGAGTTATCAGGAGTTTCGTGGTAAGAAAGGTGCAGTGAAAGCCAGTCTCTGGACTCTTAATTCTTTCGAGGCTGAGGAAATATTGCTCGTCACATTGCTCTTTGATGGTGGATTGCAGATGGCAAATGATCCAGCTATTAGGCTGTTTTCGAGACAGTGCGAGTGGAAAAAAGAGTTCACACGTTCCGAAGATAAAAGCGAAGTGTTAGGTCAGTTGCACGATTTTCGAAAAGGAGAACTTCTTAAAGACCGAGATTTAAGAAACCAAGACCTCTTTGCAAAAGAGTACGAAAAACTAGACTCGTGGGCGGATGATAGGCGACTTACTCTCCAAAAGGAATTGAAGGCCTTTGATGATGACATTAAACTTAAAAAACGGGAAGCGAAAGAAGCAGGAAACTTGAGTGACCGGTTAAAGATTGAACGCG
>Ga0209277_10000946_pt1 | contig 14508 bp, 12 predicted proteins | sample JI81AbrownDNA_FD_187503 | JGI IMG/M metagenome (GOLD analysis project Ga0209277, IMG submission 187503) | Wastewater effluent complex algal communities from Wisconsin, to seasonally profile nutrient transformation and Carbon sequestration -... | ecosystem: Engineered > WWTP > Effluent > Algae... | reverse complement strand
GGGTGGCTTGTGTTTGCAAGCCACCCCGATTTTGGAGTTTGCAACTATGAATAAAAAAATTACAATTGTAGGAGTTTCTTCTCTGGCACTGGTTGGGCTGGCCTTCATGATAAACATCCTTTTTGTACAGCCTGCTAGTTTTCGTGGCACCACGTATGATACTCCTTATCCCGTTGCGCCAGATTTTCGGCTGACCGATGCGAACGGCAAGCCCTTCTCGTTGAGCGAGAATCAGGGGAAGATCACCCTCTTATTTTTTGGGTACGCCTATTGCCCGGATATTTGTCCCACCACGCTTTCTGAATTAAAGCTTACGATGGAAAAATTAGGCAGCAGCGCTGAGGATGTGCAGGTTGTCTTTATTTCTGTTGACCCCGGCAGAGATACCTCTGAGAATCTGCAAAAATTTGTAGAACGATTCAATCCAACTTTCATTGGGCTGAGTGGCACACAGGAAGAATTGGAGCCGATCTGGAATGGATATGGAATCTTTCGCGAAGTCGTCCCGGGTACTTCTGATACCAACTACATTATCAATCACACCGCCCGCGTCTTCCTTGTAGATACAAATGGAAACCTTCGCTTGTCCTTCGGTTTCCAAACTCCTCCTGAAGATATAGCTCACGATATCGAGATCATCCTAAACGAATAATCATGCCGAAAAAACTTGTAATAAAACGTATTCTGTACTCCATGCTGGCGGGGCTTTTCTTTGGCCTTGTGTTTAGCGAAGCAACATTCCTATTTCTTGGTCAGACCGCCAGAGAACCAAAAACAATACTCGTCACTGTTCCGGCTGGAACGGCGGATCTCGTTGCCCGTGGCGAACAGCCGCCTTCCATCCCGAAGGATATGGCTTTTGTGGTGGGTGACACCTTGGAGGTGGTTAATCAAGATAACGTTGACCATCAAATTGGCCCGTTGTGGATTCCCCCCGGAACTTCTGCCAGCCTTGTATTGGGCAAGCCTGAAAGCCTGGCCTTTGAATGTTCCTTTCAACCCGGCAACTACATTGGCTTGGATGTACATCAGCCCCTAACACTGTATACCCGTTTGTATGGAATCCTTTTCGCGGGCATTCCCATGGGCATGTTGTTTGCGATTTATATGGTTATTCTGCCTTCAAAGAAAAAAAATGACGCTTCTTAAAAAAATGTTCGGCCTGAAATGGCTGTTTGCCACATTGCTTGTATTTTTAGGTACTGCTCTTTGTATGCGGCTTGGCATTTGGCAATTGGACAGACTTGACCAACGCCGAGCCTTCAATGCACAAGTCGAATCCATGCGTTTGGCCGAACCTTTGGATTTGAATACCGAACTGCCTGAAAATATCTCCACGATGGAATGGCGTGCTGTCACCGTTACTGGCGAATATGATTTTGAGAATCAGATCGCATTGCGGAATCAATACTACGGCGATCAATACGGATACCACCTTGTCACGCCTCTTTTCTTTAATGGGACAGCTGTTCTGGTGGACCGTGGCTTTATCCCCGCTGACGGAAACTCCGCTCCCGCAGATTGGCGTAAGTATGACGAGGACGGTATGGTCTCTCTCACAGGGCAGATCCGGCTTGGGCAGGTCAAACCAGCTTTGGGCGGAGTGGAAGATGCGCTGCCTGAGAGTGGAGAAATGCTCTTCGTGTGGAATAATTTCAATTTAGAGCAGATCGCCTCGCAGTTGGAATTTTCCATTTTGGATGTTTACATTCAGCCAAATATGGAAATCAGCGATACAATACCGCCGATCCCGTATCAGCCGATTGTGGAGCTGACAGAAGGCTCGCATTTCGGATATGCTTTGCAGTGGTTTACATTTGCGGTGATTCTGTTTTTTGGATATCCATTTTATTTAAGGAAGCAAAAGTAGTGAGTATGAAATATTCGTTGAAATCCTCCTTTGCTCGTTTGGTGTTGAGTTTGTTTGTGACGGTCTTTTTGTTGACCGTTGTCGGGCGTATTGTAACCATAACCGGCGCGTGGGCTTATTGCACAGGTTGGCCTGTTTGTGTGCCGATAAATCCATTGGGATATTTTAAATTGTTGCATCTTTCGCTTGTGGGCGTGGCTTCGGTATTCATGGTGTTGGTTTGGCGAAAAGCCTGGCATGAACAGCGTGACCAGAATTTACTTTTGCCGCTGACTACTGTGACCGGCGTTTTGTTTTTTGGTCAGGCGCTTGTTGGAGCCGTTGAAGTGACTCGCTCCTACCCATTGCATCTCGTTGTTTTGCACGGAATGACAGCGGTTGCGTTATGGATTTCATTAGGATTTTTGGTATTTTTATCTGGGGTGTTGGCGCAGGATAAAGTAGTTGTTGAAAAATTTTCTTTCCGCCAACACGCGATGGATTTCTTCATCCTTTCCAAGCCGTTGATCGTGGCTTTGTTGTTGGTCACAACATACAGTGGACTTGTTGCTGGTTCAAAAGCATGGCCTTCGGCTTCACTTACTTTTTGGACATTGCTTGGTGGAACTATGGCGGCGGCTGGCTCAAGTGCATTGAATCAATACATTGACCGTGAGCTGGATAAGAAGATGCAACGCACTGCAAAACGTCCGCTTGCAGATGGGCGCTTGACGGCGGCGGAAGGACTGTCGTACGGGTTGGCATTGAGCCTGCTTAGTTATTATGTGATGGCAGGCTTTGTCAATTTTCTGGCAGCTTTGCTTTCGCTTGTTGGTATTTTTTATTACGTTCTTTTTTATAGTGTGTGGCTCAAGAAAGCCACTGTGCAAAATATTGTGATTGGCGGCGGCGCAGGCGCGATCCCTCCGATGGTTGGTTGGGCGGCAGCTACGGGACATCTTGGGTTGGCCGCATGGATTTTGTTCGCCATTGTTTTCATGTGGACGCCTCCGCATTTTTGGGCGTTGGCAATCGTTCGTATGAAAGATTATGAAAAGGCAGGCGTTCCTATGATGCCTGTGGTTCATGGCGAGGAAAAAACGCGCAGGCACATCCTTGTTTACACCATCGAGTTGATTGCGGTCACCTTGCTGCTTCCCATCTTCAATCTGGCTGGGATGGTGTACCTTGTCTCTGCCTTGGTGCTGGGCGGTTTCCTTCTTTACGCTGCTTTCCGCGTCTGGATGGTGGGTGGCAACAAAGTAGCATGGACAATGTACCGCTGGTCCAGCATGTATTTGATGTTTATATTTCTTGCATTGATGATTGATGCAGTGGTGTAATAAAATATAAAAAATGCCCTCGATTTATTCGAGGGCATTTTTTATGAACAATGTTCTTACACTTGGCTATTTTTCTGGGGCTTTGAAAATATAAATAGCAGGCGAAGTGTACACCAGCGTAAACTCCGAATTTTGACTCAACGAAATAAATAGGGGAAGGTTGTTCTTTCCACTTTGTTGTTTAGCAGAAAGCACGATGTAGTCGTAACCATCTGGCAGCCCTCCTTGAAACTGGCTCAGGCAATCAACGCCTTGATATAAGCATTGATGAATATCTGTGATCGCTGTGTAAATTTGATTGTAGTGTCTTTCTTCGGGCAGCCATTCTGTCCCTTGGATGGTTGCTACACTTCGCCGTTCGGCAAGCGCAGGAAACCACTCGGTCAATGGCGAAAGCAGGGGGTTTCCTTGCTCGTCGAGTATCAGGAAATTTTCATCCACGCCTGTGTTTGTCTTTACCCACTCAATCGCCTTGCGTTCTTCTGCTCCCAGAAATTGAAATGAAAGCGTGTTGGAGATTTGATAAGCATTGTAAACAAAAAGCAAAATAAAGAAGCCGAAGAATATACGTCCGCTGTTATTCTTGAGCGCATTCATCCAGTCAGCGCCTGAATTTGGAAATTGTAAAGAAATTCCATCAGCGAGGGCTGTCATCGCCATTATGGAAAATGGAAATATTACCGCAGGAAGTCCGCCGCGCGGGTCCACAAACAGTGTCAATAGCACCCATGCTACAAGGAAGTAATCTTTTCTTGACAAGTGTATAAAAAAGCCAAGCATTCCCAACACAGCAATGACAGGCGCATATTCTCCGGTGAATGAAAGCGCAAAAAATACAGTCCAGAACAACAGGCGAGATTTTGCCATCGCACCCGCGCTCAATAAAGTTTCAACGCCATGATCTTGAATTACAGTGAACCACCACAGCGATGTCAACACCAACACGCTCAATCCTACAACTGCAGAATATAGGATGCCCTGCCTATCCCTGCCGTTGAACCACCATAAGAGGATGGACGCTATTACAGAGTATAAAGCCCAAGCAGGGTGACTCAATACGCTTCCCGCCGCGCTGATAATTGCCGCAACAACCCATACCTTTGTTCGCCGCTGATACATTTGATGTACGCACAAGATGGTTGTGGTAAAAAATAAAGTCCCCAATGAGCGTGTCAATCCACCCCCGACGATAGTCCACCAATAGGAGTTTGGTGTCAAAGCAAAAATGAGAGTTGCCAGCGCTGCGCGGGGTTCAGAGCCAAGTAGCGCTTTTGCGAAATAGTAAAACACTGGAATAGTTAGAATAGTGATGCTGACGGGCATCCATTGCAGAATATGCAGAATTGAAATATTCGTCAGGGAGTTCAATATCCCTGCGAGATAAAAGCCTAGCGGTGGATAAGCAAACGGAATCTGTGCATTGTTGTATGTAGTGAAGACCGGGAGTGAAAAATTCGTCGCTTGTAGATCTTTTATCATGCTATAAAACATGCCGCCATCCACGAGCGGAAAGTCCACACGAAGCAGAGGAAAGATACGAACAGCAATTCCGAATACAACTGTTAGAATGAAAAAAAAGCCAGTTACATCTTTGGTGTGTGAAGAGTTTTTTTTCATCCGTCTACTTTCTCAGGATAATGGCTGTTTCATCTTCATATAAAATTTTCCAGTGACTTTTATCTATCAACGTATCTGACAATGGGGAATCCGGTGGAATGATGACCCATTGAATGTCGTATTGTTGGAAAATTCCCTCCCAATCGGGCAAAAGCTCAGTGACCGTTTCGTATTCCATGGTCACTTCTCCGGTAACATCAGCAACGCTGTCTACAAAAGCGAGCTGTTCCGGATATAAGTTGAAGGTGATATATCCGCCCCAGTTCAGGTAGTTGAACATTTTTCCCTCTTGTGGGTTTTCTTGGAGCCACTTCACCGCCTCCACAGGAAATACCTCAGAATCAAATTGGTAAAGCTTATCAGCAATTGTGGATGTGAGAATAAGTACGCTGAAGATGACTGTGGAGGCTATCACCCAAAATACGCCTTTGATCTGACTTTCAATTCGGCCCAGACTATTTTCGAGCCTGAACAGGAATGGGATATCGTTGGATATGCTGAGCGTCGCAGACAATACAAATGGAGCCACAATCCCATAAAGATGAACATTTCGAAATGCTATCAGGCTCATTGCGGTGAATCCTGCTAGTAATAATCCTTGCCCTGAGGAGAGCTTTTCTTTTTTTATGGCAAGCAGGAATATGGAGATGACTATCAATCCCAAAAGTACACGCATTTCAGGCATCTGGAAATTGGGCGGATTTGCCTCCAGCATACGAGACATTAGATATTGATTGTTCACGAAGCCGAGAATGCTTTGCCAAGATCCGCTGCCTCCAGGGTTCAGTAAACTCGCAAGTGCAGAAAGAATGAGCGCCAGCCAAAGATTTTTCCCAGCTTCTTTATTGACACTATTTTTATCCAGAAGAAAATCAACCACCCAGCCAACAGAATAAGCAAATAATACCAAAATCCCTGCAATGAAAACGCCATGTGTGTTACTCCACAACACCATGAAAGCAGGAAATATCCAAATGGATATTTTTTCTCCGCGCCGTAATTTATCTGCCCAAATGAGCCAAATGGCTAAAAATAACATAGAGAATAAATGCGGACGGGTCGCCCAATTTAGCGAAGTAGCGAGCGCGCCCCATGTCACGAGGATGAATGCTCCGAGCCTGTTCTGAAAACGGGTACTCACATATTGATAGATCAGAAAGAAGGTGGAAGCCAGAGCTATTGCAGAGAAAAGGACGATTCCCTTCAGCCCCGCTGCCGAGTACATGCCAAAAAAGAATACATCTGCCAGCCACTCGTGAGTGACGTAATGCCTGCCTAAATATGGATGGATGAATAACTCTGTGGTGGGGACACTTTTTGTTAGTAGAATTTGCTGCCCCATTAATAAATGCCTTGGTGGGTCGCCATCCAGATTAAGCATCCGGTTTCCCAGTACCAGAACGGCAAAAAATAAGGCTATGAATAAGATATCCTGTATTCGCGGGAGAAGTTTAATTTTGGAATAGGTTTTCATTTGTTCTCGGCATTATGGCTTATTCTTGCTAAAAAGATAAACAACTATATCATCCTGTTTTTTTACAGATTCAAGGTTGAACTCTGATTCCAAGTAAGTCAACTGCGGATGATTTGTTTCCCCTTGGGATGCGTATTCGTCAATTGACGTTTGATAGATAATGAACCATATTCGAGAAGTATCTATGGTTGCGGAAGAAATATCTTCATATCCTGTTAAGCCAAGAATGTCTCGGGTAGAGGGGGCAAGCGTGTCAACTGTGGAGCCAGACGGGTCGATTATGTATCCCTGAGGTAGATCATGGTTGAAGTAAAGGGATGGTAGATACGAGAGCTTGCTTGAATGAAGAACCATATCCCCCGGGTTTATCTCGCTGGATATGGTTTGGCCAATTTTGGCAAATGGACCATAAGGAAATCCCTTATAGGCGATGTGTTGGGAGATTCCTAGGAATGAACTGGCAAGGATTAAGATCGTCATAAATACGCGGATTGGTTGCGGCGCTTTTGTTCGGGTCAATACCCAAGCCAGCCAGATGCAAAAAATAGCATGAGATGGCAGTAGCGCGCGTTCAACATAGATTGGGACAAACTGGGAGATAAGCCAAAGCAGTAGCGGCGGTGTAAATGCGAGGTAAGCCAGCCATATTCCATTTGACGCTGTTGATGGTTCTTTTTTTCTGGCAAGGATTGTTTGAAAAACTGCCAGGGTAACGGTTAATGTTGCGAGCAATAAGCCTGCCATGAGCATATTGTTTGGCAAAGGCATGTTTGGAAGATAGTACAGAATGAGGGTAAATATTTTTTCCACCCCGGGCTGCTCCACCCAATACGTTTTGCTCACTTTAGACAATTGTGCAGGCAGATGGATTGCCCAGGGGAGGTATATGATAATTGAAACCAGACCAGACAAAATTAATGAGCGAAGCGCTTTCCAGTCCCGATAAAAAATTGGCGTGAGCGCGAGTGGAATTAAATAAATAGCGGCAAGGTTATGTGTGTATTGAGCTAGCGCTGCAGAGATGCTGAACAACCACCATTTTTTTTTGAGAAACGCAAACGTAGTGAGACATAACCAGAAAGTTAGCAAACCGTACATACGGATTTCTTGTCCATAGTGGATTTGAAATGGCAAAATGGCGGCAAGCAGCGCAGCCAGGAGAGCGGTATGTTGATCAAATAAGTGATCTGTAATTCTGTAAATGAGAAAAATAACGCCAAGCGAAATACTGATTGATAGCATTCTCGCAGAGATTAAAGAACGACCAAAGAGTTGTATCCACCCCCAGAGGGCGAAATAATATGCGGGTGGGTGTTCTTCAGCGGCAGACGAATCGGTATTTGTTGAGATCGTACCGGCGAGGATTGCATCTGGCCCTTGTTCGGCAAGCAGAATCGAAAATGCCTCGTCATACCAGATCGGACGGGATATGATTCCCGTACTTCTGAGGATTATTGCGAGCAAAAGGATGAGTACGAATTTTTTCCCGGTATTGAGCATCGCATCATTTTACCTTCAAAGGAATCAAAAAAGCGTCACAAGTCGTGACGCTTTTTGAAATTCTATTCACCTAGATAATCGCGCAATTTCCTGCGGATGGACGGATGGCGTAAGCGGCTCAAAGCCTGTGCTTCGATCTGGCGGACGCGCTCACGGGTGACGCCCATCTTGCGGCCCACTTCTTCGAGTGTGTACGCTTGTCCGTCAAGCAGGCCGTAGCGCAATTGCAAAATACGGACTTCACGGGGCGGCAGGCCGTTCAACACTTCGCCGAGATGTTCGCGCAGAAGGTTGTAGGTGGCTGTATCATCGGGTGGGGGAGCCTCATCGTCTTCGATGAAATCGCCAAGTACCGAATCTTCTTCATCATCGGTTGGCGTTTCCAACGAAAGCGGACGGCGCGCTACCTGAATCATGTTCTCGACCTTCTTGGGCGGAACATCCAATGCGACAGCTAATTCATCCACGCTTGGTTCACGTCCAAGGCGTTGGGTGAGTTGATGTTGCACACGCAGGAGCTTATTGATCTGGTCGCCCATGTGAACCGGCACGCGGATGGTGCGGCCCTGATCTGCAATAGCGCGAGTGACAGCCTGGCGAATCCACCACGTAGCATACGTGGAGAATTTATGTCCGCGGCGGTAATCGAACTTTTTGGTCGCACGGATAAGACCAATATTGCCTTCTTGAATTAGGTCAAGAAATGGAACACCGCGCCCCATATATTTCTTGGCAACCGAAATCACCAAACGGGAGTTTGCTGTAATAAGGTGTTCGCGTGCTCCCCAGCCGTCTTCAATGGACTGGCGCAAGTCAAGCCTGCGTTTGGGAACTACGTTTCCATGAGCAAGTTCTTCACGGGCGGTACGTCCGCGCTCAATGCGTTGGGCAAGTTGAACCTCTTCAACGGCTGTCAACAGAGGGACACGGCTGACCTCTTTTAGGTACAAGCCAATGGTATCGTCTGTGTCAATATTTGCGAGGTAATCATCCAGTGAGAGGTCTGGCTCGGGTTCCGCTTCTCCGCTTTCTTCCACAGCAACCAATTCGTCTTCGGTTGGCTCGGGCATCACGGTATCTTCCATGAATGGAATACCCGCGCTTAAAAGAGCCGAAAAAGCCTCCTCTAGCTGCTCAACGTCCTGTTCGGCTTCGGGGAAGAAATGAAGGATATCATCCAGTGTTACATAAGATTTTTGGCGACCCAGTTCAATGAGCCGCGCTATGGCAGGAAATTCTTCTTCGTCGTCAACAATCAATATTTTCTCTACATCCATTTACCAATCCAACTTTCAGTTATATTTACCTGAATTAGAATACACTTTTTCGAATCGAAAAGCAATACCCTCACAACTTTCAGATGCTTTGCAATGCAATTGTATTACGGCTGTCCAGTCATATTTTCTGGACAGCCGTACATGTTTCATCGTTTCACCCCTGTATAAACCCGCTAAGGCGTCGGGGTTACGGTTGCTTCGGGTGCCGGTTCAGGTGTCGGCGTGGCCGGAAGCGCAGTAGGGGTGGGGGTGTTCAAATAAGGTGGAGAAAATGACAGGCTGGTGAGCGCATCGATGCTGCTCAGTCCAACAATTGCCATCTTATCTTTATCCACGCGCACGTAATATCCGCTGTTCGTGGGGGTGGCATCGCCAACCTCAAGCGTGCTGGACTTTCCATCTGCAAACTTGATAGTAATTAGATAGGCGGGAGTATCGAAGCCAAAAATGGAAGGATCGGCGTCAATTTCGCTGACGATCTTCAACGCTGCGACTTGAGACGCCGCCGCTTCAACCAAGCCCTGGTTTGCTTCTGTTTCGAAGGGCAGTTCCAACGCCCATACATTGTCATCGCCTCGCGTCACTTTTACAGTTTCGCCATCAGTTGGCATGACTTCAATACTGGAGACGATACTGTCTGCGCCAAAGATGAATGCTGGTTCCGTTGTGGCTGTGGCTTCTGCGTCTACAGCGGTCTCTTTATTTTTGTTAATGAAATACGCCCCAACTATGAGCGCAGCAAGTAATAGAACTGCGACCAAAGTGCCAGCACGAAAGACTGGCTTTCTCTGCTTGGGGGCAGGGGCTTCCTTGCGCACTGTAGTTCTTGCTTTTTTAGGAGCAGATTTTTTAGGGCTTGATGTTGTTGTTTTGCTGGCCATAAATTATTAGCCTCTCTTGCGGCGGGTGTACCATGAGTAAACACCGGCAAAGACCACCATGCCAGGGACAACAAAAACAACCATGATGATGAGGAGAAGGAACCTTCCCTGTGTAGGCGGTTGGAAGGCACGCTGGGTTGTCTCACGTACGGGAATGCTGAGCAAGTCTTCCTGTTCGGCAGCCCAATCGACGGAGTTGATGAATAGATTGCCATTTCCGTACGCATCGAAAACAGTATCTGTAGCAAATATTGAATTGCCAATTACAACGACACGGCCGTTTGTGGTGCTGTTTTCGCCAGCGGCTGCCATAGTTAATGGACCGGGCAGGTCGGTCGCTTCGTCAAATTCCGGATTTTGACCATCGACAAGTTCCGAAGTCTCACCCCAGGAATTTTCTGAGGTGTTGAGCAGAGGCGTGCTCGTTATACCTTCAGGTGCGGCTACGAGAGAAATGCTGCGTGCCTGAGGAAGGATGACGATGTATTGTTGATTCAAATTCTGTGTGATCGGATGACTGTTGTACTGCAATGAGGCTGCGTCGAGTGCATTTTGCGTGACGCCAGAATAGTCAATGATCAGATCATCATTGAGAGAGATACCCCAATCTGTGACAAGATACTCGGCTAGCGGATCGGCTGCTGCGCCAAATTCAGTAAAGAAGAGTGGGTCTTCCATGACCACGAGCGAGCCGCCTGCATTTACAAAATCTTTAAGCAGGGTTACCTCGCGTGCGCCGAGCGGTTTTGTTGGCCCGGCAATGATGATGGTTAATGCATCTTCTGGGATGGTTTTATCGGTTAGCAAGTTGATGGTGCCAACCGTGTAGTTCTTTGTTTCCAAAGTGCTTTTGGCAATCGAGTAACTTAATTCGCCGCCAGCTTCAATATTTGGTTCGCCGTGCCCTTGCAGGAAGTACACTGCGCGAGGTTCAGGGCTGATGAGACGGATCATGGTGCGGGCAAGTTCTTCTTCACTGACAAAAGATGCGATCTCTTTTGTCTCGCCCATTTCCAGCATGACCTTGCCATCGCCTGTAATGCCAGCCTCGCGCGCCGCAACTGGGTTGGTGTCAGGGTCGACAAAGACATAATCAAAATTGCCATTGCTGTTGGACTTAAACTTGAGCAGAAGTTCATCTGCTGTAGAAGAGTCAAGGTTTTGGGAGTAGAAGGCTGTGGCTGTTACTTTTTCTGGAAGAGTGGCAAGGATTTGAAGTGTTTCATCAGAAAGAGTGTTGGACTGATCTTCTGTCAGATCCCATGATTTGGGGTTGTTGAAGACGAGGTAGTTCACTACGAAGATAATGCCGAGCACTGCCAGGGTGAGAATCAATGAGTTGGAACCGTAGCGTGCCTGACGTCCCGTAAAGAAGCGGCGAATGCTGTCTGGAGCCATGATCGCATAAGCTGCAAGTCCAAGCACGAGGACTCCCGCGCTGATCTGCAAGGCAAGGTTGAGCCCATCGGTATTCTCAAGGGTGAACATCTTCATGGAGACGAAAACTTTTGCCATCCCAACGAGACCTGTGGAAACACAGGCAAGCATGGCAACAAGCAGCCCAATGAAGGCGTATTTTGTGTAGGGGTTTTTATTTTTTCCGGCCATTATCGCCATCTCCGAATTTCAATTGCAGTTGTGCCGACGAATAAGCCCAGCACGGTCAGGCTTAGGTAGTAAGCAATATCGCCCAAATTGATCGTGCCAATATTCATGGATTGTGAAAAGTGATTGGATAAGCTGAGGTAATTCAATATCTCGCCACTTTCCTGCAAGTAACTGGCAGGCAGGCTGATCATGAACCAGAGGAAGAAGAACAAGCCAAGTGTTGTAAAGAAGGCAGCGAATTGATTTGTGAAGACCGCTGAAACTCCTACACCAATTGCCAGAAGAGCGGATACAACGAGGATCATTCCAATGTATGAGGAAAGAATCACCATCCAATCAATGCTGGGGGTGACGAAGTTGTTGAGAATGATGGGGTACACCAGAGTGACTAGTGCCAGCGAAAGAACAAACAGCATGGCACCCAGCCATTTTCCAGCAACCAGTTCAAAGTCGCGGACGGGAGCCGTGAGCATTAATTCCAGAGTACCCATGCGGGCCTCATCTGAAAGTGCGCGCATGGTGAGGGCCGGGCTGAGGAAGATCATCAAAAAGACGAACAGCCAGTTGATGGGGGTTGCTTCTGGTGCGCCGCCGCCCATAAAGGATTGCTGGGCGCTGACCCACAGGATCAATGCGAAATAAATGCCCAACGGCAATAGCACGGCAAAAGCCACCACATACGCCAGGGGACTGTTGAAATAATTATCGTATTCGCGTTTTGCGATAGTCCAAATGTTTCTCATGAGTTCCTCTTATTTCTTCTTCGAGTCAGAGCCAGTGAGTTCGAGGAAGATTTCCTCAAGGCTCATGCCAAGCGGGCGTAATTCAAGCAGATCGTAACCAGACTTGATGATTTCCTTTGCAACCTCAGGGCGTAAATCTTTGCCCGAGGCAAACTCAAATTCAACAGCGCCATCATCCTTGGTCTCCACGCCGCGCACGCCTTTGACACTTTTGATCGTATCGGCAAGTTCATCCGATTCGCCGCGTACACGCACTACAACACGCTCTGCACCGATCAAACGGGCTTGCAGGTTTTCAGTGGTGTCTTCTGCAACGATCTTGCCTTTATTAATAATAAGAACTCGGTCGCAGATGTTTTGTGCTTCATGAAGAAGGTGGGTAGAGAGAAGGACGGTGCGTTCCTTGCCGATCTCGCGGATCAACTCACGAACTTCCACGACCTGCCCGGGGTCGAGGCCAATGGTCGGTTCGTCGAGGATCAATACCTCGGGTCGGTGCAGAAGCGCCTGGGCAAGCCCAACACGCTGGCGCATACCTTTTGAAAGATTGCCAATGAAACCATTGGAGCGTTCAAGCAGACCAACCATGTCCAACACTTCATCCACACGATCTTCCACGTTGGGAATGTGGCGCAGTTCGCCCATGAATTTCAAGTAATCAAATACCACCATGTCTGTATACAGTGGCACGGTTTCCGGTAAATACCCAACACGTTTGCGAACCTCAAGCGATTCTTCCACAACATCATACCCAGCCACAATAGCCTCACCATCTGTGGGCGGCATATAACCAGTTAGAATGCGCATAGTGGTGGTTTTCCCTGCACCATTTGGCCCAAGGAACCCCACGATTTCACCTTGCTGTGCGTCGAAGCTTAGGTTTTGAATGGCGCGACGTGCGCCGTAGTCTTTCGTGAGACCACTGACTTTGATCATTGCCTCTCCTTGCGTTCAGGTTAGTAAAAGGTTTTTTACAAACAAAAGACACAGCCCGTGGGCGGTGCCTCAAATTTTGTACCGTTGATTACTATACAATACCTTGAGTCCCAAATCAAGCAGGTAACTAACTTCTAATCCAACACTAATCTTGATTTTATTTCATGAAAGGTGATTGGATTTTAAAAAAGTCGCTTCTCTCCGGAACTTGGCCTGATTCATCTCTCGGGCATTTTCCTTCGCTGATGATTATCTCTCAATAGCCTAAATTGGGGAGAAGGTTTCGCCCAACCTTATAATATAATCTCATTGAGTTGGTTAGAAAATATATTAAAAAGGAGAATTTATAAATGAAGTCAAAGAACAAAATTTCGATCTTGCTTGCCGTAGCCGCGTTGATTATTTCAACATTGGCTTGTGCCTTCGGCGAGCCTGCATTGAGCAACGTCCGTGTTGCAAAAGACCAGGACGGTACTCAAGTGACAAGCGTATTTAGCCCAACAGATACTGTTTATGCAGTCAGCGACGTTTCTAATGGCGTTGCTGGCAATGTAGTCACATCCAAATGGACAGTGGTCAGCGTGGAAGGGTATGACCCCGGCTTCGTGATCGATGAAGTTGACCTGACTTTGGATGAAGATCAATTGTCCTACACGGTGTATTTTTATTTCGAGCCTCCTGATGGTGGCTGGCCCGTAGGTACGTATCAAGTGGAAGTGTTTTTCAACGGCGCCACAGTGAGTACGGTTCAGTTTTCAGTTCAATAGAATTTTGTAGTTATACAGCCTCCCAATTGGGAGGCTGTATTTTGTTGATAAAAAGTGGAGACCGACATGGAATATAAAAAGCTAGGCAGAACAGGTTTGAAAGTTTCGCCGCTGTGCATGGGAACTATGCAATTTGGCTGGTCTGTCAATGAGGGTGATACTCATCGTATCCTTTCTGCGGCAGTCGATAGCGGTATCAATTTTATAGACACCGCCGATATTTACTCAAAATGGGTGAATGGCAACCCGGGTGGCATTTCAGAAACTTATATTGGCAATTGGATAAAACAAAATAAAATCCCACGGGATAAATTGGTCTTTGCTACCAAAGTCCGTGGCGAAATGGGCAAGGGCCCCAATGACCAGGGTCTGAGCCGTATGCACATCATGAAAGCAGTGGAAGATTCTCTGCGCCGCCTCCAAACCGATTACATTGACCTGTACCAGTCCCATTGGACGGATGACGACACTCCCATTGAAGAAACCCTGCGGACGTTTGACGATCTCGTGAAG
>Ga0209277_10000943_pt1 | contig 14532 bp, 11 predicted proteins | sample JI81AbrownDNA_FD_187503 | JGI IMG/M metagenome (GOLD analysis project Ga0209277, IMG submission 187503) | Wastewater effluent complex algal communities from Wisconsin, to seasonally profile nutrient transformation and Carbon sequestration -... | ecosystem: Engineered > WWTP > Effluent > Algae... | reverse complement strand
GAAAGTTCCCGATGAAAAAATCTACAAGTATCTAAAGAAATTAAAATTCGGTATGAAGACAGGAGTCGCAAGTGATGAATTAAAAGGAAGACTTCCTGCTTTAAAAGATTGGACCCAAAGCACTTCCTACTATATGGCAATCGGTCAGGGTTTTTCTGTAACGCCTATTCAACTAGTATCCGCAGCAGCGGCTATTGTCAATGGTGGAAAAGTATTTACGCCCACTGTAGTTTCGCATATTACAGATTCCTACGGTGATGTGGTAAAACAATTTCAATACGAGCCTGAGTATTTAGGAATCAGTGCAAGCACCACACAACATCTAATGCGTGCTATGACAAAAGTAGTAAAGCATGGAACGGGGATGAAGGCAAACACAGAAGCCGGTGGAATTATTGGAAAGACAGGGACGAGTCAGGTATCTACTAAGGGGAAGGGTTACGAAGAAGGACTAGTAGCCGCTTCTTTTCTTGGTTTCTTTCCGGCAAATAATCCGCGCATTGTAGGACTCATTTTACTTTCAGAGCCAGAAGGAATTGTTCACTCAGGTGGTGGAATTGCCGCTCCTGTGTTTAAAGAAGTGGTAGAGAATATTATTCCTATCATTGACTTGAATGACTCTGCAAATTCCTATAAGCTAGAAGAGGCTAATCCTCCTAAGCCGAAGGTTGATATTACCCGCATTCCTGATTTTAAAGGTAAGACATTAAAAGAGTCTCTTGTGATTTTAAAATACTATGATATTAAATATAAAACATACGGAAGCGGTTTTAACAAAAGACAATCTCCAGCAGCAGGGGAACCTGTTCGAAATGGTGATGTATGGCATTTATACTTTGAAAGTGAGTAATCGTGATTATGCGAATAGGATTAACGCTAGCCTGTCTTTTATTTGTCAACTGTGGCACTACACTTTTGACCAGACAAGATTATCGCTTCACTAGAACAGCCTTAGAAAAGAAAGAAATTGATACTGCTGTCAATCTGTTTCCTGGTGGAGAGAATAATAGCTTCATCACTTCTATGGAAAAAGCTTATTTAAAATTAATCCAAGGGAAACCGGAAATCGACCAACTCATTCGTTATGCAGAGAAGATTGAAAAACGAGTTCGATTCAGTGCTTCAAGAGAGGTAAAAACATTTTTCTATTTAGAAACCCCCGAAGGCTATTATGCATCCGAGCATGAAATCATTTGGCTTCATATGCTACTCAGTTGGGGATATTCTCTAAGAGGCGAATATGAAAAAGCCTATGTAGAAGCAAAAGTTAGCTCTGACTTATTAAGCAATAATTGGAGCAATGAAGGACGATTTGATGATCCTTTGCTTCGTGTGATTTTAGGTGGATTATGGACATTATGCGGTCATTGGGAAGAAGCACAGGTTGACTTTAGAGTAGCCCATCAATTGGACTCAAAGCTAATTTGGGCTCTTCGTCTATCAGAGTTACCCGAAGCACCAAAAGACTTTGTGTTGGTTTTAGGTGGAACAGGACCTGAGCCCGAATGGAATCCTGAATTAGAATTAAATCCACTGAGAGGATTCCGCGGTTTAGACTTTAAAACCAACTCCGCCAAAAGCCGATTAACCGTTCGAGATGCAACTGGTAAAATTGTGGAAATGCAAATCACTCCCGATGCATCGAATTGGTATAAGCGTCATCAAATTAGAGACAATGAAATTCAAGACTTAATCAAGGACTCAATTTACGGACAAACGATTGCATTGACAGCAGTGAAAGAAGGCGGCAGATCTATATTAGGCGTAACCGCTGGTGTGTTAGTTGCTACAGGTGGAATTGCACTTGGTGGAGGAATTATCTATGTATCTGTTAAATTTGGATCGGGAGATGCAGTTGCTGACGGTATTATATTAGGTTTTATCGTCATGGGTGCAGGAATCGTAAAAGGCTACGAAATCGCAAACGATTCTATCGAGACAAGTATTCGAAATACAAAGAAGGAATTGGATATTTCGAATGAATATCGCTTTGTTCGCTTTCTTCCTGAATATGCTTGGGTAGGTTACAGTCAACAGAAGCTAAAGATGCCCCTTAAAATTACAAATCAAAGTGGAATCGGCTCTGAAATAGAACAAAGCAAAAATGCAACGATAGTGTCTATTGACTATTTGCCGGACGTAGAAGAGAAGAAGTAAGTAGGATTACATCTTACCAAGCACTAGCTTTAAAAAAACATCATACGCAGGGCGGAAAATTTTACCTTCATAATATGTATCTTTCCCTTTCTTGACTTTGTACATGTCTTTCACTTTTGCAATGGTTACATATCCTTCTTTCTTGACTACACCTGTATCAAGGCTTTGTTGAATATCTTTTATGATTGTTGGGGTTCTGTTGGATAAAACTTTTTTTGGTTTCTTCATTTTCAATTTTGTATGTTTTTAGAATATACTCATAGTGCAAGACATTTTTTGCTATTTTAAAAATGTGTAAATTGCACAAGATAACCGCTGTTAGTCATATTTCTCCCAAGACCTCGGCTTTCTTAATTTCATAATCTTCTTTGTTGATTAGCCCCTTCTTATATAAATTCTGTATTTCTTTTAGCCGCTTTTCTCTAATTTTAGTGGTTTCCTTTTCTGTTTCTTGCGGCTTGCCTTTACTAGCCGCTATTGCTTTTTCTAAATTCACTTGTATCCAATGATGGTTGTTTTGAGTCTCTGGTTTTGTATTATTTGCCTTTGACGGTAAATTGTTTTTATCCTCACAAGTAGGATCTTTCTTAAATTGAAAGGCTGATTCTAGTTTGCCTGCAAACGTAAGCGGTTTTTCTTTTTTGCACTCCACTGCAAAGAAACTAGGATTTGCCCAATCCGTAAAAGTAAATTGGTTTCCGAAATTAATATTATTGTTTACCTCTTCGAAAATAATTTGAATAGTATTCTCGTTTCGATTCATATAAAACGTGGATCTAAAAATTCTAGAATAAGGAGAGAGCTTATCTTCTTCTTTCACTATAATAAAGAAAGTCTTATCTTTATTAGCCGGACTTAGAATTTGCTTTAGAACAGGAAGCATTTCTTCTATCGTTTCTAGGCTCCAGAGATTTTCTTTATCATTCACTCTTAGAAAAGATCTCTCTTTGCGGATTGTAAAAAGAATACTTTCCAGTAATTTCTCATCCACTTGGATTACAACTCCTGAAGTATGCAGATAAATTTCTTTTGGACTTTTATCCAATTTATAAACCGCAACGTTCTGACTCGAATAATAGAGTTGGCTTTGCAATCCTCTTTCAAGAGAAATACAACTGATGCTAAAAAGTAAAATTGGAAATAGTAAATTGATTTTCATAAAACGATTCTCTTCAATTATAGCATACATGCATCTATTTATTCGATTTTTTTTATTATTATTTCTGATTTTTCAGTTCCCCATATTCGCAGGCATCAAAGAAGCCAAAAAAGCTTACGCCCAGAAACAATTTCAAAAAGCGATTAAGCTTTTTACCGAATACTCCAAAGAAAATCCTTCTGATGGAGAGCCTTATATGTTTATGGGTTACATCTATGAATCCCAAAAAGATTTTCCTAGGTCGATGATTATGTTTCGTCGTGCAGTTGAATTAAATCTAAATCCAAAACAAAGAAAAACAAGTTATCTAAAAATTATTTTATTCTATAATTATCATCAGGGCTGGGATATTGTTGCACATTATTCCAATAAGCTCCTAAGGCTAGATCCAGACAATAAAGAAGTCGCTCGCATGAGAGACCGCGCTTACGGAAATAAAGGTCACGATCCCGGAAATATGAGCATTGCTAGATTAGAAGATACCAAACCAAAACAAAAAAAAAACTCGGAAGAGACGGACAGCAAGCTGAAGGAAAACAAAGAGAAGGAAAGAGAACGGGAGAAAGAGTCCGAGAAAGAAAGAGAGAAATCCCAATTAGCCTCCGAAAAGCCAATACGAAAGACCAGCGAGGAAAAAAACTGGGAGCTGTCCCTAAAATACTTCAAGCTAGAGGATTATCCAAAGGCGGACAAGATAATGCAAGAGCTCCTAGTCCAAAGCCCAAACAATAAAAACTATCTCTACAAAGCAGGTATCGCCAAATTACGATTAGGCGAATACGAGAAGGCACTTAAATACTTTGAAGCTTCCAAGAAATTGGCAACAGAGAAAGATAAAATGCTTCTCTATTATCTAACTCTCAATGAAGGACAGGCAAATCAAAAACTCGGCAATGCAAACACTGCCATTGCACTCTACAAAAAAGCCTATACGTATAACAACTCACCCGTTTTACTCCCTGTTCTTGCCAGACTTTATTTTGAGAATGGATATTTTAACGAAGCAATTAAAACCTGTGACGAAGCACTTGAATCTGACATGAATAACCTAGAGGCTAATATGTATAAGTCTCTGTCTCTATTGAGCCTCGGTAAAAAGAAAAACGGAATGAAGGGACTTTTAGAATTTGCTAAAAGACTAAAGCGTCTTCATCCAGATATAAATACGGTTCCTGATAAATTTCACGAAGGACTGCTTCAACTCGGAATGTTTTATTCCAATCGGGTTAAGTATAAGCTTTCTCTAAAGTATCTAACCCAAGTATCTTCTACAAGAAGTAAATCACCTAAGTTTAATTTTTCTCTTGGTAAGACTTATTTTTATACAAAGAAGTATGAACTCGCAATAGTCTTTCTAGAAAAAGTGCCTGAGATTCCTGCCGCAAACTATCTATTAGCCAAATACTATGCAAAAGAAAATAATATAAATAAAGCGAAGGAATATTTAGCAAAGGCAGCCAATGCAAAAGAAATCTATTGGATTAAACCAAAGATAGATCCCTATTTCAAAGAAATAATTAAGAATCAAGAAATGGCTACATTTATCGAAACGAGAGGAGTTAAAATTCCTCCCGCAAAACAAGAATTACCTGTAACGAACGAAAAGAAAATAGAGCCTACTATCATTCCTAAAATTGATCCTCCTGCGATAAAGCCTGAAACTTTACCAACGAAAGACCCAAATTCTACTCAACCAACGATAGACTCTACGCCTATTCCTAATTTGCCGCAGAATCCAGAAGGTGAGAAGTAGGTTGCGTTAAGGAAGATACAATTGTAGTGAAAGAATCTAGGAATTCTTGGTTCGATACCAGCTCCAGAATCCACTGTATTTATCTTTTCTGATACTACCGCATTTGCTGCATTTGTGAATATAGGTTGTATCCTGATGCTGATCACTTGAAAATAGGCTTGGATCATAGTCTTTTAGATTAGAAAAATCTACCTTTATTAGTTGCATATTAAAAGTTTTACACCGACTGCAGTAACTAGTTATTAACCACGCAATCAAGAAGTATACGGCAAACATACTAACTATTGTTATGATAATATAAGCTAAGACTCCGCGAAACAAATCAATAAAATGAAATTCTTTTTGTGACTCATCTGTGAAAAAAAGAGTTGTTCCGTCTTGAGAGGAAAGCATAAAAATAGATCCTTTGCTTATTGCCCAATTGGTAGAAAGCTCTGAGCCTGAAGGTCTTGAATATTGATATTGACCATATTCTGCGTTGAATTTAGAAATTAGTTTTTCGCTTACATCATTTGGAAATTGAAATGTAACTTTATACATCTTATCGTTCCAGAATGCTACTTTCTTTTTACCAGGCAATACTTCGAAGAATGGTTCTATTCTTTTTATTTCAAATTCAGTTTCTTCCCAACTCTGTGGATTAGAAATATCTAGATATTCAACAATTAGTTTCTTACTTGAATCTCCAAAATTAATTTCTGATACAGGAGATTTAAAACTTTCTTCTGCTTGAATTGATAGGAATAGAAATGGAAGGATGAATAGTAGTGTTTTCATGTTATCTGTCTAACCTCTCTTTAATAGTTTTAGTTAATTTAAAAATAACAAAATGGATGAAGCATACTGTAAATAATGGCAGTGTGCTTTATCTGCTAACAATTGATTTAAGGAGGTGGTCCTCCACCGGTAGTTCCTCCACTCGTTGTTCCTGTTCCTCCTGCACTACCTTGAGATTGGCAAAGAGTAATCGTTGAGCTAGAAGCAGAAAGCATTTTTATATAATCCTGAGTGGTAAGATTATAACTAGTAGAAACGGCTAATCCATTGTAACTGCCAGAAGCAGACACACCGGATTCGTAACTTCCAGCGCTATAGCAACTAGTGGAAGATCCTGTAGTAGCTATCAAGGTCTGGCTACTGTTAATTATCCCCGATTCCGCTAGATTTAAAGTTGCTGCTTGGGCTGAATCTACAACTAAGTTGGAAGTGGCAATATTATCCGAATAACTAGAATAATTCGTAATTGTAGAAGTTGTTTGTCCTGTTGTGGATGTATACTTTGCTGTTGTGCTACCTGTTATACTTTGATTGATATTCGAAACGGAAATATTTCCTGACAGGGTTGTGGTTTTATATGTAGTAGCCGCAGTCTTTGTAAATGCATCTATATCCAAGTATTTGATAGTAGCATTTGTAAAAACAATCTGCAAACTTCCAGTAATAGTATAGGTTGCATTTAATGTCTGTGTATAGCTAGTGGTTAGATTTGTCGGATAGGTGCAGCTAAATATAATCTTGGTAGTAATGTTTGGAGTAATCGTATAAGAAGAACTTGGTTGAGTCGGGCAAGCGGTGGTTGTCCCCGTAGTAGATAAACAGGTCTGACTTGCTGTGGTATATGTGCCTGTAACTGTTTGCGTTGTTCCATTGCATGTTGTTGTAGAATTAAAATTGACTCTTGCTTGTGCTAAAGACTTTGAATTCCTAATTGCCTCTGTTAGTGCAGGTGGAAGGATATTAGCCGCAATTGTGGTAGCTCCTGTAGTGGACGCAGTGATCGCGGAGCTAGTCGCCGTTGAAATGGCTGAGGTTCCTTGAATGGAAGCTGGGGCACCTGACGTTGCGTTTGGATATTGGCTTGCTACAGTGGGAGGAGCTTTATAGCTCAATTTTATAAGCCCGGCAATGAATGTATAATTATCTTTCGGAAGTTTAGTGCAAGCAAGTCCAAATAGACTGAATGCTAAAAGTAGAGCGATTGATTGAAATACTAAATAGGGAAAGGTTTTTATTTTCATTTTGAATCTCTGGTATATAAATAAGATAATTCAAAAGAGTTCTAAATAACTCAAGAGAAAAAAAACAACTCAGATTGCCAACAGAGGCACTGAGACACAGAGAGGTTTTAAGAGGGCAGTATAGTTTGGTTTCGTAATTCAGGCTTGTTGCTCTGCAATTATGACTTAATAGTTGAGCCCTAATCTTTCATCAGCTCGTTTCAAGTTGATGCGCATGAATAAGAATAGCACAAATTCATAATCCTCCGTGACTCTGTGACAAACCACTCTGAGTAGTTAGCCTTTTTTACACATATCCAAAATACGTGTGATTGATTTCATCTCCAATGTCAATTAGGTCGTTGATAAAATTGGTGAGGTATTCATGTAAGCCAAAGTAGAAAATCTCGTCGGCGTTGCTGTAAGCGATTTGATAGTAGAGCTTTCCCATTTTTTGTTCAGCTTTATTAGCAAAGAATTTCTCTCTAACCGTAGAAATGTGACGAAAGGACTGCAACGCTCTTTCCATGCAGAATAGCAGAGAACGAGGAAGTTGCGGATTGAATATCAAAAGCTCGGCAATTTGAATAGGGGTGATTTTAATATTATAATGTTGCAGATAAGCTTCGTAAGCACCTGTAGAGTCTAGTAGTGTCTTCCACTGATAAATGTCTAGCGGATTACCGACATCTTCCACACGAGGAAGAGGAATATGATACTTTACATCTAAAATACGTGCAATCTGATCGGCTCTCTCTAAGTATTTTCCGGCTCGCATGAAATGATAACCCTTCCCGCGAAACATTGTAATCTCAGTAGCTCCTTCGAATAAGTAGCTTCTCTGGCGGATAAAGTTAAATAGCTTGTCAGGACCTTCCTTTCGAACTAAGTCCATGTTGAATTTATTTAATTCATGGTAGGTGACGTTCATGATTTCCCAGCTTTCTTTTGAAATCATGTCTCTTACACCGCGTGCATTTTCTCGTGCTCTATTGATACACTCTAAAATGGAATTAGGATTTTCCGGTGAGAAAATTAAAAAGTCGATTACGTTATCCGAAGAGGCTTCTTTGTGAACTTTATAAAAAGGACTAAGCTGACCTACCGCGTTTAGAATAGGCTCCCAATTGTTAAATCCATATAAATCGGCTTCTAGTGATGCAGAATGCTGCACCTGTAAACTGATAGAAATACCTTCTGCACGCTCAACAAATCTTCCTAACCAAAATAGTGATTCTGCAATTCTACTAAGCATCATATTAACTTACCACCCATGTATCTTTACTTCCGCCTCCCTGAGAAGAATTTACAACAAGAGAGCCTTTCTTTAAGGCTACTCGTGTTAGTCCTCCTGGGATGAGTTGAATTCCTCTTGGAGAATAGATTGCAAAGGGTCTAAGATCAATATGCCGCGGTTCAATGCTTCCGTTAAAAAAACAAGGGGCTGTGGATAGATTAATAGTAGGTTGTGCAATATAATTTCTAGGATTTTCCATGACTTTTACTTTGTAGGCTTCGATTTCTTCGTTTGAAGAATCTCTACCAATTAACATTCCGTAGCCACCAGATTGATTTGTAGCTTTAACTACGAGTTCGTTCATTTTAGAAAATGCTTCTTGTCTTTCTTCTTCAATTCCAAGACGGTATGTAGGAATGTTTTTTAGAATAGGGGTTTCATTCAAGTAATATTTAATCATATCAGGAACGTAAGAATATACTGCTTTATCATCCGCTACTCCATTGCCAATCGCATTGACTAATACTACGTTGCCTCTCTTATAAGCTTCAAATAATCCAGGAACACCGAGTACAGAATCTTTTCTAAAGACAAGTGGATCTATAAAGGAATCATCTACTCGTTTATAGATAACATCTACTTGTTTTAAGCCATCGATTGTTTTCATATATACTTTGTAATCAGAAACGATTAAGTCGTAGCTCTCTACTAGCTGGATCCCCATTTGTGATGCGAGAAAAATATGCTCGTAATAAGCAGAATTATAAACGCCCGGAGTGAGTAATACGATTGTTGGCTTCTCTTTGTCAGTAGGAGCCAATTGCATGAGCATATCATGAAAAATGGCAGGGTAAGAGTCAACTCGTAGAACAGAACTTTCCTTGAATATTTCAGGAAAGATTCTTTTCATAATGATTCTATTTTCTAATACATAGGAAATTCCGGAAGGAGTTCTGAGATTGTCCTCTAACACGAAGTATCCGCCATCTGAGTCGCGGATAATGTCAATTCCAGAAATATGAGTGTAAATATTATGAGGAACCTTTACGCCTACCATCTCAGGAATGAAATCTGGACAAGAATAGATTAATTCGCCAGGAATAATTTTATCTTTGATTATATCGCCTTTAGAGTAGATATCTGTTAAGAATAAATTTAAGGCTTTGATTCGTTGTTGAAGTCCTGTTTCAATCACATCCCATTCTGCTTTTTGGATAATACGTGGAATCAAATCGAAAGGAAAAATTCTCTCGATTCCTTTTCCATCGCTGTATACTGTGAAGGTAATTCCCTGATTAATCGATACTAATTTTGCTAGAATCTCTTTTTGCTTAAACTCACCTATACCAAGAGTTCCTAAAATATCGAATACATCCTTGTAATGCTCTCTCGGTTTTTCCATTTCGTGAAACATTTCATCATAGGCTTTAGAATGACCGGGGTAATTCAATTTTATACTCATAGTAAAATCCTTCAGGTGCTTATCGTTTAAGCAAAAGTACTGAAATTGCCAAATTTTTAAGAAGAATCATTCAAATTCTCTGGCAGTACTCCCTTATCTAAACTATTTGCAAAAATAAGACCATTAGGAAAGAAAATTGATTGATTCTTAAAAATATTCATAGATAAGACTACTTTCAAGTGGTTTTATGCACAGTAGATTAGAATGCTGGAATTAAAAAAGTTTGATTCTGCAAGAAATCCAAATATGTAGTTTTATGGTATATGATTTGCAATAAAGTAATCTATAGACCGCTTCAAGTATAATCTATTGCCAAGAGGAATTTTACTTGGAGAGAGGAATTTTAGAATTGAGGCGAAAAAATGAATGTAATAACATCAGGGGATAAATTGAATAAGTCGCCAGAAGAATGGATAGAATTATTGGATGAAGGAAGTATTGTTCCTTTTTTTCAACCAATCCTCTCTATTGAAAACAAATCTGTCTTTGGTTATGAATCACTTGCAAGATTAGTTCTACCTGACGGATCGATTCAAACGATCGGTGAGTTCTTTTTACTCAATCAATCTGAGTTTAAATCGGATATACTAGGTCATAAAGAGTTTCGTCGTTTTCAGCGCAGCATAGATCAAAAACTAAGGGAGCAAGCTCTTCATCTTTTAGCGAATGACTCAAATCAGCACTCAAAGCTTTTCCTAAACATCTCTCCTGCGATAATGATGTCTTATATTGATGGAAGTAGTTTGACCAATAAATTGCCATCTACTATTCAAAAGGTAAAAGAATTTGGAATTTCACCTGATAGAATTGTCATTGAGGTTACTGAGGATTATATTCACAATAATTTAGAAACATTAAAACCGTTGATTAATCTCTATAAGGATTTTGGATTCTTGATTGCGATTGATGATTTAGGCTCTAAGTCTTCTAACTTAGATCGAATTGGAATTTTTCGTCCTGATATTATTAAAGTGGATATGCAGATGTTGCGCATGTCGCTTGTGGAGCGTAGTTATAAAGAGATTCTATATACTCTTTCCCGTTTAGGAGAAAGCTTGGGCATATCCCTATTATTCGAAGGTGTAGAGACTGTAAGCGAGATGCACCAGGCAATGAGTTTTGGTTCTAGATACCTACAAGGTTTTTTATTTGATAGAGCAATGGCAAGTCCACCCGAGAAAAATAAATATACGAATCAGTTAAATGAACTAGTAGATAGCTTCTATTCCATTAAAATTGAGGAGATAAAGCAAAAAGTAAATTGGGAAAGTAGGATAGAGGTTTTAATTCAAAAGATTGCAGATGAAATTCAGTTTCATGAAGATGGAACGTTAGTCTCCTACTCAGAGATATTTACAGTAGACGAAACTATTTTTCGTTTCTTTGTAACTGATTTGCACGGAAATCAGGCTTCTCCGAATTATATTAAAAAGAAAAATTCAGAAATTGTAATTCAAAGACATACTAGGAATAATAACTGGAGTTGGAGACCTTATTTCTTAAATCATTTATATGAATCCTATCGACAAAGTAATTCTTGGGTGATTAGCCAGCCTTACCATGATATAATGGAGAATTTACTGCTTAGAACATTCTCTAAAACGTTTAAGGATAGGTTTATACTCTTTATAGACGTTCTTTATTCTGAGGGTTAGAGATAGAAAGAGCCCGATATGCTATTGCAGAATCGGGCTCTTCTAACGAAAAAATTATTTTTTCTTTTTTGCTTTTGTTGCCGCAGGTGCTTTGAGGGACTTTCTCTTTTGAAGAGCTAAATCGTGGTGGAAATCACAGTATTTGTAAGGTTGTCCAGTTTTTGGATTGGTACGTTTTACTTTTGTTCCACAAGCAACGCAAAGTCCTTGTTCTCTTCTTCTTTTTGCAAATGCACGAATTCTTTCTGTCGCGCTTTGGTTGTATTTGCTTACTTGGATGCGGTATCCGTTGAAAAGGTAATTTCCAATAGAATCATCCGATTTATTTTTAAGATTTTTTTCTAATGATGTTAGGTCATTAGCAGTAACTTTCACAGGTTTAGGTGTCAATTTGTATTATCCTCAAGAATGTATTCAAGTTAGTTCTCGTTTTTTTTAATAAGAAACAAACTCTATGGGTAATACTATTATGGCGCTTAGAATAATCAAGAAATATTTTACTAAGAGAGGAAAAATACGCTATGCGCTATGTGGATACTCAGCATATGCCATTTGTCTTGGCTCTTTTCTCTGCGGTTAATATCTCTTTGCTTTTAAAAATTTTCGGGGCAGAATGACCGTATTCTCTATTAGGTACACGAAAACTTGCCGAAAAGCTTTAGTGGGAGATTGCTTGTAAGCCGCTTGCTCGGGAGAATTGAGGTTTTCCTCCGAGCCATTGTATCGGAACATTCAAAAAGAAGACTTAGAATTTTTTTGTAGCGGTTTTAAGGTCGATATTGTAAGTGTAAGTTAAAAAAATAGCAAGAGGGTAACTAGATGAAGTTTATGAGTATTATTTTCTGTATCAGTATGAGTTTAATGCCTATTCTAGCCAATGAAGGCAAATGCGAAAGTGGAAACTGTGAGAACGGAAAAGGAGTTTTTGTTTTTTCGGATGGAAGAAAATACGATGGGAATTTCAAAAATAAAGAAATGGATGGAGCGGGAATTCTTTATTTTAAAAACGAGAACGTATATGAAGGGGATTTTCTGAATAACCGCATAGAAGGTAAGGGACGTTATACGTTCGTCAATGGAGATATATACACAGGCGAATTAAAAGACGGAAAATTTGAAGGAAGAGGGATCTTTTTTACGAAAGAAGGATTTCGATACGCGGGAGTATTTAAAGAGCAGAAATATCAGGGCATTGGATTCTATCAATATCCAGGAGGTCAACTTTACATTGGTAATTTTAAAGAGGGAAAGCCATTTGGACTTGGAATCTTTAAAGAGAACGAAGACTTACGATTAGCCGGTGAATTTCTCGACGATAGATCTGTATCGAAAGGACTCGGGATTAATCTTAAGAAAGAGAAAAGCTTTCAGATCATTCAAAAAGGAAATGCGTATGACAAGAAAAAACTGATCCAAAAGAATGGTAAGTTCTATGCGGGCGAGGTAAAAGACGGTAAGCCTGAAGGCAATGGATACTTAGTTTCTGCCATTGGAAATGAATACTTTGGAAATTTCAAAGATGGAAATTTAGAAGGGTTTGGATTTTTGATTTCTTCGAAAGGAAATTTCTATGTAGGCAATTTCAAAAGAAGTAAGTTTCATGGAAAGGGTGAATTCTTTGATTTTACAGGAGAATTGAAAGTAGCCGGTGATTGGGAGGAGGGAAAACCAAAGTCTGGCAATTAACGTTTGACGGAGTTTAGTTTTTACTAAAATTGGATTTATGTTTCGAATCCTTTTATTAGTATTAACAATCCTTTCATTTAACATCGCTTCGGCGCAATCGAGTGAACTCAGTTTTATTTCTTACGGCAATCTTCCCACTTGGTCTGGTGTTGCCGTAGATTGGAATAGTTCCCCAAAGCTTCATATTTACGACACGAAAGTCTACCAGGGACATTCTGAATTTGTAGCAAGGGGACTTGGTAGAAAGATTCGATTCGCTGAGTTTAAGAAACTTTCTAAAGAATCTAAGATACGGGAGTATATGCCGTTTTTCCTCTACTCTCTAACTACAAAGCCTTATAAGAATAAGCAAGGTAGTTTTAATTGGGCGATTCGTCTTGAAAATTACAATTATGATGATAAGCCAAATCATTTAGCAGAAGAAATTCTAAAACTAAATAAAATGGTGTCTCTACTCGATAAAAGCTTTAGCGGCAAAGGGCTAATCGTTCTAACAGAAGGGGATAATAGTTCATTAGGCGTAACAAAGCTAGGTAAGCTTCTAACCAAATCCTCTGAATCCTATATAACCCTAAATCAACTCATCAAGCATGTGGGCGGAAAGAAAATGGAGGTATTAAATCCGGGCACTGCCTATGGAGTTTTAAAATTAGTAAAAAATGAGAAAGAACTGGATTTGCTATTACCCTCAGATATTGCGCTTCTCAATTATTCCCCTATTCATATTCCGCCTGTCGCAGGAATTCTATCTTTAAAGCCTCAGACTCCTCTTTCTCATGTAAACCTTCTAGCAAAGAATCGAGGAACGTTTAATGGCTATGTGACAGATATTTATGCAATTCCAGGATTAAAAGCGTTAGTTGGTAAATACGTTAAACTATCCAATCAAGGAGATAAAATCTCAGTTGAGAAGGCAACCCAGAAAGAGGCAGAGAATAATCTAAAGAATAATCCACGTAAGATAGTTGTGATTCCAGAGATCAAGCAAGATATGCCAGAGCTAATTAGCCTGACAAAAGAAAATGCGAAGTATATATATACTTCTTACATTGGAGCCAAAGCGGCAAATTATTATTTGCTACTTCAATCACTTCCTGAGATGACTAGAACCGCTTATGCAATTGGATTCAAAGGATACTTCGAAACAATCAAAGGAGAGCCTGAGACGATGATTGAAAGCTTTCTAAAAGATAAGACTAAGTTTACTAAGCAAGAAAAAGCTAAAGTCCTAGAAAAGATAAGAGTCTCCATTCAAAAATCAAATTCTCTTCCTCCTACAATCGTTACTGGAATTCGTAAGCTTCTAGAAAAATATCCTGCGAAGACAAGAATTCGTCTGAGAAGTTCAACGAATAATGAAGATTTGCCGGAGTTCAACGGGGCAGGGCTTTATGAATCAAAAGGTTTTAACAGCAAAGACAATGAC
>Ga0209277_10000937_pt1 | contig 14557 bp, 10 predicted proteins | sample JI81AbrownDNA_FD_187503 | JGI IMG/M metagenome (GOLD analysis project Ga0209277, IMG submission 187503) | Wastewater effluent complex algal communities from Wisconsin, to seasonally profile nutrient transformation and Carbon sequestration -... | ecosystem: Engineered > WWTP > Effluent > Algae... | reverse complement strand
CCGGCGCATCATCTTGCACCGGCAAGCCCTTCGTGAAAACACTCCAACCCGTCCGCAGCGCCAGAGACTGGCGCCCAGAAGTACACAACTCCGCCTCCAGCCACCCACAACCCGGCATTCCCTTCATCGACACGGATGCCTTGCGCTTTGCCTCCTCCGACACCGCTTCCTATCTGGTGCACTGCGCCGATCCCCACAGCCACGGCCACGCCGTTCAACTGCTGATCGAACGCCGTTACGCCTGGCGTGGCCTACATGCCGGAGACGCCCATCACCACCAGAGCCGTCCTGACTGCATCACCCTGGTCGCCTCCAGCGGCAAAGACGTGTTCGGCACCGTGACCCTGCGCCTCGACGGACCGGCGGGTCTCCTCGCTGACACGCTGTATGGGGAGGAGCTGGCTTACTATCGTAAGGGCAATGCCCGCCTGTGCGAGATCACCCGCCTGGCCGTAGACACCCACCACAACACCAAGGAAGTGCTCGGCGCCCTGTTCCACCTGATTTACATCCACTTCCGTCTCATTCATGGCGGGACGGCCGTAATCATCGAGGTCCATCCCCGCCATGCCGGTTTTTACAAGCGCATGCTGGGTTTCACCGAGATCGGCGGCGAGAAGGCCTGCCCACGGGTCAACAACGCTCCGGCCGTACTGCTGCACCTGGACGTTCGCCATGTGGATGAGCAGATCGCCCTGCTCGGCGGCACGGGCTCGTGCCGGGCCCGTTCCCTGTATGCCTACTTTCTGTCACGGGAAGAGCAGGACGACATCCTCGCGTCCCTGACCGCAGGTCACTGAACGCCGGACACCTTGGAGGGTGGGAGTGGGATAGGTGCGCCCCTGCGACAGCGGGCGCTCGCTCAGACCACAGTGCTCTGCCTTGCCCGCATTACGGAATGACGCCCGAAGAGCTCATGCATCAATTGCTACAATAACGTAGCGTTGTATATATGGCTGGAGTCGCCCGCCGACTGCCCTGCCGATGCCCTGGGTTTCGACTTCGACGGCGCGACTTTCAGTCACGCCGGCGTTCGGGTCACCTTTGAAATACTGCTGAGAGCGCCTTGGCAGGCCTGTGGGAAAGCATCGCCGACGGCGATCAACGCCTGAACCTCGCCAGCGCGGTATTTGATGGTTTGCTGGCCTCCTTCGAGAAAGCGCGTCCCGCAAAATGAACCCCGCCCCCGCCATTCCCGCAGTAAGTGCAGACGCACCACCCGCGGTGGTCAGCTTCAGGGAAGCCTTCGTCTTCTGGCTGAGGCTCGGCTTCATCAGCTTCGGCGGGCCGGCCGGGCAGATTTCGATCATGCACCAGGAGCTGGTGGAGAACCGCCGCTGGATCTCCGAGCGACGCTTCCTGCATGCGCTCAACTACTGCATGGTGCTGCCCGGCCCCGAGGCCCAGCAACTCGCCACCTACATCGGCTGGCTGATGCACCGGCGCTGGGGCGGTATCGTCGCCGGGGTGCTGTTCGTGCTGCCTTCATTGTTCATCCTGATTGCCCTGTCGTGGATCTACATCGCCTTCGGCGAGATGCCCCTGGTGGCCGGTCTGTTCTACGGCATCAAACCGGCTGTCACCGCCATCGTCGTACAGGCGGCCCACCGTATCGGTAGTCGGGCGCTCAAGAACAATGCCCTGTGGGCGATTGCTGCCGCGTCCTTTGTGGCGATCTTTGCGCTGGATGTCCCGTTCCCGGCCATCGTCGCCGTCGCCGCGCTCATCGGCTACGTGGGCGGACGGCTTGCGCCCGACATCTTCAAGGCCGGTGGGGGCCATGGCATGGCCGACAAATCCTTCGGCCGGGCCCTGATCGACAACGATACGCCAACCCCGGAACATGCCCGCTTTCGCTGGACCGGGCTGATCAAGGTAGCCCTGACAGGAGCCCTGTTGTGGGCGATTCCGATGGGCTTGCTCACTGCCACCTACGGCTGGGATCACACTCTGACGCAGATGGGCTGGTTCTTCACCAAGGCCGCGCTTCTGACCTTTGGTGGCGCCTATGCGGTACTGCCCTATGTGTATCAGGGGGCCGTCGGACATTACGGCTGGCTCACGCCCACCCAGATGATTGACGGGCTGGCCCTGGGTGAAACCACGCCGGGGCCGCTGATCATGGTGGTGGCCTTCGTCGGCTTTGTTGGCGGCTACGTGAAGGCCGTCTTCGGTCCGGACGGCCTGTTTCTGGCCGGCGCGGTCGCGGCATCCCTAGTGACGTGGTTCACCTTCCTGCCATCCTTCATCTTCATCCTGGCCGGTGGACCGCTCATCGAGACGACCCATAACGATCTCAAGTTCACCGCCCCCCTCACCGCCATCACCGCCGCCGTGGTGGGCGTAATCATCAACCTGGCGCTGTTCTTCGGCTACCACGTGTTGTGGCCAGCGGGGCTTGCCGGCCCCTTCGACTGGGTGTCGGCACTGATCGCCCTGGCGGCAGCCATCGCCCTGTTCCGGTACAAGCGCAGCGTGATCCAGGTCATCGCAGGATGTGCCGTGCTTGGTCTGCTCATCAAGAGCATCCATTGATAGCAACCAACTGGACACTGCCTTCAACCGAAGTGCCAAGGACTCAATGCCCATGCCGATGATGGATGTCCGGAAAGTGATCATGGCTGTGCTTTAACGGCACGTGGTGATGGGGATGGGTATGCGGCTCCCGCCCATCCCACGCGAAATCATGGCTGTGCTGATGGTGTTCGTCGTGGATGTGCGCGTGGGTATGGTCCAGTGCTTCATGCACATGCCCATGCCCATGGGTCTCGGTTAGATGCAGCCACACGCCAATGCCCATCAGAACCGCGGCGATCCAGAAGGGAGGTGGCGTCGGCTCTCCCAGCAGCGCAATGCTCACCGCAGCGCCGACGAAAGGCGCGGTCGAAAAATAGGCGCCGGTACGGGATGTGCCCAGTTCCCGTAGCGCCCGCACGAAAAACACCAGGCTCAGACCGTATCCCAGCAAACCGACACCCATGGTCATGCCGGCCAGCGGCCAGGCTGGCAGGGCCTGACCAAGCACGAGGGCCAGACCCAGATTGACGGCCCCCGCCACCAGCCCTTTCGCGCTGGCGATGAACAAGGCATCGGACGCAGACACCTTGCGGGTCAGGTTGTTGTCGATGGCCCAGCACAGACAAGCCCCCATGATCGCAGCCGGGCCAATCCAGTCACCCCGGCCAGCCTCTCCGCTCTGCCAGGAAAGCGCGATGCCACCGGCGACGATGAACCCCATGCCGGCAACAATCCGACGTCCGGCGTGCTCCCGGAACACCACCCAGGCCAGCACCGCGGTCAGCACGGCTTCGAGGTTGAGCAGCAGCGAAGCCGTGCCTGCGCCTGTTCTGCCAAGCCCGACAACGAGCAGTAATGGGCCGAGCACACCGCCGAAGCCGATGGCGCCTCCAAACCAGCGCCAATCTGCACCCGACAGCCCGCTTGCCTGCCAGCCCCGGTCGCGCAGTAGCCGAGCCACGGCAAGGCCGAGGCCGCTCCCCAGGTAAAGCAACCCGGCCAGCGCCAGGGCCGAGCCGTCGCCGATAAGGAGCTTGACGAAGGGCGTGCTGGCGCCGAACAGGGCGGCGGCCAGCAGGGCGAGCCAGACGGCGGGCGTGGTGCTCATTTAAGGTTGAAGATGGCCTGCGCCGGAGGTTTGCCGGCAAGGGTCACCGTTACTGCGGCACGCACTCCAACCCCCACCTTGAAATTACCTTTGGCAAGCAGGAGGTTTTCGCCGGCCGGCTCAAGGGGCACGACCGTCTTTTCGTTGCCGGCATAAAGAGCCACTTCCGCCCTTGCTCCTTGGGTGGAGACCGGTTTGCCGTGATCAGAAACATGAAGGGTCAGTGCATTGGGCCTGGCGACCAGCTCGTAAGTCACCGAAGCGACCTCGCGGGCGATACCACCATATTTTGGTCCGTGGTCGTGCCCGGCTCCAGCGAAGACCGGCGTAGACACGAGCATGGCGGCAGACAGCAGGGGGAACAACAGGGTGTGTTTCATCGGGAACGCCTCAAGTGGAAAGTATCAGGATTCAAGAATGCTTGCGTTGCCCGACCGGCGCGCAGAGGAACCACGTTCCGCACACTCGTGGATGGCACCGAAGCGCAGGTATAGCGCGGGCACGACGATCATGTTGAGCAGCGTCGAGCTGCCCAGCCCGAACAGGATGACGATGGCCATCGGCGACTGGATCTCGCTGCCTGGCTGCCCGGCGGCCAGGGCTAGCGGCACCAGCGCCAAGCCAGCGGCCAGGGCCGTCATCAGGATGGGCACCAGGCGCTCCTCGGCGCCGCGCTTGACGGCTTCGGCGGCATCGCGCACCCCCTCGTGCTCCACCAGGTGATGAATGTGGGCGATCATCATCACGCCGTTACGGGTGGCGATGCCGAACAGCGTGATGAAGCCGATGATCGACGCCACCGACAGCACGCCACCGGCGGCAAACACCCCGATCACGCCACCGATGATGGCCAGCGGCAGGTTGAGCATCACCAGCAGCGCATCCCGCGCTGTGCGGAAAGCGACGAAGAGCAGCAGGAAGATGCCCACGACGACGCCTACGCCCAGGAACAGCAGCGTCCGGCCGGCCTCTTCGGCGCTCTCGAACTGGCCGCCGTACTCCACGTGGTAGCCCGCAGGCAGCTTGACCTGGGCCGTGATCTTGCGCCGGATGTCGTCCACCACACTCGCCAGATCCCGCCCGGCCACATTGGCCATCACGACCATCTTGCGCTGCACGTTTTCACGCGTGATGTAGTAAGGCGCCCGGTCATTGCGAATGTCTGCCAGGGCCGAGAGCGGTACGCGGGCGCCGCTGGCCGTGGTGACCAGCGTTGACCGGATCGCATCGATATTGGCCTTCGCCGAAGGATCGAAGCGCACCGCCAGATCGTAGCTGGCCTGGCCTTGCTGGACACGGCTCACCGCCATCCCGGAAAAGGCCATCTCGACGGTTTCCGCCACCTGCCGGATGGACAGGCCATGACGGGCCAGGGCATCCCGCCGAAAGCGCAGGGTGAGGAAGGGAATATCGCCCTGCTGCTCGTCCGAAACATCGACCGCACCGTCAACCGTCTGCACCAGAGCCTTGATTTCGCCGGTCAGGCGACGCAGCTCGGGCAGCTCGGGGCCGAATATCTTCACCGCGATGTTCGAGCGGTTGCCCGAAAGCATGTGGTCGATACGGTGGGAAATCGGCTGACCGATGACGATCTGGGTACCCGGAATGCTGGCGAGGTCGGCCCGTAGCGCGGCCAGAAAGGCTTCCTTGCTGCGCTCCCGCATCTTCAAAGTCACTTCCATTTCCGACGCAGACACGTCCATCGCGTGCGGATCGCCCTCGGCCCGGCCGGTTCGACGGGCGGTAGCGACCACTTCAGGATGGGACAGCAGGATCTGCTCGACCTGTTGGCCCAGGCGATCGGACTCCTCCAGCGCGGTGCCCGGCAGCGTGGCGGTACTGACCGTCAGCGTCCCTTCGTTGAAATCCGGCAAAAAGGCCCGGCCTGCGAAGCTCAACGCAACCAGGGATGCCACCAAGGCAAGCACACTGACCAGCGTCACCCCCTTCCAGCGGGTCAGCGTTGCGTCCAGCACGCGCCGGTAGCCGCCCTTGATGGCATGCAGAAAGCGCGGCTCCACGTTCTGGCGGACGATCTTCGAGCGTGGCAGGACAAGCGCCGCCAGTACCGGCGTAACGGTGATCGCCACCAGCAACGAAGCGGCAAGGGAGACAACGTAAGCAAAGCCCAGCGGCACCATCAGCCGACCTTCCACACCGGAGAGAAAGAAGAGCGGCATGAACACCAGCATGATGATCAGGGTCGCAAACACGATGGAGCCCTGGATCTCGCGGGTGGCATCGAAAACCACCTGCAGAACGGTGTGCTGTTCGCCTTCGGGCTGGGCCAGGTTCTCCCGCAGACGCCGGACGATGTTCTCCACCACGATGATGGCGTCGTCCACCAGGGCACCAAGGGCAATCGCCATGCCGCCCAGGGTCATGGTGTTGATGGTGGCCCCGAGTGCCTTCATCGACAGGATGGCAGCGACCAGCGACAGGGGGATGGCCACCAGGGTGATCAGCGTGGCGCGGGCCGACAGCAGGAAGGCGAAGACGATGGCAACGACCAGGATGGCCCCGTCGCGCAGGGCGACGAGCAGGTTATCGATCGAGGTTTCGATGAAATCCGCCTGGCGGAAGATGTGGCGCTCGATCTTCATGCCTGCCGGCAGGCCTGCCTGGATGTCCGCCAGGGTGCGGTCAAGCCGATCGGTCAGTTCCAGCGTATTGGCCCCGGGTTGCTTCTGGATGCCCAGCACCACGGCCGGCTTGCCGTTATGGGAGCCGACGCCACGCTTTGGCGCAGCCCCGATGCCGACTTCGGCGACGTGACGGATCAAGACCGGCTGCCCATCGCGGACGGTAATGACCGTTTCCGCAATGTCGTCCAGCACGACAATCCGGCCCTGGCCCTGGATCAGATACTCCTGACCCGCTTCCACATAGAAGCCGGCCGAGGCGTTCTGATTGGACTCGCGTAGCGCCTGCACCACCTCGTCGAGCGTCAGCTTGTAGGCGGCCAGGCGTTCGGGCTTCACCGTCACCTGAAACTGCTGGGTGTCACCACCGATAGGCAGCACTTCAGCGACCCCGGGGACGGCCAGAATCCGCCGCTTGAGCACCTGCTCTGCGACGTTCTTCAGGGTCAGACCATTGTGTTTGTCGGAAACCAATGCAATGAAAAGGATCTCCCCCATGATCGATGCTGCAGGCGTCATCGCCGGCGCCGGGATATCCGGCGGCAAGGTGGCACGGGCCAGTTGCAGACGTTCAGCCACCACCTGGCGGGCCCGGTAGAGGTCGGTGCCCCACTCGAACTCGACGGTCACCACCGACAGGCCGATCTTGGTGGCCGAGCGTACCCGACGCACACCGGGGGCACCGTTGAGTGCGGTTTCGATGGGAAAGGTGACCAGGTTCTCCACGTCCGTCGGCGCCATGCCGTGCGCCTCGGTGACGACCGTTACCGCCGGTGCGGTGAGATCCGGAAAAACGTCCACCGGTGTGCGGGCAGCCTGCCAGCCCCCCCAGGCCAGCAGCAATACGCCGGCCAGCACGACAAAAAGCTTGTTGCGGAGCGACCACGCAATGATGTGTCCGATCATGATCGTGCCCTGTCAGTGCGCATGGCCGTGGCCGATTTCACCAGTCTTGGTGGCGGCAAGCTTGACCAGATAGGCGCCTCGCGACACCACCCGTTGGCCGGGCTCAAGGCCTTCGACGATTTCCACCCAGTCACCTTCGCGGGTGCCCACCCGTACCGGGCGACGCTCGAAGGATTCTCCGCCGGTCATTACAAACACATGGGGGACGCCACTCTCGTCGATCACCGCCGAGCCCGGAACAGCGATCACTTCGCGGGCTGCGCCGGAGTAGACCTCCGCTTTCACCGCCATGCCGACACGCAAGCGTTCATCTGGCAGGGGGAACTCGAAAAGGACCGGCACCGTGCGGGTCGCCGTATCGATGGCCCCACCCGTGGCGATCAGGCGGCCATTCCTGCCCGGCACGATGTCGAAACTCTTCTCGATGCCTTCCACCCGGAAGCTGGCACCACTCGGCGCAGCGAGCCGGGCCGATTCCGACTCGGAAACCCGCAGTTCCAGCCACAGCATGCGGCGATCAACGATGTGAAAAAGCAAGCTGCCCTCCTGAGCAAAGGCGCCCGGAGACACGCGTACATCGGCAATGATCCCCGAAGCCGGAGCACGCAGGGGTACCCCGCCGGCGCTCCCTCCGTACTGGCCAAGGCGCCCTTGTGCAGCGTCGAGCTCGGCCCGTGCCGACGCTTCAGCGGCACGGGCGGTGAGCACGCGTTTCTCGGGCACGGCCTCATCCTTGAAGAGCTCTTCCATGCGGGCACGTTCACGTGCGCTCAGATCAAGCGCCACCCTGGCCTTGCGGGCATTGGCCTGGAGCGATGCCAGATCAGTGTCGCCGCCCAGGCGCGGTGAAAGGTAGGCGAGGATGTCACCCTTCTTCACGACCTGTCCAAGCTGCGGAAAAGTGCCGGAAGGCTGCACCTGGCCGGACATCGGCGCCGTCAGCAGGGCTTCGCCATCCGGTCGGGCACGCAGCGTGCCGGTGGCGGCGATCGCGGGACGGATCGCATGCCGCGTTACTTCGGTCGTGGCGAAATCCACTTTCCACTGCTGTTCCTTGGTGAAACCAATGCCGCTCTCATCGTGCTCCGCGGCAAGCGCATCGGCGCTCTTCCGGTCAGGGTAGATCGTGACGGGGCCGAGGCGATGGCGAACGGTGAAGTCTGCGGCAACCACCTCAATCTCGAGTTCTCGCGGTCCGGCAAGCCTGGGCTCGGCTTCCGGCCTGAAGATGCCCGGCTGGGTTGGCGCGCGGGTGGAGAAGACTTCATCCGGCTGGCCACCACCGGAGAGAATCACGCTCACTGTGCCCGTGGCCAGGGCCTTGAAGTCGGCCAGTTGGGTCAGGTGGGCAGCGAAGGCTGACTTCTCGCCGACAACGAGGCGGGGAAACTCCACGAACAACTCGGTCTTGTCGGTGAAGTGGGTGATCTTCTCGCCGCCAGGGCCGTGGTCATGCCCATGACCGGCGTCGGCTGCCGGTGGATGGCGGCCGTCGGCGGCATCTTCGTGGCCACGGTCGCTGCAGGCTGACAGGCTCAGGACGGCAAAGGTCGATAGCAGCAAAGTGGCAATCAGGGTCTTGTTCATTCGGTGACACTCCCGGTCAACAGGTCGTATTCGATGCGGGCCTGGCGGGCTTTCCATTCCAGATCGAGGGCGGTGATTTCGGCATCCAGGGCGCCGCGATAGGCGTCGAGAAGCTCCAGCAGGGTGGACTCACCGCCCTGGTAGGCGGCCTCGGCGATGCGCAGCAGCTCTGCCGAGCCAGCGACGGCACGCGTGCGGTAATCAGCCGCGGCGGTGCTCAGACGCTCGACCTGGCGGTGCAGGCCACGCAGATCGCCTTCCGCGCGGGCACGGATCAAGGCGTATTCCGAGCGGGCACTGAGTGCATCGGCTATCGCCCTGCGCGCACCGGCCTGCTGGCGATCGAAGACCGGCAGGGGAATAGAGAGGGTGACGACGGTCGACGTGTCCCGGCCGACACCGTTATCCGTGTACTTGGGGCCGACGCCAACGGTGACGTCCGGCACCCAGCGACGGGAGGCAGCCCGGCCGTCGAGATCGGCCGCTTCGGCACGCCGGGCAAGGGCCTGCAGATCCGGCCTCCGTTCAAGTCCACCCAGAGCCTGGTCAAGGGCAGGTAAGCCTGCCGGAGCCAGCACGCCATTGACGGGGTCGAGAGGCGCGCCGGGTGCGCCGATCAGGGCAGCCAGACGTTCGTGCGCCCGTTCGAGATCGGCCTGCTCGACGCTGAGACGCGCCTGGGCGGTCTGGCGCTCGCGGGCAAGACGACGGCGGTCATAGCCGGAGGCTTCGCCACTACGGGCCAGCTTGTCGACGATGCCCTCGACGCGCGCGAAACGCCGGGTCCAGGCCTCGGTCGAACTGATGGTCTCCTGCTTGAGGAGCACTTCGTGGAAGCGGTAACGGATTTCGGCGGCAATCTCCTTGCGACGCTGGGCGTTACCGGCGCTGGCCACATCCACACGCAGATCGGCAGCTTCCCGGCGCAGTCCGCGACGCCCGGACACATCGAAGGTTTGGGCAATCAGCCAGGTCTGCTCGGTAGCATCGGCGCCACGCCGACCTCTATCGCTGCTGTAGCCAAGGGTGGGATTGGGCGGAAGGCCGGCGGCCAGGGCATCCGCCTCGGCCGCCTCCACGGTTCCGCGTTCAAGGTTGGACAGATCGCTCCGTGCAAGGCCAAGGCGAACGGCATCAGCCTCGGTGAGCGAACGGTATTGGGATACAGCTTGGGGCGTATTGGTCTGTGCCCACGCAGCCAGCGGCAGCGCGAGCGAAACCATGCATAGCAGGTGTCGCATCGGATTCCTCGTGACGAAATGACAGGGTCGAGGTCACCGGCAGGCGATGAAAGGCGATGGCTGCGCGAAGCAGCCTGGAGAAAACGGGCCTGCCGGTTCTACAGCAGAACCGATGGAGGCCAGTCGAACAGCAGTGGGATGTGAGACGTGAAGGTGGCAGGTGGCCGGACAGGGCGAACACCGGGCGGAGGGTCGCCGAGATTCAGATCGGGATTGATGATCAGCGTGCTGAACAGGGGGTGATAGTGCCCGCCCTCATGATGTCCGTCCTCACCATGATCACCGTGACCAGGGATCGGGTTCAGCCCGAACAATCCATACGGATCGCTGTCAGGATCGGACTCGTGCTGGTGATCATGATCTGTGTCATGAGCGTGAAAGCCCAGAGCCGCCACATCCTCCCCCCAGTGACCGTCGACACTCTCGGCCGCCGCCCAGGCGAACTGGAGCGGAACGAGCAGCATGAGGAGGATGGCAAGGATGCGACGCATGGGCGGATTCTACTGCATCAATCCGCTGATCTGCCAAGCAGGCCTGATTGGGGAGCTGAAGGTAAACGTGCCCGACCACTGCCGCCGCCCAGGGGACCATCATCGAAAGTTGGAGGCAAATGCAGAACCCACACCACCAAGATTCATGATGGATCCCCATCCGTCAGGAACCCATCCGGCGTGACGAGGGCTTCATGGGCTGTAGCCGCGGCGTCCCTTGCCCGCTTTGCCAACTCCTCCTGGTAACCTTGCCAGAAGATCACGATTTCGATGCGTTGGTTCGAGGCCAGATACCCCCAGTGCTTGAAACGCAGATCAATCAATGAAAAGAGTTCAGGGTAGAAGGGAGCCAGTTCGACTGTTTTCATCAACCCAGCTTGCAGGTCTAAATAGAGTTGCAAAGCCTGCTCGTGCAGCTCCTTAGAAGCGATTTCTTCTGACTGAGCCACGAGAAGCAAGGTCGTGACCAGCGCTTCAAAGTTGCACATCTCCCAGAGCTTTTGCTCGTCATCGCCCTCAAATGCCTTGAATCTCAGCTCCCGCTCGGTACCGCGAAGCTCAGCTTCAAACAAGAGCGCACGGACTTGCGGAGAAAGCGCCCTCATCTCGGCTTCAATGGCGCGACGATCAAGCCTCTCCCGCTTCAGCATTCGCCATATGGGACTGCGGAACCAGACGGCGGTTCCAGGGAAACGAGCTTCGGCTTGGTCAATGACGTTCCGCGTCCCAGGCTTGTCTCTGGGGACCTTTGAGCCCTTCTCGTAGGCATCCCATTTTCGCGGCCGCGCGACATCGGACTCCCGCTTTCGCACCAGCTCGCCGTCCAGCGCCATCTCGATGGCGTACGCGGACGGTAAGCCCGACTGGAGCTTGACGGCGTGAAACCACATACGGGTTCGAAGTTGGTCGATGGGATCCGTCGGAGGCCGGCCACGGCCGCGGGGTTCCGCAAGCGGTTGCATATGATCTGTCTGGAGTACTAAAAATCAAATTATCGGAGCGGGTGGCGAAAAATGCGACAGAGATGAACACTGCGTGACATCACGTATCCGTAAACACTTGGTCATGATGCCAACAACCAACGATGGACTCGACGTCTGTGAGCTATTCCGAACACAGTTACGGGAGTCGCTGCTACATCTCCATGGGCCATTAATGGGTGGACCAGATCTAATGACTGCATTGGGCCATAGGTCTCCAGCATCGCTTCGACAAGCGCGTCGCCGTGGACAGATCGGCATCGTTCTATTCACAGTGCCCAATCGTCGAGGGCTGTTTGCTTTGACGCAAGATGTTGCCGACTGGTTAGCGCAGATGCGCACTCAGTGCGTCGGAAAGGATGGCATCCGCTAGACAATCCGATCACCACCGAATCCCCATCCTGAAACGCAAACGCCCGAGGAGGCTGCCTCGGGCGTTGCGCGCTACATACTACTTTTACAAGTCTCGCCGACTGTGAGGATAGTATCGGCTGCGCACGCCTCCTCGTCAAGGTCAGATATGCTTTTGACGAGCAGGTGTACGTGCGGGATGGCTTTGTCCTCGCCCGACCAGGCCTGTCGGGCGTTCTGTGAGGAACCCCGCCATGCGGCTCCCAGTACGCCTCCAGCGAGAAATCGCACGTATGCATTTCTACGACCCCACTCAGTCCAATAGGGCCATTGCCTCTGGGCTTCAAGTATCGCCCAACACCGTATCTGCGCTATGTTCAAAACTAAAGGCATCAGGCCTGGCCTGGAGCGACCTTCGTGATCTGGACGACGATGCCTGGGTCGACGCACTCAAGACCCAGAACCGTTCTGTTGCGCAGCGGAAGCCCTCTCCCAACTGGGAGTGGGTTGATGAACAAATGCAGTTTCCCGATGCCACGCTGCAGCAAATATGGCGAGAATGGCGCGAGCAGTGCCCGACCGGGATCGGCTTCACCCAGTTCTGCGAACAATACAAAGCGTGGAGCAAAAGCCGGCACATCGTCATGCGACAAGTTCACGAGCCGGGGAGAAACCTGTTCGTCGACTTCGCAGGTAAGGTCATCGAGATCCGAGATCGGAACGGAGAGCCGTCAACCTATGCACAAATCTTTGTCGCATCGCTGGGCTATTCGAGTCTCACTTACATTCAAGCCGTTGCGTCCCAAAGCACCAACGACTGGATTAAATGTCACGTAGATTGCTTTGCTTACCTTGGTGGCGCACCCGAGTGGGTCGTTCCCGACAATCTAAAGGCTGCCATTTTGCGCCGTGAGCGAGACGAGATTATCGTCAATCCGGCCTACAGAAATTGTCTAAGTTACTACGACACAGCAGCAATGCCGACCGGTGTGCGCAAACCCAAGCACAAGGCCAAGGCAGAGGTCGCCGTAAAGATCATTCAAATGGGAATACTCTTCCCTCTTCGTAATCGGGTGTTTTTTTCCCTTGAAGAGCTGAATTTAGAACTCCGCAAGGGTATGGATCGCCTCAATGGCCACAAATTCAAGAAAATCCAGGGTTCTCGACTTGAAAGATTTGAATCTGTCGAGCAAAAGGCACTTAAGCCATTGCCCGAATCTCCCTATGAAATCTGTGATTGGCGTTACAAAGTGAGGGTAGGGGATGACTATCACGTCGAGCATGGTAAGTGCTTCTACTCGGTACCTCATACCTTGCGCGGTGAGCGCGTAGATTTGAGGTACACCGCAACGATGCTCGAAATCATGCACAAGAATAAAAGGGTTGCGCTTCACAGCTTGATCACGGAGCCAGGCAGAAACTCCACGCATGACGAGCATCGGCCGACCGCTCATTTGCGCGTATTGGAGGGGGAACCGAAGGCTCTCATGGACTGGGCGCAATCGGTAGGCGGAAAAACCGAGGAAATGATTAATCACCATTTGGAAAATCGCAAAGACAGGACCAATGGACTTAAAACTGCGCGTCGGATTCGAAGCCTCGCCCATGCATATGGAGAATCACGTATTGAAGAGGTGTGTATCTATGCCCTCTCGCTCAACATGACCGCGCTCCGGAATATCGAGTCCATTCTGAAGCAATCAGCAGATAAGCAGGCTCATGCCATTGCTGAGGCTAATTCGACCACTGTTCGTGCTACGCACGAAAACGTTCGTGGGGCTGATTATTTTGGAGTCGATTCATGAGTATCGCAAACCGTACCTTGACTCAACTTCGGGCGTTACGGCTGACAACCATGGCGGAGGCTTACGAGAATCAGCTCCTACAGCCCAAGCTTCATGAATTTGGATTTGACGAGCGCTTAGCAATGCTCGTCGACCAAGAACAGAACGAAAGAGAGTCGAGAAAACTCAAGCGTCTGATCAGGGATGCGGCATTGCCGGATCGTGCATCACTGGAGGATATTGAATTTAGGCCAGATAGAGGTCTCGAAAAGCAGATTGTCGCAAATCTATCAAGCTGCGAATGGATTAAAAGGCAGCTAAACGTTATCATTCTCGGTGCAACTGGAGTAGGAAAGACTTGGCTCGCCAGCGCATTCGGAAATCAAGCTTGCCGTCTTCGACTCCCCGTGATGTTCTATCGTGCAAGCGATTTGTATGAAGCTATATCTACTTCATCTCTCGACGGATCCTTAGCAAAACTGAAAGTGAGTTTAGAAAGGCCATCACTTCTCATTATTGACGATTTTGGTTTGGGTAATCTCACCTCGCCGATATCCCAAGTACTTCTGGATGTGATCGACCATCGGGTCCGAACTGGATCATTGTTAATTACAAGTCAGTATCCAACGACTCAGTGGCATGATTTTTTTCCAGATAAAACCCTTGCCGATGCCATCCTGGATCGTGTTGTTCATCAATCGCATTGCCTCACGCTAAAGGGGGAGTCGATGCGCAAACTGAATGCACGCAAACGACTGGAGGAGGCGTGAGCACGGTACCGTAAGAGTGCGCAGGTAGCCGGTTGCCGTGGTCACGATACCGGACCAGCGTTCATGACCACCGTTGGACGTGATCAATAGCGGTTTAAGCTACTGATCACGTCCAACCGAACGGTGTGAGCACGAACGTCCGAAATCTGCAACCGTTGCCTGTGGAAATACTCCGATAGC
>Ga0209277_10000936_pt1 | contig 14559 bp, 10 predicted proteins | sample JI81AbrownDNA_FD_187503 | JGI IMG/M metagenome (GOLD analysis project Ga0209277, IMG submission 187503) | Wastewater effluent complex algal communities from Wisconsin, to seasonally profile nutrient transformation and Carbon sequestration -... | ecosystem: Engineered > WWTP > Effluent > Algae... | reverse complement strand
CTCGGGAAAGGGCGGCAGGAAGAATAGTCGGTCCTGCAGGGCCTTCCACGCCTGGTGTATGAACGTCATCGGGTCACGGCTCCTTGTGAAGGGCTTTTTCGACGCGCCACGTAACGTCTTGCTTCACCAAAACCACGAACAGCTGACTGGGTGCAGATCGGACCAACAAGCTGCATCAACACGATCGCGCCCATCAGGGTGCCTGCGAGAGCGGGGCCAGTGCCCCCATCCAGCGCGCCGGCATCGCCGAGCAGCACAAGTGCCACGCTGGACATGGGAAGCAGTCCCACTGCGGTGAAGAAAGCATCCTTCGACGTCCCGCCCAGGTGCCGGCCCGTGAAATACAGGGCGGCCCATCGAGCCCCAAATCGGGTAAAGACAAAGGCCAATGCCATCGGCCAGTACTCAAGCAGCAGTCCCAGCTCAAGCGCCGCACCGGCAAGAACAAAGGTCACGACGAGGAATACACGCGCATCCGAGGCAATCCGGATCGCGATTACCTGCTTGTGACGATCGGCAAGCCGGGTACCGATCCCGAAGGTGAGCAATGCCAGCAAGGGAGACATGTCGAGACTGAGCGGCAAGCCGGTTCCAATGATGATCAGCCCGAGGAGCATGAGATGTTGGTGCTCCGCATGCGGCCCCAGCCACCCGGCGCTTCTGCAGGCCACGAAAGACAGGCCGAAGCCCAGAAGCAGGGACGCAGTGACATGAACGAGTGCGTCGATGTATCCCGGCCCGGCGTCTGCCGTGCCGCCGGCAACCAGCATCGGCAGGATGATGGTGATGGCAGCAAACGCAACACAGCCGTTGAGCGCAACCAGCCCGAACAAGCGACTGGTCAGGGGCCCTTCCGCACCGATATCGCTGCTGGTGGCGATCGTGATCGCCGGCGAGGTCGATGCCGCAATCGCCGCCGCAAACAGTGCTTCAGCCAGATCAAAACCGAACAGGCACATGACGCCCGTCACCAGGGCAAAAACGGCACTGGTCTCGGTGGCACTCAGCAAAATCAACTTGCGGTCCAAGCCTTGCCCTGTCAGCGGAAAACGATGCCCCAGTTCAAACAGGATCAGACCGATGGCGGGATAGATGAAGAACTGCGCCGAACCCAGGATGTAAGGATCCACCCATTGCAGACCACTGTTTCCCATCAACAGGCCAAAGAACACATAGCCGGTGGTACGTGGCAGGTTGACGAGCCTACGGCTGAGTTCTCCACTCGCCATGCCGCCCAAAAGGAGCAAACCGAAGAGCAGCAGGGGGGAGGTTTCCAGATCGCGGATATGCGGATACACGGGGTTTACATGAAAAAAGGCTGGCTTACTCGGCCCAGACCGCATCAGGCCTGCAGGAAACCCAAGGGCGTTGCCCCCCGAAAGGCGCTACTTCGCAGGTTGATTACCACCAACGATGCGGTCCTCTGGGTTGGCTGAAAACGGCTGTTCGATGAATCATTTATATAAATATAATTTAGACCAATGAATTTCGCAAACATCCCCCCCTCACGTCCCGGACTGTGAGGCCAGAATCAAGCTGTCTTCCTCAGTTTGAAGTCATCTTGTTCTCCACATCTTTTCTTCGATGCGGAAAGTCCGAACAGGATTGAGCCACGACCGCGCCCACCTTCCAGATGCCAGGTGCGCGTGACGATAGTCACGGAGATTGGTTGGTGACACAAAATTATTTGTGCACTGCGCAATAATTTGATCTATCATTCAGTTGTCTCCTCCACCCTCCTCCTTTGGTGTGGAATTCAACCCGAGCGCCTCACGGCCCTCGGGTTTTTTTTCGGCTCAGCGCGGCGCTACTGCGTCCATCGCATCTGAACTGCACCGTAGCCATCCACTGGCACACAAAAAAACACCCCCAAGATCGTGAATCCAGGGGGTGGCGGGCATATCAAGCTCAAGCGCTTACTCGGAGGTCTTCTCGATCTCGCGGTCGCTAACGTCGCCGACAGTCAGGCCACCGACGCTGCACAGGGGACTGCTATCGGCGACCATCGTGCCGCCGACAGCGGCGATGTGGATTCCCATGGGGGGGCTGCGCTCCTCCTCCCCCATGCCGACACAGCTACTGAGGCTGAGGGCAAGCATCAGGGCCGTGAAGGCGCAGCGGGTGTATCCGGATGAATTTCTCATGAGCGGACTCCTTTGATTCCCCCACGCCGGCACGCCGGACCGGGGGAATCCATGCTGCTTACTTGAGGCGGGCCTTGGCCTGTTCCATGCACTGATCCTTGGCCGCACCGGCGAGGGCGCCGCACTTTTCCTTATCCACGGCGTAGCGGGCGTCCTGCTTCTCGGAGGCGGTGTCCCCGCGGGCGTCGGAGGACTTGGCGCGCGCGTCCTTATGGGCTTCGGCGGCCTTCTCGTTACCCACTGCGGTGGCGGCGGAGCTCTTCATGCGTGCCTTGGCATCGGCTTCGGCAGCCGTCCTGGCGGACTTGGCCTCCTTCACGCACACATCCTTGGCATTGCCGGCCATGTCGTCGCAGCGCTCCTTGGCCACGTCATAGGTGGCTTCGGCCTTGGCCACCTGGACGGCGTGGTGCGCTTCGCGACTGGGCTTGTAGCTGGCTTCAAGTTCAGCCATGGAAACCCGCTCCTTACCCTTGGCATCGGCTATGCATATGTCGTTGGCGTTGCCGGAGACGGAGCCACAGGCGGTGCGAGCCGACTTGTACTCGGTGGAGATCTTGTCCTTGGCGCCCTTGTAGTCGTCGCGGGAGAGAGTCTGGGTGGCCTCGGCCATGGCGCCGGTGCTGGCGAGCAGCGTGATAGACAGGGCCAGCAGCTTGATCTTGAGTGAGTTCATTTTGGATTCCTTCGGGTATGCAGTAGAGGCGTGCCCCGGCCGAGGCCGACGCGCTTTTCTTCGCCGGGAACGTTGGGCCTGCGGGGCATTTCGCCTGCCGCAGGCGCTGCGGCTCCATCGGTTCGGATGCATTCAGGCTAGGAGGGGGTGAGCCGGGCGTCTGTCTGTTCACGTACATACCGGCCATGTTCGATGGCGCACAGACCTGGCTGCTGGCCTGCGTAGCATCAAGTCCACCCCTCATTCAAGGAGTCACTCATGTCCATCGGAACCATTTTGCTGATCGTGCTGATCCTGTTACTGATCGGCGCCTTCCCGAGCTGGCCCCACAGTCGCAGCTGGGGCTATGGCCCCAGCGGCGGCATCGGCCTCGTGGTGGTGATCCTCATCGTCCTCGTTCTGCTTGGCAGGATCTGAGGCACAGCTCATCCACTGAAAGGAACTGTCATGCTGCACTACGCTGGCGTATTTCTGGTCATCGCCCTGATCGCCGCGCTCTTCGGCTTTACCGGCATCGCTGCCGGTGCGGTCGATATTGCGCAGATCCTGTTCTTCATCTTCCTGCTGCTGTTCGTGGTGTCCTTCATCACCGGCCTGGTGCGCCGCGGATGCGGCACCTAGGCACCCAGGAATCCAGGAATCCAGGAACCCAGGCACCTGAGCACCTCAGGTGCCGTGGCCCTGAATGCGCCGAAGCAGGTCGCGCAGGGCCGTGCGCACCCCCTCCTCGATCACCGGGTGGTAGAAGGGCATCTCGAGCATCTCGGCCACCGTCATGCCCTTCTGCAGGGCCCAGGCCAGCAGGTGCGCCAGGTGTTCGCCCTCGGGCGCGATCATCTCCGCACCCAGGAAGCGCCCGCTGATGGGGTCTCCGTACACCCGCAGCAGCCCCGTGTTGCGACGCAGGATGCGGGCGCGCCCCTGATCTTCGAACCCCGCCTGTCCCGTCACGAAGTTGCCTCGTACCTGCTTGCGAAAGCCACCGCCCACCACGGCCATCTGCGGGTCGGTGAATGCGATGCTGAGAGCGGCGCGCCGCCGTTCCGGCTGGACCGGCTTGCCCTGGGCGTGGCGGGCGGCATTGGTGCCGGCGATACGCCCCTCATCCACCGCCTCGTGAAGCAGCGGAATGAAGTTGCTGGCATCGCCGGCCAGGAACACCGGACTCGCCCCCTCAGTGCTGACTGTTCGCGTTGTGGACGGGTCAAAGGCGGGCACCCCCTTGCCATCCAGGCTCAGCGAGGTCCGGTCCAGGCCGATGTCCTGCATGTCCGGAGCCCGGCCGGTCGCCGCCAGCAGGTAGTCGAAGTGCTCCTCGCGCAAGCTGCCTTCCGGTCCGCCCAGGCGGACGATCACCCCGCCACCGTCCCGTTCAGGTTTCGACATGCGTGCCGCCACTTCCAGCCTGAACTCCGAGCCGAAAATCGCCAGCGCGTTGTCGCGCACGACCGGATCCGAAATGGGCCCGACCCGACCGCCCCGCCCGAGCACAGAGATCCGCACCCCCAGCCGATGCAGGGCCTGCCCCAGTTCGAGGCCGATGATCCCCGGCCCCACCACCGCCACCGAGGCCGGCAGATCGTCCCAGTTGAACACGTCATCGTTGATCACCAGACGCTCGCCCAGGTTGCTGAAATCCCGCAGTCCGGTTGCCCGGGCGCCGGTGGCCATGACGATGCTGCGCGCCACCACCCGGGTATGGTCGTCCACCTCCAGGGTGCGGTCGTCCACAAAGCGCGCCCTGCCACGCAGGCGTTCCGACTCGGGCATGGCCTTAACGCCGCTCAGCACAAAGCCCACAAAGCGGTCCCGCTCGCGGCGCACCCGCTCCATCACCTTGCGCCCGTCAATGGCCACCGGCCCGGTGCCCACTCCGAAGCCCGATGCCCGGGCCACCGCGTGGGCGGCATCAGCCGCGGCAATCAGGAGTTTGCTCGGCATACAGCCCACCCGGGCGCAGGTGGTGCCGTATTCGCCATCCTCGATGCTCACCACGCTGGCACCCATGGTGCGCGCAGCCCGATAGGCCGCCAGCCCCGCTGTTCCGGCCCCCATGATCGCCACATCCACCTGCATCGTCTTCATTGAATACCTCGCTGCGCACGTAAAAAAGGCGGCAGCCCTCCCACCCTGCGGTCAGGGCCGGCGGACTGCCGCGCTCGGTGTTCTGCGCCCGATCAGCGCTTGATGCGGGAGATCTTTGTACCTTCGATGCTCAGGCTGGCCATCAGGCCTTGCTGGTCGAAGATAAAGGCGTAGGCGTCGTTCTTGAGGGTGGATGAGGACAGGTTCTTGGCGATGCCCTCATTGACCACCACCACGGTCGGCCCCACCCCGATTTCCCAGCCCTTGGTGGTGTTGAGGTACTTCACGGCCTTCTCACTCATCAGGAAGACCACATAGCCGTAGGACTCGGCGCCCGCCTGCCAGCCCCAGGAGGCCGACACGGAGTTGTAGTAGTCAGTGGTCTTGCCGTCCCGGGTCAGCACGCCTTCACCATAGCTGCCACCAAACACCAGGCCGGCCTTGACGATCTTCGGAAAGATCAGGATGGCGCGGGCCTTCTTCGACAGGCTTTCGGCTACCGTATTGGACTTGTAGAGGGACTGCAGGGCCTGGGCCGCGTCCTTGTCGAGATCCTCGGCGCTGGCCGCAACGGCCTGACCGCTGAGGGTGCCCAGGGCCAGGGTGGCAGCCGTGACAAGCATGAGCTTGTGAAAAGTGCGTCGTGCGTGGGTCATTTTCTGTTCCTTCACAGGGCCCTGGCGTCGGGATCGGCGCCAGCAGGCAGATCGAAAGCGCTACCCGACCGGGGAAATCCGCCATCGGGCAGGGCGAGGTTTCATGCTGCTCCCGATGCCCCGCGCATTCCGTTCGCTAACGAACACAGGCGCAATGCGGGCGGGCCTCGGCGGATTAGCGCGCGCCCAGGGCACGCAGGCGTTCCCGTGCCGCTTCCAGCTCGTCCATCAGTTCCAGGGCCAGCGCCGCTCCGGCCAGGTTGAGCCCCAGGTCCCGCTGAAGGCGCAGGGCCACGCTGGTGCGGCGCAGGTGTACGCCGGTGAAGCGCCAGCGGTGGGGGTCTCGCCCCTGCGGCGCCAGCACGCCCTCCTCCACCAGCGCCACGATGAAGTCGGCACGCACCGCACAGGCGCGGCACAGCTCGACGAGGGTCAGTCCGGTCTGCTCTTCAAGAATGGTGGCAATCGCCTGGGGAAGATGACTGGGGGTGCTCATGGTTCAGGCTCCGGTGCGGGGGGAAAAGGACTTGAACTGCTCGGCCATGCCGGCATAGAAGGCACGGCCCGCATCGTCATCAGCGGGTGGTAAGGCAATCTGCAGCACCACATAGAAATCGCCCGGCGAGGGACCCGGAATGCCGCGCCCCTTGAGGCGCAACTTGCGCCCGGCCAGGGCGCCGGGCGGTACCTTCAGATCCACCGCGCCGTCCGGTGTCGTCACCTCCACCGTCGCGCCCAGGGCGGCCTCCCAGGGGGCCACGGGGACGTCGAGATACACGTCACGCTGCTCGACCCGGTAGTGGGGATGGGGCCGGAAGGCGACCTCCAGGTAGAGATCACCGGCGGGCCCCTGCCCCATGCCCGGCGCGCCCTGCCCGGCCAGGCGGATGTGCTGCCCGGCGCGCACGCCGCGAGGAATGCTCACCTGCAGGGTGTGGCGGCGCATATGCGCGCGGCCCTTGTCGTCGAGTTCCGGCGTCTGCAGGCTGATGCCCCGGGTGGTGCCCTTGTAGGCGTCCTCCAGGTCGATCTCGACGCGGGCGTGATGGTCCTGACCGCGGGCGTGGAAGCCCCCGCCACGGGTGTTATCGTCCCGGGCCCGGCCATACAGGGACTCGAAGAAGTCGCTGAAGTCGCCCTCGCCACCGCCGGCCCCGTCGGAAAACTCGAAACCGCCGCCGGGGGGCGGACGAAAGTCCTGGCCGGCCTTCCAGCCGCTACCCAGCTGGTCATAGGCGGCGCGCTTCTCCAGATCCTTCAGCACGGCATAGGCCTCGCCAAGCTCCTTGAAGCGGCTTTCAGCGTCGGTGGCCTTGCTCACGTCCGGGTGATACTTGCGGGCCAGGGTGCGGTAGGCGCGCTTGATGTCGGCCTGGCTGGCGTCCCGGGACACGCCCATGATTTTGTAGTAGTCCTTGAATTCCATCGTCGTAGGCCGCCCTCTGTGGAGTTCAAGCCTCGCGCACCGCACCCGGTGCGTCTGTACGCCATCGCACACTGTCTGGCGCTGCCTGCTGGGTCAGCGCCCAACGCCCCGCCTCGCCAAGGGTGAGCACCTGGCTGTGATAGCGCGCGAGGGTGGTGCGATGGGCGACGCTGATCAGGGTGATGCCGGCCGCCACGAGCTGGAGGTAGAGGTGATCCTCGTTGGCGGCATCCAGGGCGCTGCTGGCCTCGTCGAGGAGCGCGAAACGGGGCCCGGCGATCAGAACACGGGCGAAGGCCACCCGCTGCTGCTCGCCCACCGACAGCACGCGGCCCCAGTCGCGCAGCGCATCCAGCCCCCCAAAGCGCGCCGCCACATCGGGCAGGCAGACCCGGCGCAGCACTTCAAGCAAGGCTTCGTCAGACATCTTCTGCGCCTGACGCGGATAGAGCAGTTGGCTGCGCAGGCTGCCCGACAGCATGTAGGGGCGCTGGGGCAGGAACATCAACTCACCCTCCGGTGGCAGCGCAATGCGGCCGCTGCCGCTGCGCCACAGGCCGGCAATGGCCCGCAGCAGCGAGCTCTTGCCGCAACCGCTGGGGCCAACAATCATCAGGCTGTCACCGGTGGCGATGACCAGGCTGAGATCCCGGACCAGCATCCGTTCCCGCTTCGGGGTCCAGAGGGTCAAGCCCTGAATGCTTATCTGCACATCCGGTGCGCGGCGAATGCATTCCGTGGCCGGGGGCGCATCCGGGCCTTCCATGGCGCGGGCAAAACTGTCCAGCCGATGAATCCCGGCAACGAATTTGCTGAAGCTCTCGAAGTTGTCCACGATGACCGTCAGGGCCGCCAGGATGGCGGCGAAGGCGCCCGCGGCCTGAATCGCCCGGCCCACCTCCAGCTCGCCTGAAAGAACCCGGCCGGCGATGATGGCGCTGGGCAGGATGACGGTCATGAAGCTGAAGGCGTACTGGAAGAGGCTCAGCCTTAGTTGAACCCGGATCAGCCGGATGAAGTTGTCGAAGGCCGCCGCGAAGTGCCCCTCGATCTGGCGCGCCTCCTGGGCCTCGCCCCGGTAGAAGGCGATGGCCTCGGCGTTCTCCCGCACGCGCACCAGGCTGAAGCGGAAGTCGGCCTCGCGGCGCAGCTGATAGAAGTTCAGCCCCACCAGCACCTTGCCGAACAGCACGATGGTGACCCAGGTACCCACCGTCGCGTAAATGAGCAGAAACAGCACCAGCTCCCGGGAGATCGCCCACAGCACCCCGGAAAAGGCGATCAGCTGGAGCACGGCGCCGCTCAGCACGAGCATGAACTGCAGGGAGCGCTGGGTGAAGGTGTTGATGTCGTCGGCGATGCGCTGGTCGGGGTTGTCGATGCCGCTGTCGGCGTCGATCCTGAAATAGGCGCCGTGGTCCAGGTAGGCGGCCAGATAGCGGTGGGTCAGCCAGCGGCGCCAATGCACCCCCAGGGTGTCGCGAACGTAGTAATAAAAGGCGTGGGCCGGCACGGCGAACAGCAGGATCAGCAGGCAGAAGCGAATGGAGCGCCAGAAACGCTCACCATCCCGCGCCGCCAGCGCCGAGGTGAACTCGCCCGTTTGCTCATTGAGCAGCACGGCAAACAAGGCCTGGGCCAGCAGCAACCCGCCGAGCAAAACCAGCAGCAGGCGGGCCCTGCGCCTCTCGTCACTGCGCCAGTAAGGGGCCGCCATGGCCAGGACCTGCTGCAGGAGCTTGCTGTCGAGGTGGATCATGGGCGGCTCGGTGGGAAGGCGCTCGTCGGTGTCTGGCCGGTCAAGCTCCGTTCAACCTCACCTCAACCCGATGGGCGAGGCCGTCATCCACCAGGGGAATCGCCCCGTCCTGCCGGGGCTGGCCATCGACGACCAGCTGCGGCAGATCGGCCGGATGCCCCGGGTCGGCCGCCGTACGACTGACGACCAGGGTGTACTGGGTGTCGCCATGGCGATAGCGCAGGGTGCACCCCGGCCAGGCGGCCGGCAGCCGCGGTGACAGGTGCAGCCACGCGCCCTCGCGGCGCAGACCGAGCAGGGATTCGACGATCAGCCGGTACATCCAGCCCGCCGCGCCGGTGTGCCAGCTCCAGCCGCCGCGCCCCACGTGGGGCGCCACCGCATACACGTCGGCGGCGACCACGTAGGGTTCGAGCTTGTAGAGGGCCACCTCCGCGGCACTGCGGGCATGATTGATCGGGTTGATCAGGGCCAGCAATGCCCAGGCCCGTTCGGCCTCGCCCAGCTCGGCGTAGGCCATGGCCGCCCACACCGCAGCGTGGGTGTATTGCCCGCCGTTCTCGCGCACGCCGGGCAGATAACCGCGGATGTAGCCCGGTGTCGGGTCGGCGCTGTCGAAGGGCGGATCGAGCAGCTGTATCAGCCCGTCGGCAGGGCGCAGCAGGTGGCGCTCCACCGCGTCCATGGCCCGGCGGGCGCGGGCCGGGTCGGCCGCGCCGGACAACACCGCCCAGCTCTGGGACACTGAATCGATGCGGCATTCGCGGCTGCTGGCGGCGCCCAGTGGCGTACCGTCGTCAAAGTAGGCGCGGCGATACCACTCTCCGCCCTCGCCCCCTCCCTCGCCGCTCCCCCCATCCCAGCCGTGCAGTTCCAGGGCGGCGCGCAGGCGCACGCCCTCCTCCCGGCACTGGGCGGCAAAGGGCGCGTCGCCCCGGGCCTCGGCCAGGGGGCCGAAGCGGGCCAGCACCGCATAGAGGAAGAAGCCCAGCCACACACTCTCGCCGCGCCCCTCGATGCCGACCCGGTTCATGCCATCGTTCCAGTCGCCCGAGCCCATCAGTGGCAGGCCGCGGGCGCCGAAGCGCAGGCCGTGCTGCACGGCCAGAACGCAGTGCTGGTAGAGGGTGGCCGATACCTCCGAGGTGGCCGGCTGATCGTAATAGGCGTCGTCTCCGGGATTCACCGGGCGCCCCTCAAGGAAGGGCCGAACCTCGTCGAGCACGGCGCTGTCGCCGCTGACCTCCACATAGCGGCACACCGCCATGGGCAACCACAGGTAGTCGTCGGAGCAGCGCGTGCGCACGCCGCGGCCCGAGGGCGGGTGCCACCAGTGCTGCACGTCTCCCTCGCGGAACTGCCGGGAGGCGCTGAGCAGCAGGTGCGCCCGTACCAGGCCCGGTTCGGCATGGACCAGCGCCATGCTGTCCTGCAGCTGGTCGCGATAGCCAAAGGCGCCCCCCGACTGGTAATAGCCGCTGCGCGCCCACAGGCGGCAGGCCAGGGCCTGGTAGATCAGCCAGCCGTTGGTCAGCATGTTCACGGCCGGGTCCGGGGTGTCTACCTGCACGGCGCCGAGGGTGTGCTGCCAGCCGAGGCGGACTTCTGCGAGGGCCTGGTGGGCAGCGGCGATGCCCCGGAAGCGTGCCACCAGGTGGTCGGCCTCATCGGCGTCGCGCCCCACGCCCAGGCGGAACACCCGCTCCCGGGTGTGGCCGGCCTCAAGGGTGATGCTGATCTGGAGGGCCCCGCAGGGGTCGAGGCCGCCACCGACCCGGCCGGACAGCCCGCTGCGGGCCAGGGCTGCCGGTGCGGCCAGGCTGCCATTGCGGCCGACGAACTCGCCACGGTCCGCGGTAAGCCCCCGGGCCGTGTCGTCCGCGTCGAGAAAGGCCACCCGCTCGGCAAACTCGGCGTTGTAGGGGTTGCGGGCATACAGGGCACCGCTGCGCGGGGCAATCTCGGTGCTCACATGCATGGCCGAACGCCCCCCCAGATCGCCCAGCACCCACTGCACATAGACCGTGGCGCTCAGGCGACGGGGGCGACCGGAGTCGTTGCGAAGCTTGAGCAGCGAGAACTTCACCGCCGCATCCCGGGCCACGAAGACGGTCAGCTCGGAATGAATGCCATCCACCCGGGTTTCGAAAACGCTGTAGCCGAAGCCGTGGCGAACGGTGTAGGTGGCCTCGGCCCGGGCAGGCAGTGGCGTGGGCGACCAGACCTGGCCGCTGTCCTCGTCGCGCAGGTACAGAGCCTCGCCGCTGCAGTCGCTCAGGGGGTCGTTGTACCAAGGGCTGAGGCGGAACTCGTGGGCGTTCTCGCTCCAGGTGTAGGCACTGCCGCATTCGGAGATCACGGTGCCGAAATGCGCGTTGGCCAGCACGTTGGCCCACGGGGCCGGCGTGGTCTGCCCCGGGTTCAGGGTGATGAGATATTCCTGCCCGTCGGGGGTGAAGCCGCCCAGTCCGTTGGGCAGCACCAGTCCTTCGGGCTGGCGCATCGTGGCCGGATCCAGCGGGCCCGGCGGGCGCACCGCCACCACGGGCATGTGGGGGGGCAGGCGCGGGGCAAGCAGGCGGCGGTCGTCGAGCTGCTCGGCCAGGCTGCCCCGGCAATCGGTGATCACCGCCCGGGCCACGGCCTGGAAGACCAGCCTGTCTTCGGCGGAGATGTGCTCGGCGGAGCGCACGAAGATCCCTCCGGGGCGGTCGATCAGGCTGGCACTGGTTCCCGAGGCCACCAGGCCGACGATCTCGTCCTGCAGGCGCTGGCGATAGCCGGCGTGGTCCTCGTTCCAGATCACCAGGTCCACCGCCAGGCCCTTGAGGCGCCAGTAGGCGTGGGCCTGCACCAGCTGGCGCACCAGCTTGATGCTGGCGGCGTCACCGATCTGCAGCAGCACGATGGGCAGATCGCCGGAGATGGCGTAGCCCCACAGGCCTGACTGGCCGCGGCGGTTGCGCAGCAGCAGGGCCGGGTCGGCGCGCAGGGCGCCGTCGGCGTACAGCACCGGCCCGGCAAGCCGGGCGTAGAGCTGGGCGTCGGCTTCCACGGCGTTGAGCTGCAGCAACTCCACCTGGCTGTGGGTCCACGCCAGGTCGAAGACCCGGTCGGCCAGATGGCGGTCGCGGTGCTTGCCCACCAGAGCCACCGCAGCGGCCCGGCTGTCGGCCATGCCGGTGACGATATCCACCGTCACCGTCTGCTCGGGCGCCAGGACGATGCGCTGGCGGATGGCCACGATGGGGTCGAGCACCGGCCCGGCGTGGCCGCCCAGCGGGCCGGGGACATCCAGGGCCAGGGGGGCAGCGGCGCTGCGGGTACGCCCGATGAAGGCGGCCCGGTCGGTTTCCCACGACACGGCATCGGCATCGGCGCCATGCACCGCCATCAGGTGCAGCATCCACGGGGTCGCCTCCTCGGGCGAGCGCGGCCGGCGCATGCACAGGATGGCGTGCTGGTCGGGCAATATCTCGGTCTGCACGAACAGCTTGGCGAAGGCCGGGTGCTGGGCGTCGGCGGCGGACGGGGAGATCACCACTTCGGCGTAGCTGGTGATCTCCACCTCCCGCGGGTACGGGGTGTGGTTGGTGAGGCGTACCCGGCGCAGTTCGATGTCGTCCTCGGGAGACACGACGATCTCGGTGTAGGTCTCGATCTCGCCGCCGTCCACGCCGTCGCGACGCCGGAACTCGACGCGTCCTTCGGAAAAGATGGCCTCGTAGCACAGCGGTTCGCGTCGGGTTGGCTGGTAGGCCGTGGACCAGAACACCTCGCTTTTCACATCCTGGATGTAGCAGAAGCTGCCCCAGTCGTCGCAGGTTCGGTCTTCGCGCCAGCGGGTCACCGCCAGGTCGTGCCAGTGGCTGTAGCCCCCCCCGGCATTGGTGAGCATCACGTGGTAGCGGCCGTTGGAGAGGAGCTGAACCTCGGGAACCGGGGTGTCCGCCGTCTCGAAGCGCCGCAGCGGTGGCTCAAGGGGCGCAGAACGTGAATGCAGGCCCGACAGCTCGGCAGCATGGGAAAACACCCCGGATACCTTGGGAATGCGTTCCTGGAGGAGTGGCATCACCGCCTGGAAGAGGCGGTCCGACTCGAAGCGCTGCTGCATCGGGCGGTCGCACAGGGTCCAGGCCAGGGCCAGCAGACTCATGCCCTGGTGGTGGGCCATGAAGGCCCGCACCAGAGCCCGGGGCTGGCCACGGCGCTGCCGGGCGGGGGTGTAGTCGATGGCCTCAAAGAAGCCGAAGCGGCCGACGACCCCCTCCCCGGCCAGGCGCTGCAGGTTGGCGCAGGCTGCCTCCGGGGCCACCATCAGGGCCATCACCGAGGCGTAGGGTGCCACCACCAGGTCATCACCAAGGCCGCGCTTGAGACCCAGCCCCGGCACGCCGAAAGCCCGGTACTGGTAGTTGAGCTGGGCATCCACGGTGTTGTAGGCCGATTCGGACATGCCCCAGGGCACGCCACGCTGGTGCCCGTATTCGATCTGGCGGGCCACGGCGGCCCGGGCCGTCTGATCGAGCAGCGTTTGGGCGTAGGTGGGCATCACGAGTTGGGGCATCAGGTACTCGAACATGGAGCCGCTCCACGACAGGAGGACCGGCTCGCCGGCTGCCTGGGTGAGCAGACGGCCGAGGGCAAACCAGCTTTCCTTGGGCAGAGCCCCCTGGGCAATGCCGACGAAGCAGGCCAGGCGTGCCTCGGAGGCGAGCAGGTCGTAGCAGCTGGCGTCCATGCGCCGTTCGGTGACGTTGAAGCCAATGGTCAGCAGGTGGCGCGATGCGTCGAAGAGAAAGTCGTAGTCCATGCAGGCCAGTTCGGCGGCACGCTTGGCCAGCGCGTCGATGTGCTCGATGCGCGCCCGGGCCCGTGCGCTGCCCTCGCCGACGGCACGCAAGAGGTCGGTGAGCCACGTCCGGCGGGCCAGCACGTTCTCGTGATCGAGGCGCGCGTGGATGAGGGGGGCCAGCCGGATGTCGAGGCGCGCCAGCTCGCGCAGGCTGGGCAGGCCTGCAGTGGCGGCAATGCTGTCCAGCAGCGCATCCAGGCGCCGCGGTGGGCTGGGCAGGCACAGCCAGGGTGCGAGGGCATCAAGCTCGTCGCGGGCGTCGCGCACCTGGCGCAGCAGGGCCTGGGCCCAGCGTCCCGCCTCCTTATCGGCGCTATTGGCGGTGACCGACTCCTGCTGGATGGCGGTCTGCACCAGGAGGCTGGTGGCGCAGCCCTCCAGGCCGTCAAGAATGGCGCGTACCGCCGGCAAGGTCGTGGGCGGCGCCTGGGAGGCTGTCGCCAATGCCTTCCAGCACGCCAGCATGCGGCTGTCGGCCGACGGGCCGACGGCATCGGCAAGGATGCGCACCGTATCGGCCAGCCCGTCAAACAGGCGCAGGGGCACGATGGCGTCATCAGGCAGCCCGAGCAGACCACCGCGCAGGGTCAGCAGGTGGCCGGCCAGGTTGCCGCTATCCACCGTGGACACATAGAGCGGCGCCATCGGCTGCAGGCTACGGGTGTCGTACCAGTTGTAGAAATGCCCCCGGTAGCGGGCCAGCCCGTACATGGTTTCCAGGCTGCGGGTGCAGCGCTCAAGCAGTGGGCCGGCCAGCAGGTAGCCGAAGTCGTAGGCGGCCAGATTGGCCAGCAGGGACAGGCCCATGTTGGTGGGCGAGGTGCGATGGGCCACGGTGGCGCCACGGTATTCCTGGTAGTTGTCGGGGGGCAGCCAGTTGTCGGCGGGGCAGACAAAGGTGTCGAAGTAGGACCAGGTACGCCGCGCCACGCTGCGCAGGAAGTTCACCTGAGCATCG
>Ga0209277_10000935_pt1 | contig 14561 bp, 22 predicted proteins | sample JI81AbrownDNA_FD_187503 | JGI IMG/M metagenome (GOLD analysis project Ga0209277, IMG submission 187503) | Wastewater effluent complex algal communities from Wisconsin, to seasonally profile nutrient transformation and Carbon sequestration -... | ecosystem: Engineered > WWTP > Effluent > Algae... | reverse complement strand
CTTCGGAATATCGCATCATGTCGCGTCTTTCCATGCAAATAGTTCAGCGGGAGCAGCAGGAATATATGCCTAGTGGCAACACGCTGCGCGGTGTCGATGAACTCTCTAGCCAAGGAGAACGGCGGATTGGTGAGAACGGTGTCAAAAGTTCGCTGCTCGGATAGAAAATCCGTTCCCATACTGAGGTCGTACGCTTCGACTGGGATAAGTCGCTGGGATAAGACACGCATGATTGCTCTCTCGCCGCACGCGGGTTCGAGAACCGTGCCTAAGTCCAAATCGGACACAGCATCGAGTAGCCGTTCTGTGATGGAGTATGGCGTCTCATAGAAATCCCCTTTGCGACGCTGACCTAAATTGTTAGCGGAGAAGTTCTTTCCTACCATCAGGCGGCCCTCGTATCGGGGGCCTCGGTGGTCTCAGGGTCGATATTAGTGGTCTCAATCATTTCATTTCCTTTGGTAGAAAACTGCTTTGGTTCGTGAGCGTGATTTCTGTCCGGTATGCGCTCCCCACCGATTCGTTAGCGATTACTCATCGTCGCCATACGGGTCATCATCTTCGATTTCCACGTCATCCTCCAACGCTTCGTCTTCGATGATTTCGTCCTCGTCGTCCACAGTGTCATCGTCACCCAGCAACATATATTGCTGAATACCGCAAGACGTGGTGCCCTGATAAGTGCGCTGTTTCGTAGAAATCAGCACCTTGATCGAACCGCTGGGAGAATTCACACTCACCTTGCCAATTCGGAGAATGTGCTCCTTGGTGTCGTCGGCAATCGGACCCGTCTTCCAGAATGCGGTACGAATCGCCTTCTTAGCGGCCTCTGATCCATCGGTCAGAGCCTCCAAGAACTGATTGACGTACGTTGCGCCCTGATCGGTCAGGTTGAGATTCCCCCAGGCGGGAGCACCCTTGTACTCAGGGTAGTCGGGGTCGTCAATCTCTACGAGAATCGACAACTTGTTCTTACCCTTGTCATCGCCACTGCCAATCTTGCCGACAGTGAGCCTCTTGAGCGTGCCGACGTAAGCGCCGTTACGCGGCAACTCGCCTTTGTAGACCTTGACGCCACTCGCGGCCTCAACGTCAGCAGCAGAGGCATTTCCGAAATTAAGCTTCGGCATGTTTCAGTTTCTCTTTCTCTTTGTTTTATTTCTCAGTGTTGTTACTTGGACCCGCTGGCTGCGGGGGCTTCTGTGTTGTCATTGACAACTGTTGGCGCGGCCTTTGCCGGTGCCTTCTTGACTGGCCTCTTAGCTGGCACCGGAGTCTCGTATCCCTCAATCTTTGAGCGAATTGCCTTGAGAGTAAGATTATCCGTATATGGCGTAAGAGTGCGGGTACGATCCTTACCCCGTGACGCGCCGGTGTCCTCCCAGTAAATGCGGCGAACACGCAATTTCTTCCCGGTTTCCTCGCCATCGACCATTTGCGGCTTGAGGTCGATTTTCATATGACCATAGCTGGTCATGAGGCTGGCAACCTTTTGCGAAAGAAGATAATCCTTGCCCTGAATATCAGGCGTATAGAAATCTTCTCCCTCGGCATCCTCAACCTTGCGAGCCAATGCCGTGTATAGCATGTTGACCCCAAGGTCATTAAATGCGCGAATCATCTTCTCAAAGATGATGTAATACCGCTGCCAATCTTGAATGGCGGGCACATCTGGGTCACGGGATGCATTTTCCTCAACAACCTGCTTGAGAATGTGCTGCATCGCCATATATTGCATTTCCGTAAGCGAATCAATGACAACCCAATCGTAGGGCAATTTGCCATTCTTTTCGATTTCGTCATACAGGTACTCGTAGGCTTCCAGCAAATCGTTCCAGCTTTTAACCGGCCACTTGTCTGCCTTGGACCCGTGACGCTTCGCCGAAAGCGTGCCAGAATCCTCCGGTGCCACAAACAGCACCCTGTCGTCGCTGCCAGCGAACACCGTCTTGCCAGTGCCGGAATCGGCATACACCAGCATATTGACGAAAATTACTGAGTCCTGCAATGACTCAATCTTGCTCTGTACCATCAGTATTTACCTTTCAGTGATTCACCTAGTAATTTGCGGGTTCTTAGGTCTTGATTGGGGTGCTCGGTTGGTTCGTTCCCCGCCAGGATGGCGCGGATTCTGTCCAGCTTTACCAATTCTTTCTCGTTGTCGTGGATAAGCTGGTCAATGTCCTCAAGCTGAACGATCAGCTTTTCCTTGCTGGCCTTCAAATTCGTTATGCGATCAGCGATTTCGTCATACGTTCCCTGAACGGCTTCTTCTATTAATTGCATCAGAATCGCCTTTCTTGTCGAGCCACGTCCGGTGAGTCTTCCCGCAGGTCTACCACCATCGCAATTAATTCATTCACTTTGTCCACCAAAGCTTTTCGATCTGCCTCCGTAATCCTCCCTAGTGAGTGCTGCCGATTCACTCGTACCTTGAACATCGTAAGATGTTCCATCCCTTTGGTTTTGATACCCAATGCCATCAGAATGCCCTTTTCTTAACGGTTTTCGCTTTGGCACGCTTGTCGGCCAGAACGCTTACCTTTGAATTCTTTGCTCCCGCACGGTGATCGGCATACGGATCGCGGATACGGAACGCAGCTTTTTTGAATTGCTCTACGTCACCGCCCTGTTCGTCCACGTCACACAAATCCTTGAAATCGCACCAACCACAGTGCTCCCCAGGTGTTTTCAGCAGCGGTAGCCCGCCAGACCTGAGCAGTGCCATGTGCTCCGATTCTTCCCTGATTCGCTCAAGCTGACGCTTGCGCTCAAATGTGTTGCGAATTACCCAATCTCGCGCAAAAAACGGCGACGGCTGGGTACTGGACACACTGCCGTCCAGGTTCAGAAATTCGCCTTTCTCGTTCTGTTCCTTGAGAGTACCGGCGCGTGGTCCCTTACCAGTGTGTCTGGGCCGCATACCTTTTCGGAGGAAATTGTAGATAATCCCATGCACTACTTCGTCAGGTCCGATCAAGCCCTGCTGGCGCAGCACCAAAGTCCCTACAGATACATAGGTTCCGGCCTGCTCATCTTTAATCAAATGATTCATTGTGATGCGGTTGCGTGCTGTCTTGTGGTCGAGCATCCACACCTTTTTGTTGCGGTCCCGAATTACCGCATCGAACGTGCCCACCAGAACCGTTGCCACGCCGCCGTGTTCGTTCTTGATCCTCATGCGGTAACGCTGCTCAGTCGAGATAACATCCCACTCAGGATCGCCGTGGTAGAACTTTTCGTATTCTGAAAGCATCTCCACGCCAAGGGCTTTCGCTTCCACAAACTCAGCCTTGTCGAAATACGGGCCAATCGAAATTGTGTTGTAGTTCTCGCCTACGAAATTCTCCCAGGTGTCGAGCAACGGCTTACCCCGCTTGGTGCCCTTGACGTACCACTCAGCCAGCGCCAGATGGACGCCGGTGCCGAACCAGCGAGCGTCCTGTTTCGGCAGAGCCGGTGTCAGCCCTTCGTTCCATACCCAATTCCATTGGTGCTGGCAATTTTTGAAACTACTACGCTCTGACTGCCGCAGGAAAGGTACGGAAACCGTTGTGCCGTCAGACATTTCAATTTCGGTGAGAAACTGTGTGCCGCTGTCGATTTCAGCCATTCCACTCAACCCCCAGGTTGGCGAGAAATTCGCTCATCGCCTTGCGATCTGGGGTCTGTACGACCACCGCTTTGCCGTCAGCCAATCGAATATTGAAATTCACCATGCTAATGCTCGTTGCCGTCTGCCCCGGCTTAGCGTGACTTGTGGTGGTCACCACGTCGGCCAGTCGAGCCACCGCGACAACGGAATTCTCCTCAATCCACACGTCTGAATTGGGTACTTTTATCATGATTGGTTTTGCTACGGATAGCTCAACTTTGCTATTCGCTGATTCCATTAGGGGTCCGTTCCTAATTGGGTACTGATTTACTTTTGGGATTTACTTAAAGAATGTATCGGTGTCACCCGGTACGGTTAATTTTCCACCGATACATTCTTTAAGTGCCGGGACGCTGAGATTATCGGAGGCGCAATCTCCGCTGGGGGAAGCACGCCCCGGCACCCGTCTAGCTAGGCAGGACGCTTACGATTACGTCGCGGTGCCGGTGCGGCCTCAGAGAATTCCGGCACGTCGGCCACTTCGGCCTCAGCGACGATTTCGTTAAAAGCCGCCTCTGCGTCGTCGGAATCGCTGGCCTCATCCAAAGCGGCCTCAGCCTTTTCGCGCAATTCCTTAGCTTTCGCCATCAATTCCTCTGCCCGCTTGGTTGCGCGGTCAGCGGCCTTCTGAGCCTTTTCACGCTCAAGTCGAGCGGCCTTCTCATCCGGCGTTTCATGAGCGAACTTGGCCTTCTCAGCCTCCCGCTGAGCCTTCCGCTCTGCCTTGGCAAGCTTCTCAGCCTCGTTAGCCTGCTTGGCCTGCTCACGCTCAGCCAGCGCCTCTGGGGTGTTGCTCCACTCGCCCCGCAGCAAGAACGCGGCCTTGACCTGCCCAGGAGTGATCGCCACGTCGGGGTAACGCTCATTAACGTAATTGGCGAAAGACTCATGAGTCTCTTTCCAAACAGTAAAATCGCGAACTTCCGGCTTACGACCCTTCTTGCCGGGTGCCTCAGCTTCTTCGGTTTCGGTAACTTCCACTGCTTCTGCCTCAACTACTGCGGTCATGATGGGTAATGCCTTTCCTTGTGTCCGGTTGTCCGGTGATTTTCTTCTGGGCTTGTCGCCCCCGTGAGGTACGTCTTCGACCCTACCACATTATCTACGGGTGCAACCACTTTTGAGCAAAAAACCTTGGAAAAGTTCTGGTTTTATGCCTAGTCAAACTAATAAAAGTTTTGCAAACTGCTTTGGATATTATATTCGGGGTTTTCTGACGTAATGGCCTTGATTTCTTTATACCTAGCCATTTCCAAACTTTCGCAGGATTCGGCCACTAAGTAATCCACGTCATCCCACCAAAACACTTTTGCTCTGTGACTTCGCATCCTCCTTAACAGGTTGGTTGTAATTCCAATGTACAGTAATTCGTTATATTGCGTGTAAAGCCGGTACAAAATATTCTTGTAATTTTCCACTTCCTCTCCCATCCAGGCTATCGGGAGAGTAAACCGATTAGAAAACTTTAGTTCATTGCCTATCACTGGCCCGACCTATTTTCTGGGGAACTTCATTCGATGGACCTTGGCGGGTTGACCCGCATCTTCTCGCGGCAGCGTCCTGCGCTTAGCCTGCCTCATCTCTGTCATTTGCGCTGACTTTTCCAGTTCTGCGTCGATGTTGCCGGTCAGTGCGTCCACCAGTGCCCCGTCGCGGCCTGTCACCCGATCCCACAGCGCCGCCGTCTTGGCTTTCAGGTCTTCCACATCCCTGATTATTCTAATAATGCTGTAGCAGTTGAGTCCTGCCGTAATCAGGAAAAGTATTGCGGCACACCAGAATTGCCAGATCATTTCGTAATTCCGAATTCTTTCAGCACACCGGCAATATCTGGACCCCGCCACCCGGCAGGCTTGATGACCTTACCGTCCTCTCTGAATAGCGGAAGCCCTTCTCCAATAACCTTTTCCAGATTAGATCGTTGTACCTCCATCGCCGCCGCCTTCGCTGCATCCGGTCCTAGATAGGAAAGCAGTGTGCCCCAAGCGATTACGATTACGTCGAGTAGACCGTCAGTGATTTCTACCAGATTGTTTTCCCCCTCCGCTACGCCTGTCTCGACATATTCCTCTGCCAGCAACTTGCGCCGCAGCGTTCGTAGTTCGTTTGCGTAATCCTTCGGAAACCCAACGGCGTCAAGCTGTCTCGCCATTCGCATAAAGCGTTCGGTGTCGTCAAGTAGATTGATCATGCTGTCTTTTTGCCTTTCTGTTCGATGGCCGTTTTCCGTACGGATTCGGCTATGCGCTTGGTGAATTGGATACCTCGTTGCCCGTCGATCACACCCTTGGTGTCACTCTCCCTTTCTGCGGTTAGCTTCGCTATATGCTCGTCAATTGTGTTGCGAGAGCATAGATTCCAGATTGTAACATTATGCATCCGACTGACGCGGTGAGCGCGATCTTCGACCTGTTCCTGGTCGTCGGGATTAAACGTACTGTCCACGATCACTACGTCGTCGGCCCGGTCGAGCGTCAGCGACACCCCGCCAGCTTTCGTATTGAGCAGGAATATGCCGTGTCCATTTTCTGACTGAAATGCGTTCTGAGCCTCGGTACGCTCTCTGTCATTCTGGCGACCTGTGAGCAGATAATGCTCAAAGCCGTTCTCTCCCAAGTGCTTTGATAGTGCATATATAAATTTGGTGAACTGACTGGCGACGATAACCTTGGTCCCTGCATCGGTGCGTTCCTCCACAAAGTCGAGAATCCAATTCATTTTATTAGAGTCCACCGTGTTGTCCACGATATCGCCATTCTTAAGCGTCACAACAGAATTCGCTATTTGCTTAAGGCGAATCATTTCTGCCAGAATCCCGTTCACTGGCATATCGGGCTGGTTGGCTATCTGTAGCAGCGCCGACGATTCCATGACGTTGTACTGGCGAGCCTGTTTCGGTGTCATGTCGAGCCACACCGCAATGGGCGATTCAGAATCATTCGGGTCCAGCGGCTCCCCTCCGTACATCTTAGGCGGCAAATCTTTAATTACTTCAGTTTTGGTGCGGCGCACCATCATTGGTTTTAGCTCCTGGTAGAACGCCGCCTCATCTTTGATCTTTTCATTAATCGTCATGCCGAATCTTGTTGTCTCAGTACCGAAATGGCGATTAATCCACTGCCAGTAGGCTAGCCGCCCTTCGGGGTTTATCCAATCAATTTGACCCCACATGTAATGTGACTTCCCGCGAAATGGCGTGCCCGACAACGCCATTCGCATTCCATTATCTTTGACTCGCAGAGCACCCAGACCTTGCCGTTGCGCCGATTGCTTCTTGATGTTGCCGGTAGCACCCGCGAGCGTCTGGTGCGATTCGTCCACAATCACCGCAGACCAAACGAATTGGAATAGCTCCGGTCTGCCCTCATTCACTACGCGGATGATCTTGTCGCCGTTGGCATCTCGGATATACCTCATACCGTCCGTCGTGAGGTCTGCCCGAATCCGCAAGTAGTTTGGCCCACACAATACCCAAACGCGATTGTTTTTCCCCGTGCCGTGCGAGTACCGATATGCCGCGTCTAGCACCATCTTTCGCTCAGCGGGCTTGATCGCGCCGTTGATGACGTAGATAACCTCGTCAGGGCCAAGCCAGCGTTTGATTTCTGCGGGCCAGGTGACGTTCACAGCGGTGCGTGGTGCCACCACCAGGATCGGACCCCGTACGTCATTCTCCACGATGGCGGCAAGCGTTTGGATTGTCTTGCCCATACCGGGCTGATCGGCCATCAGCACGTTTTTCGTTTGCGCCATGAAATGCGCTCCCAATAGCTGAAATGGCCTGCCCGACAACGATTTCCACAGCGACGGCATTGCCTCCTTGACCCGTGGCAGTAGCGAATCGTTCGCCTGCGAAATGTCGTCCACCGCAACGATATTTGCAATTCGCTTACGTTCGGCCTGTACCCATGCCTTGAGCGTCGGGTCGATATCGAATTTGCAATTGAATTGCTTACCTATATCGGTGACCCGACTAATCGTCGGCATGTCGAGAACGAACACCCACGCTTGCCCTGCCGGATACCACCGTCCACCGGCAGCTTTCAACGCATCCTTCGCCGCCGCGTCGTATGGGAATTTAACTTTGAATTTGCCCTTTGCGCTTGGCGAGAATTCCCAGATCGGTTTCTCAGTCATTTTCCAACTCCCCTAATTTTGTTTACAAAGTAATTACTCAGTTGTTCTTTATGCGTCCAATACGGAGCAATGAATGTAACCCTAGGAATTTTTCTGCCGGGTCCAGTCCATACAATTTTGAAATGCGCCTTTCTGTGCTGTGGACTTTGCATTTTGCCAGTAGTCGGATCAAGAGAGATTGTATTTTGTCTCCGCAGTGATGACAATGACGACCCAATATCCCACCCAATTCTAGTTAGGGTAAAATTCGATTTTCGACCCGGTTTCCTAGTTTGTTTTGAAATCATCTTCGATACCGTTTTATTTGGCACGACAGATACGTCGGTTGTTTTTGAGGCCAAGTACATACAGGCAGATAGGCAGATCCGGTATAAATCCATATGGTGGCCGAAAAAATCTGGCTCCTTTATCGGGTCGATGCCGGAAAAATTCTCTATGGAAATTGAAATTAGCTCATACAGTGAACTGGCCTTCAAACATTCCGTATTGTACCTTTCATCTGGAAAAGGGATAATTTGAACAGCCATGAGATTGCGATTACTGTGCATGGCTGTCAAACACGGGATCATAACAATTCCGTGGGCATTCGGATCGGCAGAGGACACTGTAGCATCATCTGCATTATTAAATTCTTTTACGTCCCACAGCCGTGCCCCTGCGATGGCGAATCCCCATAACACTGTATTTCGGTATTTCCCATGATCGGGGAGCATAATTGGTTTTTGGAAAACCACGATTGGATTATCATACGGAATTGCTCTAAAGATTTCCGTTGTAACGGGGTCAGATTCAGACAGCAGAATCTCTGTTAACAGTTCATCATGAATGGTTAGCACTTGTTTGCCGTATGTTTTCCAATACTCTACATATTCGTGCATATCGGTTTGTTCACTTAATATATCTATTACCTTGAGCGCAGACTTTACGGATTCGGTTTCGTTCATTTCTCCCCCTAGTACGGTGTATTAGTCCTTGTTTTCTAAGCCGAAAAAGTTTGCCAACAGTTCCGCCGTGCCTTTAACGATAGTCGCTATTTCCATATCGGTACCTCGCGCACGTTATAGATACATACAACGTGCCCATTAAGCTCCACGGCCAGACGTATTTCGCTCATTCTGTCGCGCCACGCCTCTGCAAAAGTTGCATAGCCCAAGGGCAACCACGCTTTATTTTCAATAATTGAGGTAATAGCTTCTTCGCACATGATAAATCCGGTTGCGAGCTTAAGCCACAATGCCTCTGCCTCTTGCTTTTGCTTCGCTGTAAACTTTGCCATTTCATACCTTTCTAGTACGCCGTTACGATTGCATCTAAGTAGACAGAGCGGAAGCCCTGCATGGTGACGAATTCAATATACCGCCTGCCGTCAGCGGTACGGAATATCCGATAGTACCGTGAGCCTTTATTCCTTTCCCGTTCGATATGCGCCGATTCTAATTCTGTAGATAAAGAATTCAACCAGGTAATGCGCTTGCCCAACAACGATTCCAGAATCCGGTTAGGCATCACGTCATCCACGTCAAACGGCACGTTCTTGTGAGCCGCCAAGGCGGTGCCATTCATCCCCGCCAGGTTTGGCTTGCCCATGAGCAACTTGACCACAGCGGCCTTGTGAGCCGGGGATGCCCGTTTATCCCCAATTGCGTAATGAGCCTCCGTTAGGCGATTTCCTGTATAAACAACTTTCATTGCTTCGGGCTTACGAACGAAATAGATATTCCAAACTATTTCCTCTCCGCTGGTGTCGGGGATTATCTTGACTCCCCACCCGGCCTCACGCCCAATCTCTGCGATCTTTTCGCATTTATGTACGAATGCGGTAGTCATTTCTCTCCCCACATATGTTGGCAATTCGCACAAATTCGGACCATAGCCGCGTCGGGGTTATCCCCTAGCGTTTTGCGTTTACGTTGCACAAACGGAATTACTTTCGGCAATCCCTGATCGTCATATTGTTTCGCATATACCTCGTCATGGTTTGGTTTGGCAATACGGTGCGTATCGAAATGCCCACAATGCGGGCAAGCACGACGCAAAGAAAACCGTATAGGACGCATCCATGCGCTTTCCGTTTCTCGCGGCTGGTATTTGTCCGGCCAAATCGGTGCCTCCGTTGCTGATCTAAAAGAATGCCGTTTCCCCTGATTCAATTGCGAATCAAGAAAACAGAAAACCATTATTAAACCTAAAATTACAGCCGCGCCAACAGCCGTCCATATCGCTGCCGTCACCGCTATCATGCGTCATCACCATACCGTGCCCTCATACGAGTCACTTCCATAAGGGATGCAGCGGCTAGCGCCGACAGGTGGAATACGCATTCCTGTTGCAAATGACGCATTAGTGACCCGTAATTGAGCGTGTCGGCGCGGTCTGCCCTTGCCTGTAGGTCACTCACAAAATCGTTGATTTGATCGCGTTGTATAGCCAATGACGCCTCAAGCGCAGCATCGACCTGCGCCTGATTCATCATAGGAACGATATCGTTGTTGGACTTAATTCCTAAAACAAATACGTTATCCGTTCCGGCTACCTTTTCGGCCATTATCCACCCCCTTGTGCTGGCGTGTTCGCTGCGATTATTTCGGCCACCTTTGCGTCTGCGGCAGCCATGATTTCCGGCCACCCGGCTATCAGAGCGTCCGTAAGGTGTCGCATATCCGAATAGACAGCGACAGACCCGTACACGGCGTTGTGCGGCACCCTTTCGTCATCTCGCACTTGCACCGCCCTGGCGGGAGAGTAGTGAATATTACCGGTAACTGATTGAGTCGATTCCATTTCTATTTCCTAAACTGTTGCAGTGACGTTGGTAAAGCATAGTTCTTCATCTGCGATTTGGATAATTTCCATTGCTTCGGCCCTGTAAATACCAGCACCAGTAGTGGCAACAATACCCACGGCGATATCAGATCGTGAGTAGCCTTGCGCTTCAAGCGAGCATATCGCATTCCCGGTATTCATCCATTTGGTAATCGGACCCGTGTATCCCGCATCTTGCAATCGGGATAAATAGTTCACCATGTCTGCGTTCGCCGTTGGTGGCTGTGCAATTGCCATCGCCGCCAGCGCGGCTCCAATTGCCATAAGCGTTAGCAGAATGCGCGTGATTACCGTCCGTACCGTCCGAATCCGCATTGTCTTCGCATTCACGATATTCCCCTTGCTCACGATCAAGTGCGTTGTCATTATGTGCCTTTCCCGATCCTTTATTGCCGATTAGCCAATCTTTGAATGTAATTAGTCGATTGCCGTTTTCTTTCCAAATCTTTAACTCTGCCGGATTGGAAAGAACCATTTCATTTAGCGTTTCCTGCCGCTCCCGTTCCTCCCGGTATCCTCTCACCAGTGCCGCGTGAGCCGGTGAACAAGACTTGTGGCGCACGCTGCATGGTGTGAATTTCATATATTCGTTGCTGTTCATGTGGGACGGGTGGGATTTGAACCCACGGCGCACGGATTAAAAGTCCGTTTCGTTAACCAGGCTACGATACCGTCCCATTATGCGTTTTTTGCGGGACGCATCCCCCGCGTATTTACCGGAGCGTTGTTTTGTGTAAGCCACCGGCAGTCGCACCCCTGCCCGTCCTTGGCGAATTACGCCATTTGCAGCGCCTTATGGAACAAGGCCATTGCGTTGCGATCCGCGTCACCGATCTTGCGATTGAGCGTATTGAGCATATTGCTCTCAATTCGCGCACCCACTTTGTCATCCTTACCGTGAATGGCGCTGGCGTGCTGCCCAAACGTATTCACCATTTGCAGGATGCCCAATTCGGTGCCCTTCCACGGGGAAACGCGAGGATCGTCCGTAATGAGGTCGATCAAGATATCACGCTTCTTGGTGGCAATCGACAGCTTATTCGTCGGTTCACCTTCTTTCCATTCCGGCATGGGAACGTACAGGTCCATGAAATTAGCGAATTGCTTAGCCGTGTATTCCGTTTCGATCATACGGTTAATTTCAGCGTCAATTTCATCCCCGGTACGGGACAGAATTCCCAGCGCATCCTTATTCGTCATACTTGACAGTTTTGGAAGCGAATTGCGAGTGTGCTTTGCAGCGACACGCGCCACACCAGCGGCACGGGCGATATCCCATGTGTTATCGCAAACGCTAAACTTAGCCGTACGGATAACGTCGGTAATCAGCGTGCCATTAAATGACGTGCTGATAAGCAAATTCGGGGTGTACCCGAATCCGGCCTTATCGTTATGCAATTCGCTATTAAGCGAAACTTCAAGCCACAGGACCGCGCCGCCCTTAAGCCGCCCTGCCGACGTGTACCCGGCCTCGCCGCCCGTCAAATTGTTAGCCAATTCTACCAGGTGATGCGGCTGGTGTGGCTCATAGCCCGACTTGAATACGCCCAACGTCTGGCGGGTGTCATTACGAACAATGGCTTTGTAATTCTCCATTGGCGTCATTTCCCCGTCGATATTCAATTCCGGCACGATTTCGAGAACGCTAAACCCGAATGGCCCGTCAAGAATTTCCGTTACCGGGATAAAGCCGTCCCAGAACAATTGATTGCCCTTAGGCGTCCGGTAATCCGCGCCACGGGCACGCATTTCTGCATCTGCCCACCAGGTACGGTCTGCGCTTTTACCGTCCACGCCGCCGATAACGATGTTCGCGGTGTCGGAATCGGCGCTGGTCAAGTAGTTCATGGTTTCTGCGCTCATGGTATTGATCCTTTTCTGTTTGCGTCAGGATTGGCCCGTTGCCGTTCTCCGTACTGATAGCAAGGCTAGCATGAATTCTTGGCTAGCCAAGCCGCGAATCCTAAGAATGGTCTAAGGATTCTAGCGCACCCGGCAGGAATCGAACCTGCCATTTCGTCAATATTGACGAAACGCCGTGTAACGGGGTGCCACCGGATTTATCCGGCGAATAGATAGGTGGCCGACCGGACTCGCATATCCCCGCCAGCGGCGTGACCATTCGCGTCTGCCCAACCATATTTACGGGTAATGGTGGTATCCGCAATCGGTGCCTTTACCGCAGTTAGACGTAGCAAATGCGGCTTAGCGGCATTACGCACCAGGCCGGTAATACGCGATTTGCTTAGCGGCTTTACCGACGCATCCGCATATTCGAGCAATTCCACCAGAACGGAACTACCGACTACGATTGTGCGAATTCGCACATTTGCACCCGCAACATTCTGCGTCTGCAAATCGACAACCGCGCCATCCCGATTAATGTAGAATCCCATTGTCTCGCCTTTCTTAGTGAATTCCCATTTTAGGAATTCTAGTATTCCCGGCAGGAATCGAACCTGCCACGCGATCTCAGCCGGGATAGCGCAACCATTGGGAATTCCGTACGTTTTTCCGCAGTGCTTATCTCTGCGCTATTCACGTCTGCGTCTGCCTTACCCGGCTAAACCGTACAAACCCTACCCGGCAGCACTGTCACCTAGATATACAAATCGACCTCCCGATTAGTTGTGGATTGGATTAGCGGCTATCGCGCAATGCTTCCAAATCGTATTCGGTATTTGTATCCAAATACAAATCGACACCATTCACGACGATATACAGCGATCCGACATTGCCGTAACAAACGCACCAAACGCGCCGCCAGCGATTAGACGCACCGTATTGCAGCCAATAGCGGGTAGGAATCTCCTCACCGAGCAGAACGCCGGCGTAATTGTTCAACGGTGCCTTATCGTCAATCCGCATTCCCTTAACGAGTGCGGATTCGATATATGTAACGCTCATTTTATTTCCTTTATTCGTTGGGATGAATTGCGCTCCAATATGGTTTGACCTAGTTCCCCATATTGGAATCCGTACTATTTGAGAATTGCCAGATCGAATTTGTGCGAATAGACATTGCGACCGCACCAATCGCACATGAATTCACGTTTGTCGTCACCGGCACAATCTTCTGGGCTATCCCATCATTACGGTTAGACAATGCGCGTAGGCAACACCTAGTGATGTGACATGCGGTGACATGAGTCGACGTTGAAACTTACGCGCGTCGGATAGCTTGTCAAACTGCGCCCAACCGCTGATAATTTGTGACCCGTCCGATAGCTCTATGCGTTCCCGGTACTCACCCGGTAGCGTAGCGTCTACGTCATAGCTGTTGCCGTTGTAAGACAACCGAATCTCGGCAGTACGCCCGGACTCTAGTTCGCGTGTTTTAACGTCGATATATCCGCATGCCAGCCCGTAAGCCGATATTGAACCGTCGACTAGGTTAATTCGCGTGTCCATTTCAATCCTTTGTTCGTTGGAATTAATTGCGTGACCCGGTAGGAATCGAACCTACATTAACCATTCGGGTCATCCGAGAATTTAGACGCGGACCAATTGACGGCACGCACCGTATCCGACGCGAATAGCGGACATATGCCGCGACGTGGTGGCGCTATAGCGCACATTCGGCACATACCATTCGCCATTTGCGAACCACGCAATTGGAGTCTGATACGAATACACAACGTAGGCATCCTTTGCCCCCATTGCCTTATGGAATTCGGAATGGAATGCAGCCGGTAGTCTGCCCGAATATGGCATTCCGAATTCCCGCGCCGCGTTGCCGGTGAGCGTGCCATTGCAATTAAATGCCCGACGCATACCGACGAATTCACTAACGGTGCGCAGAGTTGCCTTTGCAATTGCCATTTTATTTCCTTTATTCGTTGGGATGAATTGCGCTCCAATATGGTTTGACCTAGTTCCCCATATTGGAATCCGTACTATTTGAGAATTGCCAGATCGAATTTGTGCGAATAGACATTGCGACCGC
>Ga0209277_10000933_pt1 | contig 14575 bp, 15 predicted proteins | sample JI81AbrownDNA_FD_187503 | JGI IMG/M metagenome (GOLD analysis project Ga0209277, IMG submission 187503) | Wastewater effluent complex algal communities from Wisconsin, to seasonally profile nutrient transformation and Carbon sequestration -... | ecosystem: Engineered > WWTP > Effluent > Algae... | reverse complement strand
AGAATTGGAGCCGCAAGCTAAATTAAAAAATATTACAATCAAAACCGAAATTCCATCTCTCCTTTCTATCTATATTGATTTGGAGTTATTTCCTCAAGTCTTAAAAAATTTGATTACCAATGCAATCAAGTTTACGGAGCCAGAAGGAAATATTTTGATCCGAGGAATCGCGAGCGAAAAAGAATCAATCATTGAAATTCATGATAACGGCGTTGGGATGAGCGCCGATGAACTCAATCAAATCTTTGAGCCCGGTGCCAAAAAGACAAGGCTTGGAACTTCTGGTGAAATTGGAAGTGGAATGGGATTATTTATTTGTAAATACATTGTAGATGCACACGGTGGAAAAATCCAATTCATAAGCGAAGAAGGGGTTGGAACAATTTGTAAAATTATTTTACCGATATAGAGATTTCTTCTTTTAATTTGTGTAGCAGCTCGGTGTTGTTATTCGCATTATATTTTTTACGAAGCTTGTAGATATAGTATTCAACTGTCTTTTCTGACTTACAAATCTTTTTTGCAATTTCGGAATATTCTAATCCTATTGCTAAGAATCCTAAAATTTCAAACTCAAGTGGTTTTAATTTTTGTTCTCTTTTCTTTTGAGTTAGATAAATTTTCAATTCATCAGAACAATAAAAAACTCCTTTCATGGCCTGCATAATAATTGTAGGCAAATAGGTAATAGGCTCTGATTTCAAAACATAGGAATCGGCTCCAAGTCTTCCTGCTTGAAAAAAACTTTGAATTCCATTGTGCATTGTAAAAATTATTATTTTTAAATTGGGATAGTTCTCTTTTAGAATTCTGAGCAGCTCAAAATTTTGCGCTCCTGGCATGTCCAAATCCAAAATGGCTACGTCTATCTCGTTGTTTTGCAAAAACTCTAGAACAGAATTTCCATCTTGAAAAATACCGCAGACTTCTAGCCTGATATCTGATTTTAAAACAGCCTTCACTCCAGCTGTTACAACGGAATGATCGTCTGCTATAATGACTCTAATTTTCATGTAAATCTAAAATAAGAAACACGACTAAATTAGAAAGTCCGAAAATTTTCAAGAGAATATAAAACCTAGGACTAGTCCTAAATTTTGAAACAAATCGTGTTAAAAAATTTAACTCTTGTTAAAGCATTGCATAGTTTAATGAATCTTTTGGCTTTTGGATTAAAAAATGTAAAACTGAAATAAAAGCGAGGAATGGCGCAGACAGAAAAAGAATTGCTTGAAATTATCGGGATAGCATTTACCATTTCCCGCATTCATGAAAAAGTAGTTTAAGCGTGAGGAACAAAAAATGAAATGGGAAAACCTAGATAAAAAAATACCGACTTTATTTATCGTAATCTTTTTGACATTTTGCAATCTAGGGATCCATAATACAAAAGAAGATAGTGAATCCTTGTTCACAAATTTGGGATTACTGTTTAGCAGAGCCAATCGACTTACTGTATCAGGCTCTGCAGTAAAAGGAATTGTTAAAAATGGAAAAGTGTCAATTAGCACCGTAGAAAAAGATGGAAGTTGTAATTCCTCTCAGAGTCTTGCCACTGGAACTACAGACATAACAGGACTCTATTCCATTTATTATAACAAAGTAGGAGGAATGATTTGTATTACTATTTCCGGCGATCAAAATACTACAATGTATGATGAGAAATCTGGAAAAGATTTGCCGGTTCCGTCTACTTCTGATTTTAAACTGGTTTCTATTCTTCCGGAAAGTAAATTTTCTAGTAATTCAAAAAAGAACGCTCTCATCTCTCCCTTTTCAAAATTATTATCCAAAAGAATGGAAACCTTAATTAAGCAGGCAGGAGAAGGGGCAGATGTATCGGCACTTTACAAAAAGGCAAGCAAAGAAGTAGTCATCCGATTCGGTTTAAGTTCTGGTCTTTCAAGTGCTTCGCAAAAAAACAAACGACTTCTAGAAATCAGACCCAGTATTTTAGATTCAGATTATCCAGAATTGGATGATCTTGTAATAGAACTAGACAACCCGAATAGCCCTATCTCTGCTAAATATCTTTCTGTGCTGGCAGGTTTTTCACAACTGGCAAATTCTTACAAAAAAGAAACGGAAGTTAAAGTAACAGATGTAGATTCAGTAATAAACGCATTTGCTTCTGATTTTGAGGATGGAGTTTTTGACGGAAAAAATGGTTCGGGCAGTACAGTTACATTGGGGGCTGGTCAAAGGCAACTAACGTTTTCTTCCAATCCTCTTACTACTATTTTGCTACCCGCGATTTCCACTTATCTGCAAGAAGGAGGAAATTTGAGCGTAGGTGTGCCAGGAACAGCAACATCTACAATCACGATAACTCAATTCACAAATCAAACTCAGTTTAATGACAATAGCCCAATCATATCTACTACAACAACTACTACACCTACCACCACGCCAACCCCTACGCCTGTAGTAACTCCGATAACTCTCAGCATAACAGCATTTAGTTTTACGGATACTGTAAACGGTTTAAGCAAAACCTATAACGGCATAATAGCTGGAAGCAATATTACAATCGATATACCCTATGGAAAGCTTACGTCCGCGATTCCTTCTATTACTACAAATGCTACTACCATCATGGCTCCTTCTGCTGTAACAAGCGGAGTAACTTTGTTAGACTTTACAAACCCTGTCACACTTACTCTAAGTGCTGCCAATGCGGCTAATGTAGTGTATACCGTTACAGCGTATCCGATAACGCCTGTAGCAGATACAGGTCAGACGATTTGTTTTAACAATGCAACCCCTCAAGGATCTTGCGCTACTACAACGGCCACCTTCCCAAATCAGGATGGAGAACTTTTAAATTTTCCAAATGCAAAAGGAACACAAGCTATTTCGACTAACCCCGGTTACCCAAATGATCAAATCAATCAAGATACTTTAAAAGGTATCGTTTGGAAAACATGCCACGAAGGTCAAACAGGACCAACTTGTGCTGGAGGAACAGCGTCTACCAATAATCATGCATCAGCCTCTACGCTATGTGGTAATTTGAATTCAGCAAATTCTGGGGCTGGTTATGCTGGATTAAAAAATTGGAGATTGCCGAATGTTTATGAATTGAACCAATTATTGGAACTTAACGGTAGCACGACGAATAACAACTATTGGAATGCAACTTTTTTCCCAAATGCACCAGCAGGAGGTTTAAGCAGATGGACTTCTTCATTAATATTGCCAGCGGCTACTAGTGCTATGACCCAAACTACTGAATACATTCAAACCCAGGCTACTTCCACTCCCAATTATGTTCAATGCGTGAGCGGACCCACTTCGCCCGCTTTTGATATGGTTGATAATGGAGATGGAACTATTTTTGATAAAAGAACTAAATTGATTTGGCAAAGATGTGCTTTTGGACAAACTAATGATGCTACCTGTTCAGGTGCTCTCGCAACTAAAACCTGGACTAATTCATTGTTAGATTGTAAGAATTTAACTTTAGCAGGAAAGTCTTGGAGACTTCCTAATGCGAATGAATTTTTGACTCTAGTGGATTTGTCCATTACGAGTATGCCAAAAGTGAATCCTACTCTTTTTCCTAATTTTGGTCCTGCAAATTATGAGACTAGTTCAAACAATCAAAATAATCTTGTCTATTCCCATATTTTTGATACAAATTCCACTGGCTTTTATGGATTGTCTGGGAAAGGAAATGTTTACAATTCCCGTTGTGTGGCTGGTCCTGAGTGATGACTGTTGGACAAATTAATACAAGAGATGCTTCACAGTAGTTCCTTTGTTGATGAGTTGTTTGAGGGAATCAATGCCTATCTTGATATGTAAGTCCACATAATCTTTAGTAACCTCGTTGTCGCTTTGTTCGGTTTTGATTCCGTCGGGCTCCATTGGTTGATCGGATACGAGTAGTAATGCGCCGGCTGGTATTTCGTTGTAGAAGGCGGTTGAGAAGATGGTCGCTGTTTCCATATCAATTGCCATGGCGCGAATTTTTTTAAGGTAGTTTTTAAATTCAGAATCCCATTCCCATACTCTTCTATTTGTTGTGTAGACCGTTCCTGTCCAATAGTCCTGGTTGTAGTCTCGAATTGTTGTAGATATCGCTTTTTGTAAAGCGAATGCGGGTAGGGAAGGGACTTCTGGTGGATAATAGTCATTTGACGTTCCTTCTCCTCTTATTGCCGCAATAGGAAGAATGAAATCACCTAGATCGTTTTTCTTCTTTAAACCTCCGCATTTTCCTAAGAATAAACAGGCTTGTGGTTTGATGGCACTCAGACAATCCATGATCGTAGCGGCATTGGGACTACCCATTCCGAAGTTAATAATCGTTATCCCCTCAGAAGTAGCACTTCGCATCGGTCTATTCAAGCCATCTACTTTTACATTATGCCAGTCTGCAAATTTCTGAACATAATTATCAAAGTTCGTCAGTAGTATATAACTTCCAAAGGCATCGAGTGTAACACCCGTATACCGCGGAAGCCAGCTTTCAACGATTTCTTTCTTTGTCTTCATAGTAAGTTCCTTTTACTGCGAAGTTTTAACGTAAGGTGCGATGAGTGATTGGACATGTCCAGCTAATGTCTTGCTATCCATTGTTTTGATTGTATCTACTGTGACAGGAGGAAGGATAGTAATAGTGACATCGGCTGGTTTCATTATGCCTTTGTTTTTTTCTAGTATGTCTGCTGTTCCGTCAATTGCGATAGGAACAATGGGAACTTCTGCATCAATGGCGAGACGAACGCTTCCTGCTTTAAAGCTTTGGACAGGTCCACCTTTGCTTCTTGTTCCTTCAGGGAAGATAACAAGAGAATGCCCCTGCTTGAGAACTTCTACTCCAGTCCCAATTGCCTCTGCTGATTTTGCTCTGTTTGATCTATCCATGAAAACACAATTCATCACTCTCATCCAAGCGCCTACAATTGGAATTTTTAATACTTCTACTTTTGAAATAAACCCAAATGGTTTAGGAACAAATCCAATGAGCACAGGAATATCAAAACTTCCCTGGTGATTGGCTACTATTACGACTGCTCCTTTCGGAAGGTTCTCAGCGCCAACTACTGTTATCCGCCCACCTACAATATTGACTAAACCTTTAGCCCATTTGCGGGGAGTTTTATTTTTCTCCCAATCTGTTTCTTCTACCGTTGCTAGACTTACTCTACTTGCAATCCATCTCTCTATGAAACTTGCAAACCCTCGTATAAAAAAATACAAATAAAATCCAATTGTTCTAAACATGAAAACTCCTTTAGGAATTTTGCCACAGAGACACTGAGGCACAGAGATATTTATTTTCATCTCTGCTTTGGGAACGATATTTATTATAACTCATTTGTAAACATAATTTCCGAACATTTACTTTCTTCTCTGCGACTCTGTGTCTCCGTGGCAATCTTACTCAACTCATCTCTTGCTCTAATATCATTCTAAATTCACTAGGAATAGAAAGCTTTGTATCAAGCCGATAGTCGTAATAGACTTGCACAGTCTTTGCTTTTGCATAGATAATTTTTGTTTTTGGGTTAATAATATTTGCCGCAAAGTCCCAGGAAGTAGTTCCAACTCTTGAAACCCATGTGTGCACATTTGCTTCTTCCCCCGGCCGTAGTGAATTTAAAATATCTAGCTCTACTCTGACTAGAACAAAAGGAATGTCCTGTAAAGTCTTGATAGAAATATATTTCTTGCAAAAGTCTAATCTTCCAAGTTCTAAATAAGAACTGTATACAGAGTTATTGACTCTCTGCATTGGATCCATATCACTAAATCGAATTTGTATTGGTGTAATTATCATACGAAGTAAATTCTGTTCCGTCCATTTTCTTTGGCTTTGTATAAGAGTTCATCGGAGCGTTTGAGCATAGTATCAGGTGAGTCTTGATCGGATAATGATGTGAAGCCGCCGGAAGCAGTTACTTGCCAGGGAACTCCACTAAAATTATGCGCCTCAATCACTCTTCTGATTCTTTGCATTACTCTGTTTGCATGTTCTAGATTTGTTTCTGGAAATAGAATTATAAATTCTTCTCCTCCAAATCGGAAGACTAAATCATTTGCCCGAACGGTTGATTGTATAATCTTTGCAATTTCTTTAAGCACATCATCTCCAGTCAAATGCCCTAGAGTGTCATTTATTTTTTTGAAATAATCTACATCCATGATTCCCTGACAGAATGGTTGTGATTTTTTTCTTGCGAGTAAAATATGGTGCACGAGTAAATCCATCATATAACGACGATTAAATACACCTGTCAATGGGTCTTTGACTGAGATGCTTTCTAAGATTGTGTTTTTTCTTCTGAGTTCTTCTTCTAAGTGAAATGTCTTTCGCCTTGCGTATTCGATTGTCAGAGTAGTCATAAATCCAACAAAGGAATACAAAAATATTTTTGTAATTGTAAGTCCATTTATTTTATCCATATGAAGCGTTGCCAAACACAGAGTAAACCCAATGACGATAAATAAATAAATGATCGCATAAAAAAGAATGCGAGTTCTAAGGATCAAAGGAACCGACATAGCTACAAAGGCAAACAACGATAAGTCCTCTCCATGAAATAGATTTAGAATATTGATTGATAAAGCTCCAATGATAAAAATCGTAAAATACAATAAATAGATAAAGTGAACTTTCCTATGTTTTACATTTAGAAAATAAACTAGAATCGAAAATAATACAGTGGTTACAAGCAAACAACCATATACCGCTATGTAGATTGAATAAGAAAAAGATAGTCTATCCACACTCGGATAAAAAATATGTTGCAATAAGAAACTTAAGGATGCAATAAATACAACACCGGCAAATCGAGGAAAACGATTCCAATTTTTCATCGCATTGAACACAATGTATTTATCTCTTTGGATTCCTCCCAACTGAGACATTCTTCGCCTGTATGTATTTAGTAAGTATTTCATAGTAAGACTTTTGCGCTAACATTATGCGATAAGTCTCAAAGTAAAACGGCGTTTTTTGCAGTCATTAATTTTTTTTGAATTACGATTCCGGGATTACCGAGTGCTTTTTTAAATTGCTTCTCTGAAAAGTTCGCTACGATTTCATAGCATTGCTTATAGAAGGCTTCTTGGTCTTCTAGATATCCCTTCCATACCTCGCGAGTGAATTCATGAGTGAGAAATTGTTTTCGTTTACGAGAAGAGCTTTGTCCTTCTGGACTTAAGAAACTCAACTGGTCGGAAATTTCCATTGGTGTAAATTTTAATTGAAGTAAAGCTTCTTCCATGAGTGCCATCTCTACATAGGAAATATAATCCGACAACTGATCCCAGAATTCGAATCCTGCACTTCCATAATTACTCAGGCAGTGAAAACTTGTGCATACGGAGCTACGTGATTTCCAGATTCCACAATTATTTCTTTTGCGATCGTAATAAGGACAAAGCCAATCTTCTCTATTTCCAAACTCATTGTCTTTTCGTTTTGCAAATTTAATCTGGTGGGGCATGGGTGCGACAATTCCAATCGGTAATGCGTATTCTCTATTCTTAATCTTTGCCCTTATTCGCTCCAATACTTCTTTAGGCGTAGTAGGGGTTAATAGGATTTGTCCGATGAGGTAGTTTGTTTGAAAAGGATGAAAGGTGCAACATTTTAAATGAGCTTGGTAGTTTCTATGGTCTGGACTTTTTCCGTTACTGAGTGCACAGTTATCGCAAGTGGCTTTTTTTTCTTTTATCGCAAAATCTAGAATAGCCTCAGGAAATAGTTTATGATAGATAGAAGGAAGTATATTTCTAATCAATAGCTATTGCCTCTGCTGCAATCCAAGAAGTTGTCCATGCATTTTGGAAATTAAATCCGCCTGTGATTCCATCTATATCAATCACTTCTCCGGCAAAATACATACCGGAAATGATTCTACTTTCCATTGTTCTAAAATCGATTTCTTTTCTATTGACTCCACCACAAGTCACGAACTCTTCTTTGAAAATAGATTTACCGTCTACTTCGTATATACTGCTACATATTTCTTCTCTTAGTCGATTTAGTTCTGCATTGGAAATTTCAGACCATCTTTTCTCAAGAGAGATATTTGCATTTCTTAAAAAGGATTCCCAGAGTCTAGACGCCAATCCAAATTGGGAATTCGCTGAAATCTTTTTAGCAGGGGATTCCTGTTTAATAGCAGTTATCTGGGATAGGAATTCTTCTCCTGTCACTTGACCTAACCAATTTACTTTTACTTTTGCTTTGTATTCACAATCTGCAAAGCTTTTCGCTTCCCAGGCAGAGAGTCTTAATACTGCAGGACCACTGAGTCCCCAGTGGGTAATTAGGATTGGTCCCTGTTGTGGTTTTCCTTTTGGTAGTAGGCGAATTTCTCCATTGGGAACAGATAGTCCCGGTAGATCTTTGATTCTTGAATCAGGTATATGCAGAGTAAATAAGGATGGAACTGGTTTTTCGATTGTATGTCCGAGGGAATCGAGCCATCCCCATACTTTTCTGTTAGAGCCTGTGGCTACGAGTAATTTGTCGAAGTTTTGTTTTTGTTCTAGTGAATCAACCAGGCAAAATTTATTTTCTTTTTTTGTGTTATCAACGTAGATTGCAGTGATTGGATTCTCTAGACGAATTTCCACTCCTGCCTCGATTGCCTCTCTTGTGAGACAGTCAATGATTGTAGAAGAAGTATTGGTAACAGGAAACATTCTTCCATCTGCTTCTGCTTTTAATTTAACGCCATGAGTTTCAAACCATCGAACTGTATCTTTTGGTTGAAAACGTTCGAAGGCTGCTCTTAGTTCTTTAGAGCCTCGCGGATACTTCTCGGAAAGCGCAACAGGGTCGTATAAGTTGTGGGTAACATTGCATCTACCACCACCGGAAATTTTTACCTTAGCAAGTGGCTCATTTCCTTTCTCTAATAAAACAATATTGGCCTTTCCCTTCATTTGCTTGGCTATTTGGATTGCGCCAAAATATCCAGCAGCCCCTCCGCCTAAGATTCCAATTTGTTTCATCTATTCCATGAACGGTCTTGTTACTCCTATGTCAAGTTAAGAGAGGCAATATGTATCAACTAGTAGAAATTGCGGTGAGTGTAAGTATTAAGAACGAGTAGCAGAATCGAAGGCTGAGAAATATCATGTTTTTTAAAAATTATAATTTCTGGTAAAAAAGGGGGGTTTTTATATTTAAGCTATTAGTATGATAGTAATGACGAAAAATTCAATTGATAAAATGACGAGTCTTCGTAATTTTTGGCAAGAAAATCGTTTCCAACTAGGGATTCCCTTGATCGATATTCAGCATCTGTGGTTACTCTATATTATTACAAATTTAGAAGCATCTCTTTCTAACGCTGAGAGTTTAAGCGAGACCCTGAAAGATTCAATTGTAGGAATCATTGATTATATAACAGAGCATTTTAGCTTAGAAGAAGAAATCCTAAAAGAATTTAAGTATCCCGGATTCGAAGAGCATGTAAAGCACCATAGACAGTTCGTGGAAACACTCCAAGATAAGCATGACCTAGCGAATACAAATGAATTAGCCGCTCTAGGTCTTTTGAATATGCTTCAGAAATGGTTATTTCAGCATATTTTAAAAGATGATAGGATGTATGTAGAATTTTTCAAAAGAAATTCAATTGATGTAAAACCATTCTGTCAGGAAATTCTAATTAAGAAAAAATACAATATCACCAAGAAGCAAGGAGATGTGTATAAAGAAATTTGTAACTTTAGACAATCAGAAATTGAAGAAGTCATTAGTGAGAATATGGTGGAAGACATTCTGCATATTTGGAAGTCTCACAATCTATCGCTTAATCTCCCCGTAATCGACTTACAACATATCTGGCTGCTCAAGATGGTAATCCAATTAGATAAAGCTGTTAAGACTATGGGAACGACGAAGAAGGGCGAGGTGTTTAACCAAGTTATCGAAGAAGCAGTTGATTATACAGTTAAACATTTTACTCTCGAAGAGCGGATCATGAAAGAGTTTCGCTATCCAGAAATTCTAAATCATTTTCATCAACATGAATCCTTTGTTGGTTTTATCAAGCAAAGAAGAAAAGAAAATGAATCAGGCGATAGTATGGCAGCATTTCACTTAACGCAAGATCTAAAGACATGGCTTCTATCGCATATCGCACATGAAGATAAAAAACTAGCCTTGTTTCTGAAAGATAAAATGAAAGATGTAAATGAATTTACCCGACATCTTCAACACAAAGGGGAAATAGCAATAGACCCCGGACAAAGGAACTTCTACAAGAAAATCACAAGAGAGTAGTTACAATATATTCCACTCTGTGCAGTATTTTCTGAATAGAGCAAAGCCGGAGAGGTCAACAGGCGTTATCCGGTAGTGTAATTCTTTTTTTAAATATAAATTTAACATATCGAGTGTAAATCTTTTTTCAGAAGAGATAATTTCCTCTAGATGTGAAATCCCATATTCAAGTGAATCTAGAAAAAAAGAATCCGGGTAGGTTTTCGTTTTAGGAAATGCCCAAAAGGCAAATACAAACGATAGGTTTGTTTCTCTGTGCCACCACTCTGCAAGATCAAATACTTCGTAGACAGAAGAATCCCAGGTAGCAAGAAGTGCATTATCCCCAAAGAGTAAATGGGAGTTATGCGTGTTCTGAATACTTTCTAAAATGATACTTGGATTTGTGGGGATAACTTCAATTAGCTTTCCAGTTTGTTTTTTGAGTAGTGTTTGTAAGAGAGCAACGCTACTGCGAGACCCCGCATCGGTATAGATTTTTTCTGGAGGGAAAGAATCTTTCTTATTTTTGAAAAACAAAATAGAACGCACTTTGTCTTTTGCACATACTCCGCAAGCAGTTGAATAGGCTAATACCGATTCGTTTCGAATGCACTCTACAGAGGAAATAAGTGCCGTGTCGAGTTCACCTTTTAGTAACAAATCTTTTAATACTGAAGGATTTTCAAATACTAATTCATGTGATCCACTCTTTTCAAATCCGTAAGTAAGCGGTCTCGCGTTTAGATGCTTTACAATTCCTATTTTCATGTTTCTACAACGATTACAGGCTATAGAATTTAGGGAATAAAATTTTTCTAGCATTGCGTAAGTATTTATTTTGTCGCGATATATTTGATATATGGAAAACCTATCCGCTTTGTAACGTTTTGTAAAATAACAAGTTATATTTTTCTTGACTCGCATCTTTGCATATATATGCTGATTGTATGAGAACTACCATTGAAATGCCCGAAAACCTACGAAAGAAATGTATTCACGTCGCTTTAGAACGAAATCTAAGCGGATTCTCGGAAATAGTCGTGGAGGCACTCGAGACTTATTTTAGAGTAAATGAAACTAAGCGCAAAGTCATTATCTCCGAACTTCGAGGCTCATTGACAAAACAAGAAGCAACATTTTATCGTTCTGAAATTCAAAAATCGAGGAAAAATTGGAAACAAAAGTAGTATTGGATACAGGCGTTATTTTTGATTTTTTTATAGACGGTATTTATGCGGATACTATTGATAAACTTCTAAAAGCAAATCACGCTGTTATATCCTCAATTACAGTATTTGAACTTTTTAATGGAGTCACAATTAAAAAGCATATACAGGACAGGAAAAGCTTCGTTAGCCTCTGTGATGTGTATTCTTTAACTTCTGAAATTGCACTCCAAGCATCTAATCTTTATACTCATTTAAGGAAAGCAGGTAAGACAATTCAAAATGAAGATATATTAATTGCTGCAACGGCAATGTATTATAACCTTCCAATCCTTACCGATAATCAAAAACATTTCTCTTTGATAAAAAACGTAAAGTTACTGTAACCAAACTCTTTTCCTTTCTCGTGTTATATTCCTGCTTTTTCCCATTGAAAAATGAGAATTTTCATTTTATTTTGTTAATATGAAAGCTGTATCAGACTAGCAGGCAGAGTCGCAATTCCTATTAAAAAGAAAAAGGAATGTATTTAGTGCAGTCAGGGTGGATTGGCTAGACAGACATTCACAAAGCTCTTCAAAAGATAAAATCAGATAGAGCAAAGGAAATCATCTAAAACGCATAATGGATATTATCTTTACTTCGAAGTTTATGAATTTATGGCGAGCATGTTGTTCTTCTTTTATGAATAAGAAGCCATCCGTTTTTGCTTTAAGCTTTTAATTTGTGGAATTAGAATGGGAGCGAATTTTCGAGAAGAGAGATGCAATTTACTAGAAAGAAAACCAGGCTTTCCGTTACTTCCTTTCGGAAACCGCTTCAATCTCTTTCGCTTGTTTTGAAAAAAATTAAGTATTGATATAGTTTGTTCCGATTTTATCTTTACAGTATTTAGAGAAATTTTCAAACATTCGGTTATCAATTTTTTTCTTTGGGAGGTAAAAAAAACCTCCTTTTAAAAAAATAAATAAAAAATTGTCATATTCATTAATTAAAAAAATTTCATTAAAGCTCTTAATCGTAATGAACTTAGGACCTTTTTCTATAATTGAATCACCTTCACAAATAAATCTATATTTACCTGGTAATTGTCTTAACATAGTCTTTTTGCCAAAAAAAGTCATTATTTTTATAATTATAAAAATAATTAAGGAGAGAATTGTAAGAACATAAAACCAAAATAAAAACCAGTCAAATGTAATCTTACTAAAATTACCTTCTAGCAATTCAGAAAAGAAACCAATTGGAATTACTATATAAGGAACTAAATAAAAATAAAACGGAAAAGTAATTTTTGATGTTAGGGAAATTATTTCTACTGTATCATTATCATCAATTTCAAAATCGAAAGTAAATATCTCATTTTCGTTGTTCATAATTTTTCTCATTCATAATTAGATAGTGATATTTCTATTCTCTTTAGAAAATTCTACACCAATTAAATAAATTGGAAATTGATTATCTGGGGGATAAATATTTTTTTCTTTGATTAAATCAATATCTCTCTTTAGCGAACTAGAATGTTCAGTTGGATTTCCGTTATACGGCTTTGGAGGAGCTGGATGTCTTCTTCTTTCGGGAGACTTTGTTTCCCTTTTGAAATTTAGATGCTCGTAAATTCCAGGCATCTATTTTCTCTTTTTAGAGTTTCTATTTCTAGATTTTTCATTTAACAAAGAGTTATCGATGTCTTTATCCTCTAAGAATTCACGACCCTGTAAAATCATATCTTTAATCGCACGCCTGATAATTCGTTCAATATCAGCATGACTCATTTGCTTAAAATAGGGAGCAATTAGCTGTATTTCTTTTTTAAAATTCCGTCTAACACCTCTTAGCTTCATTTCCAATAATTTTTTAATTTGGTTATTATCGGGGAGATTAAATTCTAACACCTCTTCAAATCTTCGCCATACCGCACTATCAAGAGTAGCCTCATGATTTGTTGCTGCGATTAGAATGCTATTTCCCTTATAATTATCAAACATTTGAAGGAGTGCATTCACTACTCGTTTGATTTCTCCATGCTCGGAAGTATCTGACCTTTCTCGCCCCAAAGCATCGAACTCATCAAATAAAACAACCATACGATTTTTATGTATATAATCAAAAACCTTTCTTAGATTAGCAGAGGTCTCTCCTAAAAAGGAAGATACAATCGAATCAATGCGGATAACGACAAATGGTAATTCTAATTCAAATGCAATTGCCTCTGCTGTGATTGTCTTTCCGCACCCAGGCGGACCGTAAAATAAAATTTTATCAATTGGTTTTAATCCATAGGATTTTAGAACTTCAGACTTTCTATTCTCTAAAAGAATTCTTTCCACATCGGAAATAGTTTCCTCTGTTAAGACTATATCGGTCAAAGAACGAGTAGCCGTTTGCACAGTCAAAAGCGGAAGATTTCTTTCTTTATCCAATGGAATTTCTTCTTTTAGAATTTGAAAAGGCATTACCTTCGAAACCTTTCCATATAAAATTTCCTCTAAATCATTTGCGAGTAGATGGTGTTGTTTTTCTCTTTCTTCTTGAATTATTTCTTCGGCGACTTTCTGAAAAGAATCTTTATCTCCCAATTTAGCCGATTGAAAAATTTGTCTTAAATGTTTTGAACTAGCCATCTTTCATTCTCCTGCTGTATTATATATACTTCGACCGTTTTGTTTTTCTTTTTCTCTGAAATTCTCATGCTAATTCTTTTCCCCCTCCATCTCCTTCACAATCCTCACAGTTTCCACACTCACCGTGCAAACACGTTTCAGCAAATCAATCACATGCTCTTTATAATCAGCAAATTTATATGTATTAAACTTTTCAGCAATAGTAGGATCAGAGGGTTTCTTTTCTTTGTATTGGTCTAGAATCCATTCGAGTGCAGAGCGGTTACCTAGTTTATACTCCCAAGCTTCTTTGGGAATTTCACTAATAGTTGTATTTTCATCAATAACAATAACGCCAGCATCTCTGTCCGCTTTTAATTTTGCGTTCGGTTCTTCCTTTTTCTCTTTTCCTTTTACGATTTCAACTTTCAACTTATAAGGCTTCGCGGTTTCGTATTCGAGGTGAATCTCCATTAGCTCCTTACCCCAATCTCTCCACTTAGCAAAGTCTTTGTAAAATGGAATCCGTGGGAATTCTCGTTTTAAATTTAATTCATATTTTTTGC
>Ga0209277_10000931_pt1 | contig 14585 bp, 14 predicted proteins | sample JI81AbrownDNA_FD_187503 | JGI IMG/M metagenome (GOLD analysis project Ga0209277, IMG submission 187503) | Wastewater effluent complex algal communities from Wisconsin, to seasonally profile nutrient transformation and Carbon sequestration -... | ecosystem: Engineered > WWTP > Effluent > Algae... | reverse complement strand
AGGAGGTTTTGCAACCAGTGACTTGCTCGTGACTCTGCCGCCACCGTCAGTTCTTGGGATTTATGAAGGACAGACACCAACCATTTATCAACATCCGTAAAGACATTGCGGATAGCCTGTGTATATTCGTCGATCATATTTTGCATCCCATCCCCTACGGATTCTTGGAGCGTTGAAAGCTCATAGAGAATGTCGGCTTTGTCAGGAACAAGACGTCGCGCACAATCGGTAGGCGTTGAGCCTCGGATATCAGCGACTTCTTCGGCGAGTGAGATATCACGTTCGTGGCCAATAGCCACCATGGTTGGGACTTTTGACGCATAGAGCGCGCGTACAAGCGCTTCGTCATTAAAGGCCATAAGCTCATCAAATGAACCTCCACCACGTGTCATCACGAGCGCGTCATAATAACCCGCGCCAAAGGCTTTTTCTCGTGCGTGGATTTCTTTAAGTGCTTTCATAATACTGCCCGGCGCTTTGTCACCTTGAACGACAACGTGAAAAAGCTCGATCTCGAGACCTGCCCAGCGCTCATTGAGAATACGCACAAAATCCCCATACGCCGCGGACTCGCGCGAAGCCACGAGTGCAATGCGTTTTGGAAAGCGTGGAAGTGAACGTTTGCGCGAGGCATCAAATAATCCCTCCGCGTCTAAACGGGCGCGTAATTGCGCGAGGGCTTTTTTGATAGCACCCTCCCCCACTAACTCTAAGCGATCAACCGTAAATGAAAATTTACCAAACTTCGGATAGATGCGCGGCGAACCATACACACGCACCTTCATCCCATCTTCAAGAGGCACGCGGAGTTTAGGCGCGACCATAAAGGCCGAGATCAGCGCACCGTCGTCTTTAATATCAAAATTTACCCACTGCCCTTGAGAAATACGAAAACCCGACACCTCGCCCTCGATCGCGACGGCATCGCCGTCCCAAATCGCCTTGAGCGTATCGTTTACATAACTCACGAAGTCCGTGACGGTAAAAAGCTGGGGCATCATTTCACTAGGATCCTGCCAGACCGTACCGCGTCTGCCAAATCGGCATCTGATCGCTTGGCGAGCTCTTCGAGACGAAGGCGTTTTGCCTCACCCTCGAGTAAACGCGGTTGACTGTCATCAATACGTATCGGGTAGAGCTCGATCGCGCGCACCTCGTTTTGTACAAGCTCAAATGATGCCGCCAAGCCATAGCGCGTTTCTTCGGACCAGTCTTGATCAAAGACAAAATTACCCAATGACCAGAGAATGGGTTTGCCTTTATAGGTCGAAGCACCCTGCGACCAATGCGGATGACCACCGATCACGACATCAATACCTTGATCAATAAGCCACTCAGCCATTGCTACCGATGACTCGTCAGGTTTTGCTCGATACTCTGAACCCCAGTGCAGGTAAGCCACCAAAAGATCATTGTCTGCTTTAGCTTTTGTGATAATCGCTTCGGCATCTTTTTTAATAATTGGATTATCTGTCGAGTTCCACCCCAAAAAGGCGACGCGCGTTTGCCCGATAGTGGTTGTTGCAAGCGCGACATCACCATCTTCGACTTGGTCACCAAAAGCAAGCAGACCAACCTGCTTCAAACGTGCCATTGAATCCGCATAGCCAGCACGACCTTGGTCGAGGGCGTGATTATTCGCCTGTGAAACGGCATCAATCCCCTGCTTCTTCAAGATCTCGGCCCAGGCCGGCATAAAAAGAAAGTCGATGCTTTTGACCGGCGAACGGCGAACATCCGTGACAGGTCCTTCAAGATTACCAACGGAATAATCAAAAGATCCCAACCAACCCAATGGGAGCTTCGCAAAAGGATAGGCCGGATCTTTTGATGCTACCGTGCGGGTTTGGACGGTGCGATCAAGCATAATATCACCGATAAAGAGCACGGTCGTGGTCACGACGGGTTTGATCACTTCTATTGGGTCTGACTTTGGAGGAGGTAAAACAATGAGTCCAGCGCTACGATCTGTCGGCGTAGGATATACGGGAGCCAGGACGGGTTTTTGTGAATAGACATTAAACGCAAAAAGACCCGCTACCACAACAATAACGAGACTAGAGATTCCAAAGATGGATGAAGAGCGCATAGAGAAGTACCCAGAGACTATTTGTAACGACTAAATCCACACCCATCCAACGATCGAGCTTGTGGCCAAAAAGCCCGTGACCTTCGAGAGGCAAAACAAAGATGCCAACGAGCACGGTCATGATGGCGATAAACCCTAAATACGGCAGTAGGGCAAATCCAAAATAACCCACATCAACACCATAACCAAAGGCCGCACCAGAAATCATCGCGACAATAACGTGCACTAAAATACCCAATAAATGTGCTTCGCGATGCGTGATCTCTTTACCAAGCGCTTTTGGATCTTCAAGGTTTTTTACCCAAGAACCTTTCGCAAACCACGGTGCAATATGTGATAAAAAGATCATCACCGCTCCGGCGAGGGCGCCTGAACAGAGGCCGGCGACGATTATCGATGACATACTTATTTGATACGCAATGGGATGCGTAATTCGTGAATCGGCGTACCGTCTTTTGCCGAGTACTCAAAGATAATGAGATCTACTGACTTGGTGGTTGCTTTAACGTCGGTCGCAGCGATCGTGAACAAGCCCGGCTTACCCACATCTGGAGCGTCCGCGGTCGTGAACCCTTCGGCAATCTTTTTACCACCTTCTTCGATGCGCCAATTAATCGTGTTCTCAAAGGCAACACCCGTACCAGTAACACTAAATGTCTTACTCACTTCAGAATGAACGAGTAATGAGCTGGTACAGATAAAATTTTGCGCATCACAGATCTCGCCTGCAGGGCGTGGGCGCAATGGATCCTTACCTTCAGGATAGACGATTGGATTTTTTACATCAGAACCCGTTGGATTATCTACCACGGTCGAGCTTGAATTTGCATCGATCGGCAAAGGCACAGGGATGCCTGTTGGTTTTTCGTTCACATTTTCACTCGGTGCCTGTGGTGCAGGACCTACCGGTAATGGCTGTTTTTTTGCACAACCAGCACCCAATAACGTGAGAGCAATGACCGAAAGAAGGAGGGTTTTTGAAGCGTTCATAGGTTAGGGTTGAGTTTGGCTGTTTTGTTCTTGAATGACAAGACTTGAAATACTCGGAAAATCTGCCGTAACCGCTTTTGCGATCGCGGCGATGCGTTTTGCGGCGCATTCATCAGAAAAAATGGCTGATGGAGGTACAACGATGGTTGCGACACCCTGTGACACCTCGAAGCCGATCAAGGCATCGCCGAGGGCGGCTCGCATGGTTGCCTCAAAAGGCAAAATCGTTTTTGGTAAAACAACAGATTCTTTGATCAACGTCTCGCAAACCGTCGAGTTTGGATCATCTTTATAGATCGACCTCGTCATCGTACTTAAGGCGATCGAGGTACTCGTGACTTCAATCTTGTCTTCTGGACTACCGGCCGTAAAGTGAAAACGTAACGCTGTAGACGTTGGCATCGCTGACAAGAACATCGTCTCATTAAAAGCGACCGTTGAGGTGACTGACCATGAAATTCTGCCCCGACCGATGATGTCGGCAGACTCATCGAGAGCCGTCCACCAGATAACGGTTGACGTACCCACCACCGTACCGCTGACACGATACGGATAAGCATTCGAGTCAACGGTCGCCGTGATTTTTGCTAGAACAGGTTTAGTGATAGCAGCTTTTGCCGAATCTCGACAAACACCGATTGGAGTATCTCCTTCTGCCCCAGATGTGAGATCAGTGCAAACGGTTTTTGCCGGACAGCTATATTTTGGCGCGCCACCACAAAGGCATTGCGGCTCACACATAGCCACACAAGACTCAATGTCTTTGCCGTGGCAAGGATTACCGCAATCAGTCCATTTGCCCCCGGCACGCTCACAGGTGAGGCGATGTTGCTGGTTTAATTCTTGAACAGGAGGTATTTGCGGTACTGGGTAAACGGGTCGCGTCGGCAACTGACGCCACAACAAACTCAAGCCGACAACAAGAACACCAATGACCAAAACAAGACGCCATAACATAGTCTGACGAGGCATGGTCGTCGCGACTGGTGCTGATGGTTTTTTTGATTTGGTGGTGCGTATGGCCATGAACCTATGGTACCACGACGAGACCTACGCGCGCACCATCGGCTGCTTCACCCGTCCAATCATGGATGGCGTTTAACAAAAGATCTTTGCCATAGAGATAGTCACGTCCATTTCGCGTACCGGGATCGTGAGTAATCCAACGACCGTCTGCCATATAGCCCTTGATCAATAACATGTGGTAAACCGGGCCACCGTTTTTGAAGTTTGGATTTTTTAATGCTTTACCGTTAGCAGGGATCATTACTGGGTGACCCGCTGCGAGTTCACGCTTAATATCATCGGCTGAACGAATAGAAATAACACGCGCTTCTTTAACGCCATAATGCTCTTTAGCCAACATTGCCGTCTCAGAGGCATTGGTGTGAATATGATCATTGAACAAGGTCATTTCGGTTTTGACCAAGGCATCAATCTCTGCTTTTTGTTGGTCTGCCGTCAGCGCTTTTTTGCCGGCATTCACCGCCATGATAAGGGTTGCTTCTTCGCAGGCCTCTTCATACGGAAGTACCCAATTCTGATGTGGTGCTTGCAAGACAAAAGGCACGCTCAAGTTTAACTCTTTCGGAAAACCGCTCGGCTTAGTTGAGCTCGCCTGGGTACCCGTTGCTGTTTGGCCATTATTCACTGGCGTTACTGAACCGGTTGTCGAGGTATTTGTAACAGGCTGTTCAGCGGGCAACGTAGGCTTCATCGCATCGGCGTACCATGTACGCAACTGCGCGCGCCCAAACCAAGCTGCAAGTAAGGCAGCAAGAACAACTGCCAAAGCAATGCCGCCTACATAGAGACGCTGTTGCTTGATGCGCGCTTTAGAGAGTTTCATATCGCCTACTAACGTACCAAATTTTAGATGATGGCGCCACTTTGGCGCTCCCATAGCCCTTTATAAATCCCTTCGCGATCAAGTAATTCGTCATGATTGCCTTGATCGATAATACGACCACCTTCAATCACGAGAATACGATCTGCTTTGCGAATCGTTGATAAACGGTGAGCGATGATAATGGACGTGCGGTTTTTCATGACGGCTTCAAGGGCTTTTTGGACTTCGTGCTCTGAATCCGAGTCGAGGCTTGAGGTAGCTTCGTCCAAAAGAAGAATCGGCGCATCTTTCAAAATCGCACGAGCAATCGCAACGCGTTGACGTTCGCCTCCGGACAATTTAGCACCGCGCTCGCCGACCACGGTGTCATAACCATTTTCTAACTTACTCACAAAGCTGTGGCATTGTGCTTGTTTTGCCGCAGCGATGACTTCTTGCATCGAAGCCTTAGGACGAGCATAGCGGATATTGTCGGCGATGCTACGGTGAAAGAGCGCAGGGTCCTGAGGTACATACGCTATCGATTTACGTAGACTTTCAAGCGATACATCACGAAGATCTTGACCGTCGATTTTAATTGAACCCGACGTAGGGTCATACATGCGTAAAAGCATTTTAACGATGGTGGATTTGCCGGCACCTGAATGACCAACAAGGGCATAAACCCTGCCAGCGGCAATTTCTAACGAAGCTTTTTTGAGGGCATTGCTTCCGGATTTATAAGAGAAGGAGACATCGTCGAATGCAATTGCGCCTTCTTTGACTTTGAGAGCTTTCGCCCCTGGTTTATCCGTGACTTTTGATTCTTCTTTCATCATGCCAAGAGTTTGAGCGAGGCTAGAAAGTATGCGATTGATACGACTGATGCCAACACCAAAACCCCAGCTACTATCGAGTGCCTCAATTGCCTGTGCTTGAATAAAGAACAAATCACCCGGGCTCAACTGCCCCGATCTCCATCCGTGGTAAAGAATGATCAGAACCGTCGCATATGTTGAAAGGCTAATGAAGCTCGAGATGATGTCCATGCGAATATACGCATAACTCTCAACTATACGGGATGAAAGCAATTTTTTCGCCGTAACCGCATAGGATCCTAACTCATGCCGCGCGTTACCAAACAATGAAACCGTTTGGACATTTGAAAAGGTATCCGTAACAATACCTGAGTAGGCTTGTTCTTCTACTTCAGTTTTTTCTGAATACTTCTCACGTACAGTGAGATAAAGATAGGATACGACGACCACATAGAATAGCGACCAGGTGCCAACGGCGAGAGCCGCAACCGGGCTCATTGTCCAAATAGCATATAAGCTAATTGAGGTGCCAAAAATAAACGGCAAAATATTCCATGCCCACTGATCATTTATTTGAGAAAATTGATGCCCTATGGACGAAACTGAGCGCGATAATGTTCCTGAAAAACGATCTTCGTAAAACGAAGCATCTTTTTTTACCAATGCCTCCATCGCTAAATTTGAAGCCGCGTATCGCGCCTTATCACCCGTGATATCGGTTAATATGCCTCTAATATTCTGAAACGTTTGTTTTGCAAGAAAGGCGAGCAAAGAAAAAACAAGCCATAAAAAGAATCCGTCTGGATCATTGCTTGACGCTGCATCAATCGCAACCTTAAAACAATACAAAACAAGAATCCATAAACCTCTTGTCGCGAATGAGCTTGTCCAAGCAAAACCCCAGCCGAAGGGTTGCCTCTTTAATAATTGCCAAATAAAAGCAAAAACTTCGCGATTACTCGCGGAGATGGTTTTTGCTTCGCTTTGTGCGTTCGACATTGATGACATTCTACCATACAAAAATCCCCCGACGTTACGTCGGGGGATTTTGTTTTTTTATTCGATGGTCACCGAGATCATCTTCACTTCTTCGTTTGGACGGTCAGATGAATTGCGCGCAACAGCGGCGATTTTGTCTGCGACGTCTTGGCCCGTAACGATTTTGCCGAAGATGGAGTAGTCAGGTGGGAGTGGGTAGTCTGCCACCATTAAAAAGAATTGGGAGCCATTGGTATTGCGGCCGGCATTCGCCATGGCGATGAAGCCTTTTTTGTAGGTGGATTCGTTTACAGGATCGTTATCGAACTTGTAGCCAGGACCGCCCATGCCGGTACCCGTTGGGTCGCCGCCTTGAATCATGAAACCTGGGATGACGCGGTGAAAAATGGTGCCGTTATAGAACCCTTCTTTTACGAGGTAAACGAAGTTTGATGCCGCGCGAGGACCCATGGTCGGGTCAACTTGCACAACGATATCGCCAAGCGTGGTTTGAATGCGAACTTTTTTGGTGGACTCTTCTTTAGAGAGGATGCCAGGAAAAGCGTAGGTCATAGGTTTTGTCGGAGTGGTGGAGGTTACCGTGGATGAAGTGGTGCCAGGGACGGTTGAAGTCGTGGTTGCGGTGGACGTCGCTGTTTCAGTCGAGGTCGCATAAGGGTCAACCATGGTACTCGTTGGATTACTTGGACGGTTTTGACCGTATTGCAAGTTGAGGGTGTTTTCTGGAGCGCCTTTTGGGGCGCCGCAGCCGGCGCCAAGCAAGATGAGCGCGGCAGCCGAGGCTAAGAGAGGTGCGGATTGCTTCATAGACGTACAAGATACAAAGCTAGCGCTCCCAAGGCAAGACATTATCTGTCGCATGGGCATATTGCTCGCTTGCAAGCAATAACGAGGGCTCATTCCATCCTGCGGGCGGGCGCGAGAGGTCGCAGCGTTCGAGATCTACCAGTGAGGCGAGGTTACGCCCGGCGTGGTCGATAGCGCGAACGCTCCGCGGCTTCGCCTCAAGCGGAAACCAGTCCAGTTCAATCGCAACAGCTTCAAGATTTTGTGATTTGAGCAATTCACGTGCGATCGCGCGTGCATACCATTGACCTAAATTTGTAGGATGCATGAGCTCTCGCCCACTCCCCTGAAGAGCGCTTGGCATTCGCACAAAAGAAATCGCTCGCTGTTGTCGCGAAGCACCTGTGCGACGCATGAGACTGTGCACGCCTTGCTGACAAATCACATCGACCTCAAGCGGTTTGGACGAAGGAATATTTGAGAGTAATCCGGCAAACCTCGCACGGACTTCATCTGGCGTCACACCGTCTGAGTGAATGACGCTGGCCTGCAGGCGGCGCTTATCACCATCGTCTGCGACCGCGATTGAATAGTCTGAGGTGAGCCAATACCAATCAGGATCTTGTTGGCGTTTTTGTTCGAGCGCGCGGATGCACGCAATGGCAAACGCATGCGCATCCGGCCAAAGCAACGATGACCCCGATGAAGCGACGCTGACGGCCGTCCAAGGTTCGGCGCCGCCAAAAGCGCGAGGCTCGGCCATGGCTTCGATTGAGATAAAGGGCTCGGCTTGAAGCGATGGATCAATACGCCCAAGCTCGCGACGAATCACGGCTGATACGTCAAAATCTGCCGTTGATGAGATATTACCCGTAACAAAAAGGGCGCCATGCCCGCCAGAAACACGAATATCCAAAAGGGCGCCGCTATCGCGACGGAGGTATTCTTCGGCAATGGCGGCCGCAATCGCGTCGCAAACCGCATCCGAATCTCCAGGTCCGCTTACCCGTGCCCAGGCCATATGGCCCGACCTTAGCCTAGGCGTTAAAGATCCTCAATAGAGCGTAAGAATGTTTTATCAGGGCCGTTTTTAGGGGTTGCATCCTTCTTTTTCCAGAGGGTGGCGGTGCTTGGTTTTTCGTTGGTCGGTTTGGCGCGCCTAACCCCCTGCCCCCACGCTTGTGGGGACGACTGATGGCGCTCACCAAAACCGTCGAGCTGAATCACTTCATCTTCGGCAAATCCGTCACCATCGTCACTCGAATCATTGAAGCGCGAAGCTGAACGAGGGCCGGCAGAAAATCGTCCTTCGCGTAATTCGCGTTTTTCAAAAAGTTTTGACGAGACTTCTTCGATAAAGGTCGAAGGCTGACAAAACGAGAGCGTGTCATAGCCCGTGGTCATCGGATACGTTAAAAACAATTGACGTCGCGCACGCGTCACCGCCACATAAAAGAGACGGCGCTCTTCTTCGATCCCCTCTTCGGACGAGAGCGCGCGAGCACTTGGGAACGATTGATCAGTGAGGTGAATGATGAATACTGTGTCCCACTCTAACCCTTTGGCTTGATGGATGGTGGACAGAATCATCCGTTCTTCATTTGGTCGCGCGGATTGTTCACGCGTTGTGACGGCTTCATCGTAAAGCGCGATATCGCCCAAAAACGCATCAAGCTGCTCATAACTCTCGGCGAAACTCGCTAATTGCTCGAGATCCTCAAGACGTTCGCGATAGTTTGGATATTCTCGTTCAAGGTGGTCTTGATAGGTTGAGCTCGTCACCGCGCGAATAAGCACTGATGGTAAAAGCCCACGCTCTTGAGCATCGTTCAAAATCGTTACGAGATCAGTAAAGCCGACTTTGCCGCGAGATGGCACGCGCAAAGGAGCGCCGGGCAATAAAGCATCGGTGATGGTATCAAAGGTCTTTAATTGATGGACGAGCTCTGAAGCCGTTGTTGCACCAATACCAACTTGCAGACCTAAAATACGCAGCCAGGCGATTTCATCTTTTGGATTATTGATGACGCGCAAAAAACAGAGAACGTCTTTAATGTGTGCGCGATCAAAAAACTTCTGGCCACCGCGATATTCGTACGGGATATCGCGACGGATCAATTCAAACTCAAGCGTTTGTGAATGCGAACTTGATCGAAACAATACCGCCATGTTTGCGAGCGCGGTCCCTTGGCGACGCTGGTTCAAAATCTCATCTGCGACAAACTTTGACTCTTGGCTCGCGGATGAACACGAAACGAGTACAGGCTTTGAACCATGCTCACGCAGGGCGGTCAGGTCTTTATGAAACTGATCAACATTGTGTTCAAGCGAAGCGTTTGCAAGATCTAAAATCTCCGGCGTCGAGCGGTAATTTGTCAGCAATTTAAAGGTCTTTGCATCCTTCCAGAGCTTTGGGAAGGCGAGGATGTTTTGCACGTCAGCGCCACGAAAGCCGTAGATCGACTGTGCATCGTCCCCCACCGCGATGATATTGCCATGTACTCGGGCAATCGCTTTAACGATACGCGCCTGTACCGTATTCGTATCTTGAAACTCATCCACGAGAACATACTTAAAGCGACTACTGATACGTTCACCTAAAATCAGATCTTCAAAAAGTCCGGCGGTATTGGTGAGTAGGTCATCAAAATCCATCACATTGGCGTCTTTTTTGCGTTGGTGATATTGCACCGCGATCTCTTCGATCTTGCTGACGCAATGCAAAAAATTTGGATGCTTGGCTTCAAGCACATCAGAAAAATTCTGCTGCGTATTGCGCGCATACGAGATGACATCCGAAACGACATTCTTTGATGGGAAGCGTTTGTCCTTGGTATCAATCCCTACATCCTTCATCACCGCCTTAATCAAATCTTTTGCGTCGTCAGCATCAAGAATGGTGAAAGAGCGATTATATCCCATCGATTCAGCGTACATGCGCAAAAAGCGCGAACCTACTGAATGAAAGGTCCCTCCCCAAATACCGCGAGCACGATCGCCAAGCACACCTTCAACGCGCTCGGTCATCTCGCGTGCCGCTTTATTGGTAAACGTTAATAGCAAAATCTCATCAGGAGCAACGCCCTTCTCGATCAAATACGCAACGCGATAGGTTAAGGTGCGCGTCTTGCCTGAACCGGCACCCGCTAAAACGAGACATGGCCCATCACCATGCAAAACAACCTCAAGCTGCTCTTGATTGAGCGCCTTTGCATAATCAATGGGGCCCGATTGTGGCTGCACAAATAATGACATAGCGAGACACTATCACAAACGCTAGATCCCCGCCTTGGCACGATTCGCAGCGTGTTCTTCGAGCGTTCTGCCGTAGTAGACCTTGCCGGCCTTATCGGTCAGAAAATAAAAGTAGTCAGTTTTGGTTGGATTCAAAACGGCCTGAATGGAGGCAATACCCGGATTACCAACCGGGCCCGGCGGCAAGCCACGAAGTTTATAGGTGTTATAAAGCGAGCTCGACGCGAGATCTTCAGCCGTTGCCTGCGCGCGATTTGAACCGTGCAGGTATGAGAGCGAGGCATCGGTCTGAAGTGCCATGCCAATACGAAGGCGATTCAAAAAGATACCCGCAACAATAGCACGGTCGGTATTAGCCGTGACTTCGGCTTCAACGATCGACGCGAGAATCACCACGTCATCAAGGGTTTTTAGTGGTGCGCTCTGTGTACCGATGACGGCGTCCTTGGTCTTTTTTTCAAATTCTGCCAATTGTTTTTCGATAAGGGTGTTTGGCAGCTGGTCCTTCCAGACACGATAGGTATCGGGATAAAGGTATCCTTCGAGTGAGCGGTTTTTTGGTAAATCTTTCAGGAACGAATACTTTTCACGCCATGCAGCGGCCATAGGCGCGCGATCAACGGAGGCGCCGATAGAGCTTTTGATATCTGCCGCCGAAACATCACCTTTTTCAACAAGGTAGGTCGTGATTTCATCCACGGTCCAGCCCTCAATAATACGCAGTGACACTTCTTCGCGCTTATTTTGAAGGGCGGCTAAACGAGCGCGCTCTTGTTCTTGTTTTTTTTGATCGTAAACATAATACCCTGCACCAATAAGCAAGAGAATCAATGCAAGCAAGAAAAGTTTACGAATCATATGGCGTGATATTATTTGTTTTTTGTCTGTCGGCGTTCTTTTTTACCGCGATAACGCAAAGCGAACAAGTGGACGGCTAGTGATACTGAGGCTCCAAGCAAAGCCCCAATAAGCACATCGCTCGGATAGTGCACACCCACCATCACGCGACCGATCGAGATCATAAATGCCACGGCAAATACCCACGGCGCAAAACGCGGATAGACCAAGGCTAATGAGCCTGCTAACGCAAACGATGTCGCCGCATGTCCTGATGGCAAACTAAAATCGGTAAGCGGAGCATTGATCAATGGTGTCACCAGATCAGGAAAAGCGCGAAATGGTCTCGTCCGTTCAAACCAATGACTGAAGACATACACGATACTAAATGCCACCAAGGCAGAGGCTGAAGCCTCGTAGCACCCTCTTCTTAATGCGCCGCCGCGATCAGCGGCAAAATACAAAATAAAACCGATAAAAGCATACATCAGCCATTGGGCACAAAAAGCGGCAAAATACACCCCACCAGGCATTGCCATCACGGCCGACTGTAGGGCGATGACGCTTTGCAAATCGATACTCATGTTTTGAGTGTACTTGAGAGAGTCTTGTTTGTCTTCTGTGGATACGCGCAATGCTCTCGCACCGGGCAACTCGCACAAATCGGCTTACCTGCCTTACAAAACTCGCGACCAAATGGCACAAAGGCCCGATTAATCCCGTTCCAGAGCTTTTCGGGGACGGTCTTGCGGAGCTCGCTTTCAACTGTGAGAACATTATTACCTTTTGCCCAACCTAAGCGTTTTGTGATGCGAAAGACATGCGTATCAACCGCGATTGCGGGGATATTATAGGCATAAGACAAAACACAACTCGCCGTTTTACGACCAACGCCAGGCAACTCAATGAGCTCCTCCATGGTACGCGGCACCATGCCGCCGTATTTTGTAAGGAGAATCCGTGAGAGGGCTTTGATCGCTTTGGCTTTTTGACGGTTGAGGCCAATGGTTGAAATCGCTTTTGTGATATCCGCTTCAGAGGCATCCGCAAACGATTGAAGGGTTGGAAATTTTTGTCGGAGTCCGGGATACACTTTCACGACTTGCGCATCGGTGGTGCGTGCAGAGAGGAGGGTGGCGATCAGCGTATCTTCGGCATTACCAAAATCAATCATCGCAGGATTGGTATAGCGCTTCGTAAGCTTTTTCAAAACGGCCGCATAGTCTTTCATGAAAAAAGTATCACTGTTTTACTCGCATTCGTCCAATTAAAAGACCCTGCACCATTTAGTGCAGGGCTATGACCATGCATACCGCTTTACGCGGTAGCGTAGATAGAAGAATACCGAACAGGTGATCAGCGCGAGGCCGGCAGGCATCCAAGTGACCTGCATGGCTTCGAGCGCCGTGTGACGGCCGATGGTGGCGAGGCTCGTGAAGCCAAGTACCGCCATCATACCGATCTGACTCGCGAGCGAGATCCAAGAAGCCGCCGTCGCCCGCACCTCCATAGGCACGGATGACTGAACCGCATGATCGCGCGCTACTTGAAAAAACGCTCGTGACGCTTGCAGTAGAGCGAGCAGGGCCATCCACCCATAGTCAGGCGAACGCACCGCGAAGACCAAGCACCCGCCCGCAATCGTGAGCGACACAACCATCGCAAACGGTGCATGATGCCCGGGTAATTGCCGATAAGCGACTGAACCAAGCATGAGGCCGGCTTGCATAGCGAACCATACCCAGTAGCCGTCCATCGGCCAATGCGACTCACGCAAGGCAAGCGACCACTGATTAGTCACGACCGAGATGAGAGCAAAGACAAAGGACATCCAGCCTAGCCATCGCAATAATGGATACTCAAGTGCCGCGAGCCGACCTTGGTGAAACAGCTCGGCCCAACCTTGATGCGGCCGCGCCGTCGGTTGATCTGGCGACCAGAAAAATGTCACAGCAAGTGCGATGAGCGAGAGGATCGCTGACAAGAAAAAAACGTTGACCTGCCACTGGGCTTTTAACGCCGCTGAGAGCATTGGTGCCAAGATGGCGCCACATTGTGCAGCGAGCGTTGAATCTGCAAAGGCACGTCGTCGCTGCTTAGGTGTCGTCGCTGTCGTCATTTGGCTCATCAGCCACGATTGCCTAGCGCCGCTTTGCATCGCAAAGCTGATCGCCGTTAGCACTACGGCCATGATCACAAAAGATTTGCTCGCGGTTAAACCGTAGAGTGTGATACCGCCGACATAGATGACCTGGCTCCATTGCACGGCTGACTTGCAACCGCGCCTATCGGCATAGATACCCGTAGGCACCTCGATCATGGCGATCAACACATTATAACCCAAGCTCAGCAGGGCGATTTCTGACAGCGAGAACCCGGTCTCGCGCAAAAACGGCACATATTCAACAACGATTGCCGAGATGGCAAGCGAAGTGATAAACGAAAAAACCACGTACTGCCTGATGGCGTTCATCCATCCTCCAAACAAAAGGCGCCGCTACCCTACTATACGAGCGGCTGACCTGTCATGTCTTTTGGTTGCTCGAGTCCTAAGAGTTTGAGGACGGTCGGCGCAATGTCCGCCAACATCCCCACGGGCGGATTCAACGAGAGATCGCCACCAATAACGTCACCACTTGGTGCACGCAAGCCTTCGAGCGCTTTAGCCACAATCAAGCATGGCACTGGATTCGTTGAGTGCTCTTTGTCCATCTCACCGGTAATTAAGTTTTTGACTTCTTCAGCGTTACCGTGATCCGCCGTGATCACCATGGCGCCATTCACGGCGAGCACCGCGTCAGCGATCATCCCAAGTGCTTTATCAACCGCTTCACAGGCTTTAATCGTGGCTTGATGATTGCCTGTGTGGCCGACCATGTCAGGATTCGCAAAATTCAACACGATAAAATCAAAACTGCCAGCCGCCAATTCTTTGACGACGCGTTCTGCAATCACAAAGGCCGACATTTCTGGCACCTCGTCA